>ENA-OPDD01000476-OPDD01000476.1-human-gut-metagenome-genome-assembly--contig:-NODE-476-length-29739-cov-14.672382_pt1 | contig 29739 bp, 25 predicted proteins | sample MGYA00241574_ERZ501499 | MGnify/ENA primary metagenome ERZ501499 (study PRJEB25962, sample SAMEA2042576) | human gut metagenome | biome: human gut; feature: human-associated habitat; material: faeces...
GAGGGCCAGGGATTCGAGTTCCCTCGAGCGCACCAAAAGGACGATAAATCGTTGAGATAAACGGTTTGTCGTCTTTTTTGTTTTATATTGGCTTTTTGGGCTTGTACCTATGATTATTTCAAAAATTTTAGAGGTCAGAGGTACAAAAATGAAGAAGATTCAGAAGAATGCAGCCCGGTTTGATAATCTAAAGCAAGATTTTTTGGACGATAAGAAGTATTCTGGCACAGCAGAAGCCACGTTGAACGGCTATCGGTATGATATTACACGGTTTTTGAAGTTCCTATCAGATGAGCAGTTAGCCGTGAATGAAGCAGGATTCAAGCGGTATGTTATCCACTTGACGGATAGCGGAATGACCGCAAACAGCGTCAACCACTATATCCGTTCGGTGAAAGTGTTCCTTTACTGGTGCATGGAGCAGGACGAAATAGCACCGTTCAAAATCAAGATGGTAAAGGCACAAGAAACCATCAAGGACGTTTACACGCAGGAAGAACTTTGTGCATTGATTCAACCGCCAAAACGTGAGGACAGCTTTGTTATCTGGCGCAGTTGGGCTATCATCAACTTTATTTTGGGAACAGCGGCACGAGAAGCAACAGTCTGTGAAATGCAGATGCAGGATATATCTTTTGACGACCGAACGATTACATTTCGGCATCTAAAGAATAAACACGTTCAACTGCTGCCCATGTCGGAAGCACTGGCAAGCTGCCTAAAGAAATACATTTCCCTTTGGCGGCAGGATGCAGCCGAAACGGCGTATCTATTCCCCTCTTTCTACGATGAGCCATTATCCACAAATGCACTGAAACACAGTCAAGCCCGCTACAATCGCAGCCGCGGCGTTGAAAAGACCAGTGTTCACCTGTTGCGGCATTCTTTTGTAAAGAACTGGTGTATGTCTGGCGGTAATGTGTTCAAGCTGCAAAAGGTGTTAGGACACAGCACCTTGACCATGACACAGCATTATGCTAACCTGTATTCAAACGACCTGCGAGAAGGATTTGATAGCCACGCTGCACTGGATGGATTGCAGAAAAAGCGGCGTACTGCTATCACAAAGACAGCCAAGCGGAGGTAAGCCAGATGCACAGTAGCTACTTTGTCTTGAAGAATAAGGAAGGAAAACAGGCGGAGCAGCTTGTAAAAGACTATCTGACAGACAGGGGCTATACGGTACAGGATGTGAGCGAAGAACAGGATAATTACCAAAATGACATTGACTTTATTGTGCAGAAAGACGGACGCACAAGCAAAATTGAAGTCAAGCTAGATACCCGGTTAGCCGAAACACAGAACATTGCCTTTGAAGATGCGTTCTATCTAAAAGATAAGGAAACAGGGCAGACAGAAACACGAGAGGGCTACTATCATTATTCACAATGCGACTTCTTGATTTTTGTAAGTCCTGCTGATAATAACTTGTACATGGTACATTTTCGCAAGCTGAAAGAAAATGAGATTTCTTTGGAAAACTGCTTTAAGTTTGTGAAGTTCTACTCTTATACTGACAGATGCCAAAAGAGAATGCGGATTGTTCCTGTCAGCACACTAAAGGAAAAAGGGCTGCTGAGTGTCTTTTCTTACCAGTGAAACATAACTGCCCGGCGGGGCAGCTACAATCTAAAAATGAATAGAAGGCTGTTGCACACAGTTAAATGCCAGTGCAGCAGCCTTTTTTCATATCTTGATATCAAATTTTCTTGACAGCAGAGCCTTTTGTGCTGTGATTCTTTTCAGATGGACTATTTTTGCTAGATTTACCAGAAAAGTCCACCGTTTCTTTTCGGGCTGCAATGTAAGAAACCAAGTCGTAAACCAGCCGCTTTTCCTGCTCGTTCATGTCCCGGAGAACAATCTGTTCTTCTGATTCAAGGCCTAAAATATCATCGGTTGTCGTATGAAATAGCTGTGCAAGGGCTACAAGGTATTGTGCCGTTGGTGCAGAGAGTTCCATTTCCCAAGCGTTGACGCTGGCTCGTGTGACTCCTAGTTTTCGGGCAAGGGCGGACTGTGAAAGCCCAGCGTTCTCCCTTAGACGTTTGATGTTGTCCGAAATCATGTTCTCGCCTCCCTGCAATTACTTTACTATACACAAGATGATAATAAATTATCCAAAAGCGTATAGTTTTGTTGACAATCAGGAAGGCAAAGCGTACAATTGGAATACGGACGTTCTGCTATCACAGGAACCCGGTGTTGGCGAGAAATTCAAATGAAAAAGGAATCACAGGAAAATGAGACAGCGTGCTTTTTTAGCTATTGGAACAATCGTGCTTTGTGCCGGACTGCTTGCAGGGTGCGGAAAAGTCACAAAAAGTGTGGAGATTAACTACGGCGAAACATACAAAATTGAAGATGAAAAATTAGAAGGCAAAGAAAATTTGACGTGGGAAAGCGCAGACGCTGAAATTGTCGAGGTTGCGGATGATGGCACAGTGACTGCTAAAGCACCCGGCAAAGCTAAAGTTGCAATCAAAGAGAACGGAAAATCAGTTGGGGAATATACGTTTAATGTGTCGATTGTCCCGATTGAACAGATTATTTTCTCGTCGGATACTATCGAAGTGACAGATGGTGACACCGTTGCAGTGAAATATACCCTGCTCCCGCAGAATGCAAGCGACTACGGCATCACATGGACATCGGCAGATGAAACTATCGTAAAAGTGCGTAATGTAGATGAAGTAAAACTGATAGCACAGTCTGAAGGAAAGACTACCATTATTGCAACCACAGATAACGGGGTGACAGCCCAGTGCGCGGTTGAGGTTGTCCCCAAAAGTGCTTATGAACAGTTGACAAAAGATGAGAAGGAATTTGTGAACGATATTCTGCCGATTATGAGTAATTTTAAGAATCCTGCTTCAGTTCGATTTAACGCTATTTATAAGCTGTTCGATGGAAATTACACTTTAGATGTAGCGGCTCAAAATGGCTTTGGTGGCAACACCGTAACTACTTATATGTTTGATGCAAATTTGAATTATTTCCTGAAGATGGATAACTACAAAGAAACAAAGGGTAATATGAATGCAGACCTTGTAACACAGGCGGTGCATGAAAAACTGGGCTACTGATAATCTGTCCCTATAATATAAGAGGAAATCATAATGGAGTATCATTTTACAGGAACAGGTGCGTCACCGGATTTTACCTTTATTGCAGATGCAATTGTTGATAGTGTAGGCAATAGGATTTTCTATTCTTCAATCAAAAAAACTAAAATTAAAGTCAAAAGCAACACGGCAGTATTGTTGATTACAACAGTAGTCGAGGGCGTAAAATCCGAACACGGCTATTCTATACGGAAATCAGATAAAGAAGCGCTGAAAGCTGCAATTGCGGAAATAGGGTTGAATGTTGCAGTAACCAAGAGACCAAAGCTTAGGATTCATTTCAAAAAGAAAACGGTTGTAGTACTTCTAGTTCTTACCTTTGCTATTGGATGCGGTACCGCATGGCGTGTTAACAATGCCAACAATGAGAAAATACGTGCCCAAAAGGAAAATGCGGTCAATACAATTATTGAAATTGCAAAATCGTATGCGTTGGAAGATGTTTCTGTTGAACTGAGAGATATTGAGTTCGATGGGTATAAGTGGTATTATGCAGATATAACTTGCTCAAACTGGGGACAGCTTAAACCGCGTCAAATGCTGAATACATATCAAAAAATGGATGATTCTGTTGATTCTGCCGATTTGAGAGTTGGCAAGAAAAAATGGGTTTCATTAGGCGATATTTATTCTGGCGGTGATACTTATGTTGTTTATGCGTCTTCAAACACAGTGAAAAAGAACAGCGATACGATATATGATGATTATGAACATTCTGAAACGCATTTAAGCGTATCAAATCGTGGCTCTAGTTCTACGTCTGGAAAAACATCAACTTCCAACAATAAGGACAGTTACGGTCACACGAAAGGCGATGCGTTTGCGATTGCTGAAAAAGCGGTTAAAGGTAAGCTGAAGTCACCTTCGACGGCTAAGTTCTGCTCTGTGACAGAAGCCACGATTGGATGCTCTGGCAACACATGGGTTGTTCGTGGTTGGGTTGATGCTCAGAATGGATTCGGTGCAACAGTCCGAACACAGTTCGCTGTTACATTTACCTTTGCAAGCAAGGATATGTATTCACTTGACTCGTGCATTGTAACTTAATAATCTAAGCGCAAGACCGCAGACGGAACAAAAGCCGCTTGCGGTCTTTTCTTGTTTAGATGTATATTTTGTCAAAACAGAGTATACTTGCCTATTACATCCTCAAAGCCGCTATTTTTGTAAAAATAGACTTTATTTTAGATTTATTTCGCAAAACGTAAATAAAGCTATTGACTTCATTTTTACATTGAGATACAATAAGGGTGGAGATAATCACAGGATGAAAGGACAGGCTTGCAGTATGGCACACATTGCTTATGTACGAGTTTCCACCGCTGAACAGAACGAGGCGCGGCAGATTGAAGCCCTCAAAAAGCACGGCATCGACAAGTGGTTTACGGAAAAGGTCAGCGGCAAGAACATGAACCGCCCGCAATTGGAAGCCATGCTCGACTATATGCGCGAGGGTGATACCATTTATATCCATGACTTTAGCCGCCTTGCCCGCAGTACGAAAGACCTCCTTGCCATCGTGGAACAGCTGCAAGCTAAGAAGGTGCATCTTGTATCTAATAAGGAGAATCTTGATACCAGCACCCCCACGGGAAAGCTGATGCTGACCATGATTGCAGCCATCAACGAGTTTGAACGTGAAAATCTGTTGGAACGTCAGCGGGAAGGAATTGCAATCGCTAAAGCAGCGGGTAAATTCAAAGGTGGTCAGGTCAAGCGGATTGATGATAAGACTTTCTGTGCAGCATATGACCGTTACCACCGCAGAGAATTGAACAAGACGCAACTTGCAGCAGAATTGAGAATCAGCCGCCCAACACTGGACAAGATGCTGAAGGACAGAGGACTGGCATAATACCACGCACCCCACATGGGGTGCTTTTTTGTTGGAAACATAATCCCCCGCCCAAAAACAAACCCTGCACAAATTTTTGTTAAAATAGTGTGGTAGCCGTTCAATCTGTATTCGGAGAAAAAATCATGAACGATTTAATTTATACCCGGTTTGTGTTCATAGCACAGAAAAAACAAAACGATATGCGATATGGCACCGATGTGAATAAATATTCATAAATAAAGAAAAATGCAGGATATTCAAATATGAGCAATTCATATCGAGATATAGCTCAATCTCATATCTTGATATGAAATAGCAACTTAATATCGTGATATAATGCCGATTATGTTCATAAAAATTTCACAATTTTCCCCTTGACAAGCCCGGAGAAGCGGAGCATAATTATGCACGAAAAGATTGAATATACAGTCTGAACGCCGTTAAGTTGCCTACGGCACGGTAAAGGCACACAATATCAGAACGAAAGGGGGCGTTATATGACTAATCGACAGTAGAGCTATCTTAGAATCTCGGATTACCAAAGCTGGACAGCGGGCATCTACCTTATAGATGCACCGTGCGGTAGCGGCAAGAGCAGCTTCGTCATGAATGTGCTTTATCCGTATGTCCATGCGGGTGGCAAGCGGATGATACTGTTCTCTAATCGAAGAGCATTGCCGGAACAGCAAAGACGGCAAACACAGGGTACAGACGCAACGTGCATGATTTGCCAAAAATTGGAGTACAACTTCAATCATGGCAGGGAAGCAATAGAATGGGTCGAAAGAAATTTTGATTACATTATTATAGATGAAGCACACTACCTGTTCCAAGATGCGCTGTTTAACCGCAACACAGAAATCATGTTGGATATGGTGGAACAGCTTCAGGAATCTAAAGTTATCGTCTTGATGTCTGCAACAGCGGGCTTACTGAAAAAGTATTTTGTCGGCAAGATAAAAAAGACCTACCATGTATCAGCAGATTACAATTATATTAAGACGGTATATTGTTATACTACACCGGATTCTGTCAACAAAATTTTGAATGAAGTTCCTCCGGGTGAAAAGGTGGTCATGTTTGGGGATAATAAAAAACGTCTACGGACATTGCAACGGGAATACCCGGATAGCGAATACCTGAACAGCGGGAACAAAGACGAAAGCCTAGCATTTCGGCAGATAACGCAGAATGAGTGCTTCGGCTGTCAAATGCTATTTACTACTAAAGTTCTGGACAATGGTGTAAACCTGAAGGACAAAGCCATTAAACACATTATAATAGAACAAACCGATATGGTAGAGTTCATGCAATGTTTGGGGCGTAAGCGCGTTCAAAGTCCAGATGACACAATAACTTTGTATTTCCTTAATAGTGTTTTCAGTATTGCAGGGCGATACAAAGATTTGAAGAGAGACTTAGCGATTGTTCAACAATATCTGAATGCAAGAGCGTCAGGTTATGAGCAAGGGTTCTGGAAAATCAACAGAACTGAATATATTCCTCTGATGTTCGACAATTCACACCATCTAGTAAAACCTGCATACTACAAAGCATTAAGTGACTGTGCATTTTACAGAGATATTCTGAATAAGAAAACGTCACTTGTTCAGTAGGTCGAAGAATCCTTAAAATTACCTATCATTTTGTATGAAAGGGTTTCAAAAGATTATAAGTTGAATTATTATCTTTCTCAAAATGTCGGAAGAAAGTATTTTAAGGATGATAGAAGCGAATTGATTGAAAAAATCAATCTAAGACAAGACGGACATATAAAAAGTTCGTATAAGTTGCTTTATCAATGTCTGATGGAGGGCAATGTTGATTTTACCTTAAAAAGTGGAATCGACAATAGAAAAGTCTATTGGACGATTGAGCCAAAATAAAGATGCAGAAAATCTACGTCACCTTTAATATTAAGGGTGACGTAGAAAAAATGCACTGGATATCACCCGCTTGAGTTCGCTCTATGGGCTATCGCTACGGGTATACTTACAAGGTGGGCATAGAAAGAAGGTGATAAGGCTTTGAGAAGATATTTATGTTAGATTCAAGGCATGAAGTAGCCTTATAAAGAATTAAATTCAGATTATAATTATAATATAAAAGGAAAAAATATATGAATATTAACAATTTCTACAATATAACATGTTTTGATGACCTGAAGAACCTTCAAGAAATACCACCTCAAACGACTTTTATTGAAGAACGTGATGGTGAATAGATTATATGGTCGAATGACCTTCCCATTGAATATACCGATGGGGTAGACATTTCAGGAAAGTACTTATTTTCCAGAAAAGGTGAATCGTGGAGTATCTACACCCATAGGATTATGAAGAATAGTACCAACGATAATATCAAAGGTGATATGGCGTATACTGGTGTAAATCTACGATGGAACAACAAAACACATAGACGGATAATTGGACGAATACTTTGTTTTGTTTTTCGTGATGAACCTGTTCCACAAAATTGGAGACAAATGTAGGTAAATCATAAAAATGAGATTCCTTCCGACAATAGCCGTGAAAATTTGAATTGGGTTACACCTAAGGAAAATTGCAATTACGGCCATCATAACGAGAGGGTTTCAGCCGCCAATAAAGGACGAACTCTGACAGAGGAGCAAAAATAGCATTTGAGGGAGATGAACAAGGGGAAAGGCTCAAAGCCTGTTGCGTAGTTTGATAGTGAATGGCGAGAAATCGCACGGTATCCTAGTATAATAGAAGCAGCGTAGCAAACGGGAACCGATGCAGGAAATATTGCAAAAGTTTGTAATGGTAAGCGGCACTCTGCGGGTGGCTATTATTGGCGATTTACTTGAGTGTATAAGTCTATCAGCCTAAAAAGCTGATAAGCTTTTTCTTTTAGATTCAAGATGAATACAGCCTCCCGGCGAGGTTGAATAACCACAGCCAAGTAGCAGCCAAAGACCCCGCCGGGCAGAAAGAACGTTCGGGCAAACAAAAAATATTATTTTATAGCGGGTTCAGCAGGGACTACGATAAAGGGCTGTCAGACGTTCTAGCAGACGTTTTGACAGTCTTTTTGTCTTAGATAATGAAAGTGCCCGCATGAAAAGATTGATGTGTTGTAGGGCTTGCTAGAGCCTGTTTTTGCAAACCGAAATCCAGCATAAAAACACGGCTTTGAATGTTGACTTTTTGACGATATGAAGTTATAATTTATATATCGAAATCACAGGTACAAGATACTAAAAAATCAGATGCCCTAAAAATTATAAAACGTATTATCGTTCTAAAATAAGGAAGCTCGTAGCTCAGCCGGTATTTCGCGACTTTTAATCAGAGGGCCAGGGATTCGAGTTCCCTCGAGCGCACCAAAATCCCACGAAGAATCGTAAGATTCCTCGTGGGATTTTCTTTTTATACGCCATTTGCACGGTCTCTGCACGGTTTTTGCACGGTCCGTATTTTTCGTGTCAGATGGAGTAAGTCTGTGAATTACTCTGCAATTCGTGCTATTTTTTTGCAATTCAGGTCAGCAGAGCCAGGCGGAGCTGCGCTTTTACGGCAGGGTCTGCGTCCTTCAGAAGCTCCAACAGTGCCGACACGGAGATGGTCGGCTCTGCTTCAACCGGGGCAGCCTGCACAGGTGTTGTTCCCGACTTGTAGAAGCCTTCCTCGAACTTTTTACCCAGCTTTTTACGGGAATCCTGCTGGATGTGTGCATAAGTGTTGACCAGCAAATTGGCGCTGGCATGGCCCGTTGTGCCCTGTACCGCTTTCACATCGCCGCCGGAGATCATCAGCTGGTAGGTGGCACTGGAATGCCGCAGGCCGTGAAACACGATGCGAGTGAACTCCGGGTGCTCGTCCTGCCACTTGATGAACTTCTTGCGGATGAGGATCGGCTCCACCGCCAAACCGTTGGGCAGGCGCAGGAGCATCCCACTGTTGCGGTAGCGTTCCGGCTCAACGGCTTCGTCCATTTCCAAACGCTTTAGCCAGTGCTTCAATTCCTCTTTCAGCACGGCTGTCATGAAAATGGTTCGGTTGGAAGATGCTGTTTTGGTCTTTTTGAGCACCAGCGTTGTGGTGCTGCCTTCACGCTTATCTTCAAATTCCTGCAAAATACAGTCCTTGCCCGTTTTTGCCAGCGATGCCTTTTGGACACGCTGCATACACTTGTTAATGCGGAATGTGCCGGTGCCGTCCGCTCCCTCAAAATCAAGATCTTCCGGGGTCAGACCAGCGACTTCACCCTCGCGCAGTGCGCCCACCAGTGTGAGGTGAACAGCCAGATGCAGAATCGGGTCCTCCATGCTGGCAAGTGCGGCCCACATCTCGTCCGCGTCCCAGATGGCGCGCTCCTGAATCGATTTCTTGGGGCTGTCCACCGGAACGGGGCTTTTGATGAGGATGCCCCACTCCACCGCATATTGGAACGCTGTCCGCAGCAGGCGGTGTACCTCGTGGATGGTCGTGCCGGAGAGAAACCGCTGCTGTTGTTTTTCCGAGAGTACCTGCTTTTTGCCTTCAAGATACTGACCGCAGGGCGTTTTGCCAAGGGTAGCATACAAATCTTCCAGATGGTAGGGTTTGAGCTTTTGCATCTGCATATCGCCGATGTACGGAATAATGAGGTTCTGAACGGTTCCCAGATTGGATTGATAGGTGCAGGGTGCCCACTTGTGCTTGTTGCACTGTTTGGGAAGCCACTCCATCAAAAACTCCTTGACGGTGATGGTGGACGGAATCAGAAACGTTCCGTTTGCAAGTTCGTGTTCGATTTGTTTTTTGCGGTTTATTGCCTCCTCTTTCGTGGAAAAACTTTCCCATTTGTTGCAGTTTTTACCCTGCTCGTCTTGGTAAGTATAGCGGACGCCATAGGAGCTGCCGCGTTTCGTAATATATGCCATACGTTATCTCCTTTTTCAAGCTGCCCGGAGCCACGCATCGAAGCTGTCTTTCGGGATGCGGATGCTTCCGCCTACCCGCAGAACACGGAATTCGGTGGTGCTGTTGCACAGGTTGTAAGCAGAGCGCAGGCTGATGGACAGCATCTGTGCGATCTCTTCCACCGTGTACACCAGTGTTGTGGCTTTCGGGCTGTCAGTCGGAGACTTGACGGCATTGGTTTGAGTGACCACTTCCATTGTATCGTTATTCGGAATGGTCTGCAAGATATTTTTCGTATAATCCAAAGATTTCACAGTTTCGGTCATTGCTGCCCTCCTTTTGTCAGGTGCATATTCGTTTAGTGAATCAGCCGATCAACGATTTCATGGATTCCAACTTTTTCTGTGCGTTCTCTTTGCGAAGATTTGCCCCGATGCAGGAAATTGGAACGCACATTTCCAGAATGCGATCATAAATGCGGGCGTGAGCAGTATCCTGTGGATGCCGTATCTCGTTCAGCGGCAGGTTGGTGGTGACGATCAGCGGTTTTTGGCTGCGGTATCTGCTAGGGCTTAATTGAGCGTCCAGCAAAAACTTTGGAAATGGCAGATACCGGGGTAGCGGAGTACAAACGGTCAAATCATCAAACAAGCCAATCACCCTCCCTGTCTCTGCTATTCCAGCATTTTCAGGTGCTTCGAGCGGATAAATTCCAGATAGCGCTGCAGATTGTCAGAATACTTTTCAATTTGCTTCCAGTTTTCCGGCCCTGTCAGAAGATCTGGGTACTCTCGAAACGTGAGTTCCCAATTCTCGATAAAGGCGTCATAAGCACCTTCAATCGCAGCGATGTGGATGGAATGATCCGCAGATGCTTCAACAGATTTTTTCAGGGCTTTTTGATCACTATCGGTCAGTGCCCTTTTGTGCCCTTGTATTTTTTTTGAAATGCCGATCAGAAATCGACTTCCGTCATCATCAAAAGATTCGACCTTCACGGAAGGGCTTTTTGTAGAGGAAGCAAGCTGCTTATCCCGCTCACTTTTCGGTTTGCGAAGTTCTGCCACAATCTCTGGCCGCTGTTCCTTCGGAGCCTTGGCGATGGCGCAGATCTCACGGTCAGCAGCTTTGATTTTCCCGTTTAGAATTTCCTCCCGGGTACCGGGTGCTGCTTCATCGGCAGCCTCCACTCCATTCATGTACTTTTCGGCCCGCTGCACATAACCCTCGCTGGTGCCGGTTTCGTTTGCGATCCGCTGCCGCGTAACGTGGCTGCCGGATTTGTTTTGGCAGGGATCATTTTGATCCGTGGCATCTTTCTTGGCGGATGTGTACTGATTGCCGCAGTTTTGAGAGACCTGTTTTTCCACTTCATACCGCTTTCCAATCAGATACTTTCTACGCTCGGGTGTCAGGTTGCGCCGCCCAAGCTGATGATTGCAGATCCAGATCAGAGCCTCCTGACGGCTGGAAAGCTCCATCTCTTTGATCTCGTACTCGATAAATGAATGCTTCTTCAGAAGGTTGTAGCGGTTATGCCCGTCCAGAATGGTTTTGTTCCACACAATGATCGGGTCTGTGAGCTTTCCGTCTCGAATCATGTTCATTTTAAGCTGCTGGAGTTCATCAAAACTCATCGGCAAAATTTGAGCGGAAAACTCGGGGTCTATTTTGAGACTGCTTAGTTTCAGCATATTGTTCGCCTCCTTTGACAACAGTGTACCGGTTTCTGCGGAAAAAGTTTATGGACTCGTAGTCCAAGTTACCCCCCTCTTAGTCCATGCGTTGTACACAATGATGCAAAATAAAACTCCGAGCCGATTCTACGATGCCATGGCATCGTGTGAATCAGATCGGAGACTTGAAAGCGTTCGCAGAAAGATGCGAGGGAGTATGGAGTCAAAAATATGAAGCGTTTTGCCCCAGTTAGCACTTCAATATTACTATTTTTTGGAAATCGGCACAACCATATAACCGTCTTTGATGAAACTATTTTTGTTTCATCGATGACATTGTACCCGCAAGCAGGGCAGACGTATATACATCTGCTATTTTTGCGTTGCAAAATGCTTGTTGGGAAATCCCAAACCCTTTCAAATCTGCACCGTCCCGGCGTAGGCTGCGCGATGGAATCGCTGAATAGCACAAAGGCATGTTGGAGTCCAGATGTAAAGAAAAAACGGCAAAGCAGATAAAATCCACTTTACCGTTTTAGAAGATATTCTATTACGCTGCGATTGCGTTGGCGTTGACCTGTTCAATGGTCTTGCGAATACCAAGCCATACACTCAAATCTGTAAAGACCTCTACGATGCTTCCCTGATCTGTAAAAGGCGGCTCCTGCAAAACGGAGAGGTTTTTCATCATGCCATTATGTACGATGTACTCGACAATCTGGTTGACAAAGTAAATCTGTCGGCTGTCGAGGTTAGCACCATCCAGATATTGCGAAAATGCAGCTTTCGCCGCAGCCATATCAAGACCAACGATTTCCCGCACGAACTCGCCCAGAGGTTTTGTGCCATATTCGGCTTCATAGTCCTCTTTCGTGCCAACCTCGCTCCAAAGAATTTTTTCAAGTTCCTTGACATCCTCGGCAGTAAGTGGGATGTTGCCTTTCAGTTTGGCAATGGCTGCATTATCCTGATGCTGCCGTACATAGTACTCAGCTTTTGCCTTGTAATTTTTCAGATCATCGTTTTCCAGCTCGGCTTCTTTCCATTCTGTCGAAAGAATTTCGTCAGAGAAATCTGTGGTGTACCGTACCCGCTCGATGGGGATGTACTTGATCAGATCACGCAACTCTTTTCGGATGTGCTCAAACTCGTTCACATCGGCAGTTTTGATATAGTCGGTCTGGATAATTTTTTCGAGCAACGCGCGTTTTTGATCAATCTCTGGAATGTTGGACACACTCGCAACCGCTTTTGCTTTTTTCAGCAACTCACTGCGGCCACGAGTATAGGGCTTCCCAGCAAGGTATGCCAATTCGATGCCGTACAGCAGCGCATCAAAACGCAACGCTTTCGGGTCGTCCGTTTCCGGTTCGATCAAGGGTGCAAGCTCCTCCCGGGCAATCAGGGTATCCGCATAGGTCAGCGCATTGTAACTGTTTTTATCCGCATACAACTCAACATATTTCAAATGCTGTTTGACCGCAAAATTGTCACGATTCAGCTTTTGCACCTGACTGACCATGTGCTCCACCAGTGAAGTACGGAACGCTTTCAGTTCTTCCGTTTGGAACTGCATATCCTGCAATTTATACGCGATTTCAAACTGCAAACCGAAAATCGCACCCTGAACGGCAATCATGTTCGGGGTAGCGTTTCCTTTGTTCATGCGGAAGAACTCAAAATTTCCGCAGAAGTCAAAAATGTAAAACTTCTTTTTATCCTCACCATCCAGAAGCCCCGGACACAGGCGTGTACCGCGTCCGATCATCTGCCAGAACTTTGCCTTGCTCAGAACCTTTTTGAAAAAGACCAGATTCAGAACCTCCGGCACATCGATGCCGGTGTCCAGCATATCCACCGAGATGGCAATCTGCGGCAATTTCTTCGGGTCAGAAAATTCGTCAATGGCACTCTGCGCATAACTAAGCCGATTGTCGATCACCCTAGCGTAGCCGTTCAGGTGCGGATATTCCTGATTGAACACTTTGAGGATTTCTTCTGCGTGGTAGTGGCTCTTGGCAAAAATAATCGTTTTTCCGATTTTGCTGCCGTAGTCGATTTTCAAGGCGTTCTGCATAACGACATTCAAGACCTGCCGAATGGTGTCCTTGTTGAACAGCCAGCTGTTCAGAGCAGATGCATCAATGCTGGCCGGCAGGTTGCCGTTTTCATCCTCAAAGGTGTTTTCGTAGGCTTCCCGTTCTTCGTCCGAAAGTTCATCGTAGGTGATGCCTTTCTTCATGAACTTTACTTCGCTCTCCACCGAGAGGAAGTCAACCAGAAAGCCATCCTTGACGGCCTGCGCCAGCTCATAACCGTATGTGGGCACACCGTTTTCGAGGTCAAAGATCTCGTAGGTGTTTTTGTCGATCTCATCCTTGGGTGTGGCGGTCAGGCCAACCAGCGGTGCATCGAAATAATGGAAGATGTCGCGGTATTTATTGTAGATGGAGCGGTGCGCTTCATCGCAGATAATTAAATCGAAATGACCACAGGTGAACAACTTGCCCTCTGCATCGTGAACGGAATCAATGCAGTTCATCATGGTCTGATAGGTCGAGAACACGCAGTGTGCCGTAAAGTTGTCTTTCTCCTCGCAGAGGTTCGTCACGGAAAGCTCCGGCAGGAGGTTGACAAAGCTGCGCTTTGCCTGCGTCACAAGGCTGTTGCGGTCGGCCAAAAACAGCACATTTTTAACCCAGCCATGCTGCAATAATACATCTACCAGTGCAATGACGGTACGGGTCTTGCCGGAGCCGGTTGCCATGACGAGCAGGGCTTTCCGGCGGTTCTTGTGGCCAAAGCTGTCACAAACCGCCTTGATGGCCCCCTCCTGATAGTACCGTCCGGCAATGTTTTTGTTTACATCCACATTGGCAAGGCTGGTGCGCATTGCTTGCAGATTAAACCATTTTTCAAGGTCGCGCTTGGAGTAAATGGAAGCGACCTTGCGCTCGGGATAGATATTGTCCACGATTCGGGTGTCGAAACCGTTGGTCAGAAATACCACCGGGCGGCGGCCAAACTGCTTTTCGAGAATATCTGCATACAGCTTTGCCTGCTGGCGGCCTACTGCAACATCCTTACAGGTGCGCTTTGCTTCGATCACAGCCAGCGCACGGCCATCATCGCCGTACAGGACATAATCTGCATAGCCGATGCCGCTCTTGTTGGGCATCCCGGGCAGAGGAACCTCGTTGACCCAGTTTTTGCCCTCGACCCACCCGGCATCGGTGAGCATGGAGTCAATATACAGTTTCCGGGTCTTGTACTCCGAAAGTTCCAACGGCTTGGGTACATAGGTGGGCTGCTGCGTTTCGCGGCGGGCGGTCAGCTGCGCCTTGAGTTCAGCGTTTTCTTTGATGAGTGCATCCAAGTCCACATCCGGCAGGGCGGGCTGTGCAACGGGTGCAGCGGGCTGCTGTGTAAGCAGGGAAGCGTCAAATTTCTTTTCCTGATAGCTTGTTCCGTAGCAGTACGCCACGAAATCAAGGAACAGAAACAGGTTTTCAAGGCAAAGCTCCGCCTGTTCCCTGCTGATACTGCGGCTTCCGTGGGCGGCATCATTGCCGCGCTTGCGGATAAAATCCATTCGCCGCCACAAATCATCGTCTACAATGTCATGAAATTCTTCTGTGCTCATCAGACTGATGAGCTTATCATCCCATGGCTTGACGAGGGAGCTGTCCACCGAATACATCCATTTGACTGCAAACTCCATGGCACGGCGGCAGTCCAGCACAGCGGTGGCCGCATCAATGGGCAGAATCCTCTCCGCAGCAATCGCGGCATCCGCAAAGCCGGAAAATTGCGGATCGCCCTTCAGAAAGTCAAAGTTGGTCAATTCTCACACCTCCCGGCTTCTATTTTGAACGATTTTCAGCCAAAATGCAAGTGCTTTGCGCAAAAAGTTCTGCGAACAATTTTGATTTGTCTACTTCTTCTACAAAGGTAGCAAACTGGTTTTGGAGGGGCAGAGGGGGAACACAAACATCAAGATTTTTTAATTTGGCACCCGGCAAATGGGCGATGGTCGCTTTAGCACCTTCAATAGCCGAAAAACCGCCATGATCACAATTATACTTGAACCACCATGCTAAAAAATCGGGAAGGATGAAGTCTTTATTGCACCTTACTCTGTGCAAGGCCTTTTGAAAATAGCATGGTTGAACATTATTATGCCATACTGCACAGCGACCAATTTCGCCACCTTCGCAGACCAGTAAATCACCGTCATGCAGTTCAAATTCAATTCGATCAGATTCGTTGAAATCCATGCTGTTTAAGGTTTTCAGTTCAAAACGAAACCATTGAACGTTAAAATTTGCAAGATAGGGATAACGATGTACTCCTGTTTGTTGTTTAGCATCGAGCATTTTACCTAGGCGAGAAGACGTGATTTCAGAAAATTTACATATAGGCCAGAGATTGGAATTTGAGATGACATCCCCAAACATTTCGACAAATCGAGCTTTGATGAGTTCGTCCAGCTTGGTGAGCTGTTGCTTTCGATGTGCAATCAGATTGCGTGTTGCTTTTAATTCTTTGACTATTTGGTGTTGCTTTTCGATATTCGGAAGAGGAATTTCAATCTTTTCAACAATAGATTTTGAAATTTCTTTAAATGTTGCACCACGCCCCAAAGAATTGAGATAATCTGTTTTCGACTTCAAGAAAAAATAGAGATATTCATTATAAACCGCGTCAGAACAAATTAGATTTTTGAATCCCTGATTGCAGCACATTTCGCAACCTGCAATCGCAGTTTTTCCTATCGGCGCACGAGAAGACAGAATTACAGTTCCCTTGGGCAGGTATGATAATCCCGTTTTTTCTTTTCCATATTCTGTAATATGTCGAACGGAATCCGTGATATAAAAAGAGTCTTCGTTTAGCTCAGCAGGTGTAATCCATTTAACAGTGCCGTCCCAATATTCTGCAACTCCTGTTTTCGGAGTGGAGCCTGACACCACCGTACAAATATCGCCTAATTTTGCCATCTGTCTCTCCCACAAATTAGAAGTTGCCTTTTCAGGCAATAAACTTCTGGTGAGAGGTCTTGACGTTGTTCTGATTCACGATTGCATACTGCATGGTGGTGCCGATCTGCGAATGACCGAGGATCTTCTGCACCTGCTCAATGGGCATTCCCTTGTCGATGGCGCGGGTAGCCATGGTGCGGCGGAATTTATGCGGGTGGATCTTGTCCAGATTCAGCTCGCGGCCCAACTCCCGCAGACGGATCTCCACGCCGCTGATCTTCAAGCGGTCAAACGGGGCATCCAGCGTCACGAACAGCGCCGGGTTTGCATCGGTGCGGGAGCGCAGATAGTCCTGTAAATGCAGCTTTGCCTTGGCATCAAAATAAACCCGGCGCTCCTTGTCGCCTTTGCCGAACACTACACACTCGCGGGCTTCAAAGTCGATTTCTGAAATGTTCAGATTCACCAGCTCTCCCACACGAATGCCGGTGGAATACAACAAATCAATCATGGCAAGGTCGCGCGCACACTTGCAGTTATCCCGCAGGCGTTCAATAGCTTCGTCCGAGATGGTTTCCTTCACGGGCTGTTTGGTCTTGATTTTATGGATGCGGCGCATGGGGCTTTTGAGGATGTAGTCCTCTTCTTCCAGCCACGAGAAAAAGCTGGAAATATTCCGGCGCACATTGTCGATGGTCACTTTGCCGCAGTTGTTGATCTTCTGATATTCCACCAGATAACGCCGGATCTCTTCGGTGGTCATCTTGCGCAAGGGTGTATCCACGGTTTGCAACAGCCGTTCCACCGTGACCCGGTAATACTGGATAGTGCGCTCAGAGCAGCCCTCGATTTTCTTGGCATCAAGGAACAGCTTCAGATATTCCTCGTTGGAGATCTGCTCTTTCTGCGCTTCGGATTCAGAAAACGTCTGCAACAGCACCTCTTGCAGCTTTTTCATCTGTGCAACATTCAGGTACTCTGCCATCTCGTTGATGATCTTCACGATTTTGTCTTCCATATTGGCGCACTCCTTTTCTGGTGTACCAACATCCTGCTCCGGCAAAGTGCCTGTTTTTGCTTATTATCAGCCAAAATACTGCTGCATCAGGCTGTCAAAGAGTAATTGTGTCTGGTCAAGGGCTTTCTGCACTTCAACTTTTGATTTGTCTACCTCGGCTACAAAGTCGGCAAACTGGTTTTGGAGGGAAAGCGGCGGTACAATAACATTTAGTTCACTTAAAATTTTAAGATTGATATTTTTCTGTGCAACTTGAGGTGCTTGTTCATCCAAAATCTTTTGAAAAAATGAAAACCAGTAGTGGATGAAAAGCTCATTCGTCATGTTTCTGGAAATAAAACCAACAACACTATCTGGAAAGCACGCATCAAAAGTCAAAATACTTGTCTGTGCTATATTTGCCGCAATGGTGATGCATAGCGTCCCCTTAGGCCACATTTTGCTTTGAGCAAGTCCTTTTTCGGAATAAGTACTGTTAAACGATGTAATATATGTCTTAGCATTGGCAACTTCGCCTGTTTGAATTAACGGATATGGCCCGCCAAGTAACTCAGGAGAATTTCTTGGACGCGCTTTAGATACTCCTCGATTAAGCTCCCCTAGCTCCGATAAAGACTTTATTTCCCAATCCATAGTATTCTTTACCGGGTCCCCAAACATCTCCACAAATCGAGCTTTGACAAGTTCATCCAGCTTGGTAAGCTGCGCTTGACGGCTATCCAAAGCATTTTTTGCATGGTGAATCGTTGTCAATGCCAACTTTTGCTGCTCGATATCAGGAAGTGGGACGTCCAACTCCAACAGTGTCGGGGTTGGCAAACTTCTTCTGCGCGCAGTTGAACCACGCAATTTTGCCTTATAATAGTCAATCGCACGATTGCAGCGTAACGCATATTCCAAAAATTCAGGGATGATTTTTGTCTGGTCAACATCCCAGATGCCATAGGCAGGGCTTACAATTCCGGCATCTATGATCCGCTGCGTTGCGAGAACACCCTCGTCAATCGGAAAGCCGATAACAAGCTGATTGCGATGCACAACTTTATAAGTGGATTTATCCTGCGATGCAACTGATTTCTTGAACTTGTCACTCTGGAAAACCAAGCCATTGTGCATGGTCATCGAAAGCACTGGATAATCGTCATTTCCGCACTTTTGGAGCTTAGCAGGCTTTATCAAAGTGCCGAGTTTCACCATTTTTACTGTGGTCATCGTTTCCTCACCAAATTAGAATTGTTTCATTTCAAAAGTTCTTCCAAAGCGTCCATCTCTGCGTCGATCTTCTTCTGCAAATCACGCAGTTGTGCCATAATTTCCTGTGTGGAAGGATACTCCACCGGCACATACTCGGTCTTTTTATACTTGTTGATGGACAAATCATAGTCGTTTCCCGCGATCTCGTCTTTCGGCACAAAGAAGCTCTGTTCGGTGCGCTCACGGGTGGCTTCGGCGTCCCGATTATGGAACCGGGCGATAATATCGGGAATGTCGTTTTCCGTGGTCGGGCTGCGCTTATCGTCCAGAGAGAAGCCGTCGGCCTTCATATCGTAGAACCAGACGTTATCCGTACCGCCGTGGCCGGTCTTGGTGAAAATCAGGATGGCGGTGGAAACGCCTGCATAGGGCTTGAACACGCCGGAGGGCATAGAAATTACGGCTTCCAGACGGTTGTTCTCGATGATCTCCCTGCGAATCGCCTTGTGTGCAGTGGAAGAGCCGAACAGAACGCCATCCGGGACGATGCAGGCACAGCGTCCGCCGACCTTCAGCATCCGCAGGAACAGAGCGAGGAACAGCAGCTCGGTCTTTTTGGTCTTGCAGAGCTTGAGCAGGTCGGTGGAAACAATGTCGTAGTCCAGACTGCCCTTGAATGGGGGATTTGCCAGAATCAGGCTGTATCTGTCCTTGTCGGGGTTCTGGTCGCTCAGGCTGTCGCGGTACTCGATGAACGGGTTGCCCACGCCGTGGAGCATCATGTTCATAGCACCGATGCGCAGCATGGTGCGGTCCATATCGAAGCCGTGGAACATGTGGTTCATATAGTGGTCTTTGTTTTTGCGGTCAAAAAACACTTCCTGCTTGCAATTTTCTTTTAAATATGTTGCAGCCGCAATAAGAAAACCAGCCGAGCCAAACGCCGGGTCACAAATCACATCATCCGGGCGAGGTTTTACCAACGCAACCATCATTTTAATTATTTGACGAGGAGTACGGAATTGACCGTTTCGACCAGCATTTTCGAGCTTGGATAACAGATACTCATAAACATCGCCAGCAATATCTGATGCTGATTCCTTTGCCATCTGCTCATACATTCCGTCCATGGCAGTCACGATTTTATCCAGCATCAGCGGCGTGGGCACTTTGAAAATGGCATCACCCATGTACTTGGCGTAGGCACTGTCCTTGTCGCCGTGCAGATTCTTGATGAAGGGGAACACCATCTCCTGCATAGTGGAGTACATTTTGCCTGCCGGGAAATCGTGGAAAACGCTCCATTTGAGCTGTACACCGTCCACAGTGCGCTCCCCGACCTGTACCTCGCCCGCAAAGATGCTCTTGTAGGGCAGACCCAGCATAGCGGCTTCTTTGGCGTGGGTGTTGTCGCTTTCATCGAGGTCGTGAATGAACATCAGATAGGTCATCTGCTCGATCACATCCAAGGGATTCGTCAGGCCGCCCGTCCAGAAAATTTCCCACAGGCTGTCAATTTTGCTTTTCAGTTCTCCGGTTACCATGTATGTTCCTCCTGCGTGTCGAGAAAATGAGCCCGACAAACAATAATTTGTTATACTGTTATTATACCGTTTCTTCGGGATCGGTTCAATCTGCAAAAGGGGGAAGCCCGGAGTTTTCTACATTGTATGAATTTGATGTTGAAAATTCGATGTTTCGTCCTATTGACGGTTTTGTACAGAACGACTATAATATAATTGAAATTATCATAATCCAAATTATATTAAGCGAGAGGTGAACGGTATGGACTTCATCGGCAGAACATCCGAACTGGCAACGCTGAATGCAGAATTAGAGCGCGGCAGCGGCTTTGTGGTGATTTACGGCAGGCGGCGTGTTGGAAAAACGACGCTGATTAAAGAGTTTATCAAAGATAAACGTGCGTTCTACTTTTTGGCAACCACAGAAAGCGAAGCCCAGAGCATGAAGCGGTTTGCCGGGGTGCTTTCCCGTACCACGAAGAATCCCATGCTCAGCAAGGTCACATTCACCGACTGGCTGGATTTATTCCAAGTGGTAGCAGATGACCACCCGGACGAGAAAAAGGTGCTTGTCATTGATGAATTTCCGTATCTGGTCAAGACGAACCCGGATTTCCCGTCCATCCTGCAAAACGCATGGGATGAAGTGCTGAAAGACCACAATGTGATGCTGATCCTCTGCGGTTCCCTGATCAGCATGATGAAAAAGCACGCTCTAGCCTACGACAGCCCGCTCTATGGCCGCAGAACGGCGCAGATTCGGCTGATGCCGCTGCAATTCACGGACGTGTATGCGGCGCAAAACCTGTCGTTTGAGCAGGCGGTGGAGCAGTATGCCATTACAGGCGGTGTACCGAAATATATGGAGTTTTTCCAGACGGAGGAACCGCTGGTAGAACAGATTCGGCGGGTGGTACTGTCGAAAAACGGCTTTCTCTACGAAGAACCTGATTTCCTGCTCAACGAAGAAGTGCAGACGCCCATTAACTATTTCTCCGTGTTGAAAGCAATCTCGGATGGCAACCACAAGCTGAGCAAAATCGGCATGACGATGGAGCAGGACACGTCAGCTATTACGCCGTACCTGAAAACGCTGATCGACCTTGGTTTTGTTATCAAGAACGTTCCCATCACCGAAAAAAATCCAGAGCGTTCCCGGAAAAGCCTGTATTATGTCTCGGACAACTTCATCCGCTTCTGGTTCCGCTATGTGTACCCGTTCAAGGGAGAGTTGGAACTGGACAACCAACAGATCGTGCTGGACGAGATGGGCAAAGACTTTAAGCAAAAATTTGTGGCTTTCGCTTATGAGAGCATCTGCCGGAACATCTTTGCGGAGCTGTGCCGAAAGGGGCAGATCGACTTTGCACCCTCACGCATTGGCTCTTACTGGCGTAACGACAACGAGGGAGACACAGAGATCGATGTTGCAGCTGTGGACAACCAGCACAAACGGCTGTTCCTCGGTGAGTGCAAGTACCATGCGAAACCTGTGGATGTGGCGGTCTACTCTGCTTTGCAGGAAAAGGGGCAGTCCAAAGAACTTACAGCGGCGTTTAAGGGCTACGAAATTGTGTACGGGCTGTTCTCCAAGAGCGGCTTTACAGATCGACTGGTGAAAATGGCAGCGGAGAATTCCAACCTGATTCTGATTCAGGAAGATGCAGTTTACAAGAAATAATATAATTATAGCAGGTTGCGTTTTTAATACACAAGCAACATCTGCAAACTGCATGTCGTAAATATGCCGTTTTGCGAGGCATTATTTGTGAAAATTGCGATAGAAGCGAAACGCAAAACGCCGCGGCGGGTCATCCTGCTGCGGCGTTTTCATTAAAGATCGAACAGGGAATCAGCGGAACTCTTCTCTGCCAGAAATTCCTGCGGGTGGTAAAGCTTGTATAACGCTTCGGAAAGTGTCAGGCGCAGATAATCGGTATTGGGGATGGAATCTGTCTCGATTTTCTGCTCTAGATCCAAAAGCCAGTCTCTTACGGTTTCTTCATAGCCAGTCTGGATGTTTCCAGCGCGTACAGCTTTCGCCAGATCGTTGACGATCCGAAAGTCAAAGTAAAATTTTCCATATTTCGGCGTATACGGATTCAAGGAAGTATCGATCAGATGCCGTTTCCAAGAAGAACGCTGAACCGATTCGTTGCCGACCGCTTTGATGCACAGACGAAGCTGGTTGAAAAAGGAATCGGCTTCTGCACACAGCTTTTCCAAAGCGGCAGTACAGTCTGCCTCACTGAGTGAGTCAAATTGATTGAGCGGCGCAGTTCCTTCCGGCTCTGGAAGATATTGACGCAGATCGCTGCAGGATCGAAAAAGATGGGATCCGTTTTCCAGGCCGCCATGGCAGAGTGCACCCCGCAGATTACAAATAATGTGGTAATGCTTGAGCATGGGATTATGCCGGGTCGGAATGTTTTCCTGCTTGCAAAAGCGTAAAAAGGTAAGCAGAAAGCTTGAACCATAGTCATGGTAGACCACATATAATCCGGTTACCACTTCATAGAAACGTCCGCGGCTCTCACTGGAATGAGGACGCTTCAGATCAGGAGAACTAAAAAACAGCGGCGTTCCAAGAGAAGTTAGGGCCTCGCAGTTCAGATTTTCGAGTACTCCAAGGGTCAAAATCTGCGGAAAGGTATTACACACGGCGATCACCACCATTCTGAGGACTCTCGATTTGAGCACCGATGAGGTTGAAACCGATGATCGCAGGTTCGGACGAAGGACGCTGTTCCTCCAGGAAGGGCATTCCGTGAAAAAGATATTCCATGGCACTCCCCAGAACAGGCATTCCAAAGCGGGTCAGGACCTTATCGGTACTCTTTTGCATGGGGCGGATCTCCTCGCGGAAGCTGGCGGTATAGTTTCGACCAATATTTCGCCGAACGTTGACAAGGAACGAGCGTGGGATAGCGGTTTCTTCTGAGCAAAGAATGAAACGATCGATAATACGGGCGTTCGAATCTGGTGCTGTGCAGCGTTTTGCTTTGTCAAAGTCTTCTCTTGATTTTTGGGCGTCTCCGTAGATCCACTGGTAGATTCCCATCAGGAAGTAAGCAGGAGCAAAGGTGTCCTGAGGGTCTCCCTCTGCCAGGCTTGCATACTGGCTGCATTCCCGGTAGAGCTGATCCCATTCAGCTCGAGAGAGAGAGACCCGCTGCTTTTCTGCCAGCATTGGATTTCCGGTTTTGAGGAACCAGCGTGCACGAAGGAGCATGGCAACGCACCGGGCGCTCCTGGTTTTGGAGATTTCGGTTTGGCTTCTTTCCAAAAGCGCGATTACTTTTCGGGCATCATCCTGCATCTGCGTCATCAGATCATCCGGAAGAGCTTCTCTTAAAAAGGGAATATCCCGCAGAAGGTACAGATACCGATCTGCTCGGAGCATACTGACGGGATCGGAGCTTTTGGTGGGCCGAAGCGATTCCCGGCTGTCGCCCTGCCAGAGCATTCTGGCCTGTAGATACAGAAAAATATCACTGTTTTCGCGGAAGATGGCTTCCTGCAGCTGAACCATTTTCTGGCAATCTGTGCCAAGCTGCGCATAGACACTTTTGATTTTAATAATGATATCATCCCTGTTCGGCTCCTTGACGAGTGCTTCAAGATCCAGCATATCATCGATTGCACAGAGAATCCAGGCAAGTTCATCATTTGCCTCGGATGTATCTTGCTTTTCTGTGCTCCGGTGATAAACGCCATAGGCGTTGAGCAGGATATCGAGCATAAAGTTGCTGGAAAAGTCTCTCCGCAATTTGTGCTCCCGCAGAGTGTGGTCATGGAGAAATGCCTGATGGATACGCCGTTTGATCTCGGCGTAATATACTTCGTTGAAACTTTCCTGTAAAGCCTGCTGATAGTTTGCGCAGAGTTCTACACTTAGGCGGGCATACTGCGAACTCTCGGTCTCTCCGCAATCTTCCAATTCCTGCAATGTCTTTTCCAATCGACTGCGTGCGTTAGCGACTTCCTCACGGAAAAGGCTTTTTTCGTGAGGGCTTTGCTGCTCATCCAGCCGCGCATAATATTCCCGCGTCAGATGTGCATAGACCAGAACGATTTCTGGATCCTGTTCCTGACAGAGGATGGCCTCTTCGGCGATCTCACTCCAGTAGCTGCGGTATGCAGAATAATCTGTTATGGTTTCACTCTGCTGTTCCGAAAGCATTCCGTGACTGTTTGGTCCGAACTGACGGATCAGATCCACCACGGCACAGATCTCGCAGCGGGTGCTGGCTGTTCGGATGATCCGCTTCAGGATCTCAACTTCTCGTTTTTTACGCAGCTCGGTATGACTCCCAAGCCGCTGTTCACAAAGCATACAGATGCAATTTTCCGCCTCCAGAGAACTGCGGAAGCGGACATAATACTCTTCGCCGAACCAATCGGTATTCTGCTGCTCGAAGTTGATTAGGGTGTCATTCTGCAAAATCCGAATGATCTCCAAAACCTCATCATCAACACGGATGCCCGCTTCATCCTCTTGCAAGAAGCGCAGAAGGAGAGACAAAGGAAGGCTAACGCCAAACTCACTTGCAAGAGCAATGTTTTCGTTGAGAATATAGATCTTTCTGGAAAGTTCCTGGAGCTTTTGCATTTTTCGGGAGGTCTCATCTGCGGGAGCATCCGTTTTCAGAGCCTCATTCTCCTCTTTCATCTCCTTCAAAAGCATCCGCAGCTTCATCTGGAAGGAAGATGCAATGCCCTCCTGCATGCGGATTTCCTGTGCTTTGAAAAAGCGCTCCACATAATCGTTTAAGCTCTGAGCCGTCTGTTCTTCTGCATGGATTTTTTCACGGCGGAACTGTGAAACAAGAAGATTCTCAAGGCTGCGATATTCTGCGTCAAACTCATATTTAAACATTTCTTCCAGCCAGAACAGCATACTGTTGCTCTGCAGCAGAGCAGGATTGCGCCTCTGCTTTTGCCGTAAAATTTCAAAGCGGTCGGCATAAGCGCCCCCAAGGGAGCACAAAGTTTTTTTCAGAAGGTTTTCTTCTTTGTCCTGAAGATTTTGTGACAGGGTGATGACATTGTCACCGGAGGAGGCTTTGTATACACTGCCTACGACCTGAACGTTTTGCGAGAATAACCGCTGCTGAAGTGCTTCGTAATCATTGACAGACTGTTTCAGACCATCGCCGTCCCAAACGATAAGTGTTTTATCTGACAGCCTTTCCTCCGAATGCTCAGAATTACACAGGCAGTTTTTCACGAATTTAAACAAGCGTTCTCCGGCACCGGGCAAAAGATCTCCCCGAATATAGATCACAGGATAGACTCTCCGGCTTGCAACCGTCAGTGCCAGGTTGGCAAGCATTGTGGATTTTCCGCTGTTGCTGGGACCTTCCAGAATAACAGGACGGCGCTTTCCTCCTGTCTCTTTCAGTGCTGTACACACACGGGTCTCCAGTTCCTGATCCAAGTTGCGCCGGATATAAAAAGGCGTCTGTCCGACCGGGGTTCGGAAAAGGTGCCAGCTGGGAAGCCCATCCTGAACCAGAAACGCAGAAAAACTCTGCGCACGATTGGAGAAAACAGGTGGGCCTTCATTGAGAATCGAATCATCAAGCAGACAAAGATTTCCACCATTGATTGCAGAAATATCTGCCCTTGGAATACGGATGGTGTGGGTTTGATTGCCATCGGCACGCAGTGTGAGCGATACATTCAGATCATTCGAAAAAACTTCGGCATCAGCTGATTCGTCCTGTGACTCCTGGAAGAACTCTGGCATATGACGCTGCAACTGTTCATAGAATCCCTCCGGTTCGGCGACCAAGATCTCTTGAGCAGCGAGATCAGAAGCGTATTCTTCCAGATGCCGCGGAGCGTGAAACCAGTAAATGCTCTTTGGACGCATTTCCGTTAAGGGCTCGAACAAATTTTCATCGGTCAGCCAGTCATTGCCCGAATCTAATCCATCGATCACAAGGACCCCCTGGTATTCCAGGTAGTCGCGGATCCAGCGAATACGGTCTTCGATCCGATGCGTAAAAACCTTTGAGGACGGATCATACGGTAAATGGTTCCGATCACCACATAGATTTACCCGATAGCGCCGATCCTTGTTCAGATATTTTCGATTTCCGTGCCGTTCATTCTGAGGAACATCTGTGCAGCCTCTGGCAGAAACAGGAATATCCACGAGAGAGCTGGTATAAAGCAAACTCCACCGTAAATTTACGACAGCCTTTACCGCAGAAAGGCCGGACTTTCCATGGCTGGCTGTTTCGATCTGAGCGTATAGATTTTCGGCGGCGGTTTTGGTTTTAGCGGCTTTTTCCCACAAGAGAGGATAATCCGGCACGGCACGAGGAAGTTCCAAATCAGGATAATCTTTTTGAACAAGTGTCTCCCAAACGGGATCCTGTTCTCCACCTAAGGTCAAGTAATTTTGCCCAAGGAGAAGAATGGACGGCCCGGTTTGAATCTGGTGATACAGAGAAACAAATTCTGAAAGCTTCATACTGTTGCTGTGTCTTTACCTGTTAGCAGGTGGAGACATTCTCCTTTCGTTTTTGAGTGGCGGAAAGCTGGAACGGATATGCTAAAACCAGTATACATCAAAACAGATATCAGTTCAACTTCTGTAAATGCGTTAAAAAATTAGACCCACAGGGTCATTTCCCTGCGGGTCTGCCTTCCCCGCCCCGGGAACGGTTCAGGGTGGGGTGGTGCTTCTCGATGGACTGTTGCTCGTGCTCCCGGCGGGTGTGCGATGTGGAGCGGCCATCGGCCACCATGTATTCGAGGGTACTGCCACAGCCCTTGCCGGTGGGCAGCTTTCCACTGCGGATGTGCTCCTGCATCCGCCGGGCAAGGTCGTTGGTCTCGCCGATGTATGTAATGCGGCCGGAGCCGTCCCGCATCCGGTACTCGCCGGGGCTGTTGGGCGGTTTGTGCCCGGCTCCGGTGGTAGGGTCGTATTTCCAGGGACGGCCTGTCTTGTAGATAGACATGAGGTGCCTCCTTATCGCTTGAGATCGGGCCTGCCGGGGAGTACATACTGCGGCCACAGCTTCGAGGATTCCGGAAGCTGTGCTTTGCCGCAGTAACGGCACACCAGGCCAAGGTCGCCGATCGAAGGGTTATAGTGGTAGGGGTTGTGGCAGTGGATGCACTGCCGGGTCATGGACAGCAAGCTCATAGAAGAGCCCTCCTTTCAGGGTCAGTGGCGGTCATCTTTGTGGTCCCGGTCGTCATGGGAGACCTCAGACAGGACCTTGAGCCCTACAGCGGCCGCAAGCAGACCGCCGACGGGTGCAGTATGGGCAACCACAGCAGCTGCGGCAGACATGAGCGTGAACATACGGACACACCTCCTCTCAGGGGCAAAAAGGTTTCAGGCGTACTGGCAGTCCGCTACTGCCTCCGCGCTCTGCGTGGCGCAGGCCGCGGCGGCGGTTCCGGCACCGATGAGGGTGCCTGTGGCAGTGCCGGTGGCGACCGATGTGCCGGCGATGGTGGCGATGGCGCCGCCGATGGTGCCGCCCAAGGTCGCGCCAGTAAGGATCATGGAAAGAACAAACATGATGGTACCTCCTATCATTAATGGAGTGAAACGAAGCGGAATACACCGAGCCCCTGCCCGGAAGGCCGCGTTTCAGCGGCTCTGCTGGGGTGAGGCCCCTTGCTGTGACTTTATTATACAGCATCGGAAATGGAATTGCTACGTGACAAAAAACTTTGTTTTTTGTTCCAAATTCAAGTAAATTATGCTATAATTGCGTTATAAAAGTTCCAAAGTGGAACAAATATGAACATTTGAGCCTGCGGAGGTGTCTTATGCTTTTTTCCGAGATTGGAGATGTTCTGGAGGACCTCTCCAGAAACAAACAGCGGCTGACCCTGAGCCACCGCGCCTACAGCACGCTACTCCACGATGACGATATCTTTGAGCCGGACAAAAAGTCGAAGCGGCCTGGCGGCGATCCCTCTTCCACTCTGATCAATCAGATTTTCCAGAACTTCCATGAGACGGCGGAGTCCTCCATCCAGATGAAGCTCAGCGTTGAAAGAGAGGCTCTTGCTCTTCGGTTCGTGGGTCAGGAGAAGGCCGAAATCTGCACTGACGTGGTGCTGGACCTCTTACGGGAACAGCTCGAAAAGAACGTGCACCGCCGGCAGCAGGACAAAGGCTGCTCCTTTTTTGTCCGACTTAGCAAGCCCGTGCTGGAAGCTCTTGCGTCCGACGAGCTGCGGGAAGACGCGGAGTTTTACAGCGGGAAGGTCGGCGGTTACTTGAAAGCGCTTCTGGAGGAATACTGCGAGCTGCCCTATGCGGAGCGGGAACGCATTTATTATAAGGAGCAGCTCCAGCTCATCGAGCTGGCCATCGCTAACAGGGAGCAGCTCAAGCTCACCTTGAACAGCAGAAAAAAAACTGCCGCAGCCCTGGGAGCGGCGGCACCGAACAACATCGCTTACCTGAAGCCCCTGTGCATCCAGAAGGATGCGGAGCACCTCTACAATTACCTTGTCGGCATGACCTCTGCCCAGCCCGGCGGGCCCTGGAACATAGGCTGCGTCCGGCTTAGCTCCATCAAGAAGATCAGCAGCCTGAAATGCTCCGGGTTCATCAGCGCCGCCGACCAGCAGAAAATTCTGGAAGCAATCCAGAAGAACGGCGTGCAGTACCTGCCGAGTCAGGGAGCTGAACAGACCATTCTTGTCCAGCTAACACCCTATGGAGAGCGGAAATACCACCAGATCCTCCATCTCCGGCCGCAGTACGTCCAAAAAGAGGGCGCAGTCTACACCTTTGACTGCACGCCGCGCCAGGCGGAGAACTATTTTTTCAAGTTCGGCCATGATGTGAAGATCCTTGCCCCGCAGGAACTGGCAGAGAAATTTAAGCGCATGTATGAGTCGGCGGCAGAACAGTATGAATAAGAAGGCATGCCGGGTCTGGGGGCGTTTCTCATTCGTTGTCTTTGCCATAAAGATATCTTGCGATTTTGAGTATAACCCATTTGGAACCTCCGGTTCGCTTTGGTTATTTACATCTCCGCTAAGATGTAACCCTAGCTTACTGCGGGATTCTTTTTATTTCAATTCGCAACTTTTACGAGTTACAGGAATGCTTTCTCTTCTGGAAAAAACAGCCGGATATCATATGTCTGGAGATCATTGAAACGTTGAATTTGTCTGTCAGCATTGATACAGTCTGGTGTTTTCTTCAGAAAGCAGGATACCGCAGGAAGAAAAAGACTCTTCATGCCAGTGAACAGGAGCGTTCTCGATATAGTACAGAAGAGAAAAGCCTGAAACGGCCTTATATCTGGGTTCAGTGCAGGTGACCTTGTATTTCTGGATGAAAGTGGCTGCAATACGGATAGGGGGCTCGTTCATGCGGATATGTGTTTTAGTTTTGAAAATTGCCATAGAATTATCATAATCGAAATTATATTAACCGCCTGCGCAGAAATGCCCACTCCCTGAGGACTCCTCAGACGAGTGGGTATTCTTCTTTCCGTGTATCAAATTTACCTTTGTGGT
>ENA-OPDD01000509-OPDD01000509.1-human-gut-metagenome-genome-assembly--contig:-NODE-509-length-28551-cov-3.113735_pt1 | contig 28551 bp, 26 predicted proteins | sample MGYA00241574_ERZ501499 | MGnify/ENA primary metagenome ERZ501499 (study PRJEB25962, sample SAMEA2042576) | human gut metagenome | biome: human gut; feature: human-associated habitat; material: faeces...
TACGGGAACAGTTGTCTGCCGTGCTGGACGAGCTGCACCGGATTGGAGCCGGGCAAGACGTGAACGACGAGCTGCTGGACACGATCCAAATGATTACAACCATTATGAACGGGATGCAGGAGGAATTCGCCTATGATCGATGAGAAAAAGAAAATGACCGCCCAGGGCTCATCTGTTGGCGCAGATGATGGGCAGTCAATCTCAAAAAACTCTGAAAATAGTATACCCACTTCCGGGCAAAAAAGCAACGATGAAATTGTAAACTCCCAGGACAGTCTGGAAGAAATGTACCGCAAGATGCAGCGCATGACAGACCCCCGATACCTGCATACACTCACGATGACAGAGCTGTTCCAAACCACCTATAAGAGCAGGCCACCGGTGGTGGAAGGCCTGCTTTACGCAGGGGCATATATCCTTGCCGGAGCACCCAAAATCGGCAAGTCCTTCCTGGTTGCTCAGATTGCCTACCATGTCAGTACCGGGCAGGATTTGTGGGGATATAAGGTCCATCAGGGGACGGTGCTTTACCTTGCGCTGGAAGATGATTTCCAGCGCATCCAGAGCCGGATGTTTATGATGTACGGCGTGAACGATACCCCCAACCTCCACTTCGCCACCGCCGCCGGAAAGATTGGGAATGGGTTGGATGGACAGCTGAAGAATTTCGTGCAGGAGCACCCGGACACCAATCTTATCATCATTGACACTATGCAGAAGATCCGTGAGGTAGGCGGCGAAGCGTACAGTTATGCCAGCGACTATGAGATCATTGGCAGAATCAAGCAGTTTGCTGATCAGCACGGTATCTGTGTTCTGACCGTCCATCACACCCGCAAACAGCCTGCCGGTGACAGCTTCGAAATGATCTCCGGTACGACAGGGTTGCTTGGCTGCGCGGATGGGTCGCTGCTTATGCAGAAGAAAAAGCGCACGGCGCTGGAGGCAACTATCGACGTGGTGGGGCGCGACCAGCAGGATCAGATTCTCTATCTGAAAAAGGATGCCAATACGCAGATTTGGGATATTGAAAAGGTAGAGAACGAGCTGCACAAGGAGCCACCCGATCATATTCTGGAAGCCATTGCCGAGCTGGTGTCCGCAGAACAGCCGGTGTGGACAGGCTCGCCCTCCGCGCTTGCCGATGCCGTTCACATCGGCATGGCGGCAAACGTACTAAGCAAGTATCTGAATGTAAAGTCCGGTAGGCTGCTGGATGAATACCATGTCCGCTATGAGAACAAGGTTCGTCGTGAAGGTCGGTGTATCACACTGATCTTCGTAGCCGCAAACGAATAATCCGCGCGACGGCTGCGACGATTGCAACGATAAAAATGATACCGTGTAAATAACCGTCGCTATCGTTGCGGCAGGGGTTTCACGGAACGCTTCCATCCTGAAAGGGAGCCCCGAAACAGGGCTTCCCCGTACTCCTGTCCCCACCGGAGATCCGCAGATCGGAGCTGGTGAACGTACCGGACCTGCAATGGCAAACGCTGTTGCAGTGTCCGGCAGGCTCCCGCAAGGGCTGCATCCCCCGTTCCCCCTCGGAGAGCGCAAGGGCACCTTTTGATGGCTCCGCTGTCAAAAGTGCTTTTGCGTTTACTTTTGGCAAAAGTAACGCAAACCTGCCGCCGCAGCTGCATATGAAATTTGTTGGATCAGAAATTCTATACGGAGGTACCGCCTATTAAACGAACCATCAGTGCAATGTCCGGCAAGGGTGTAGTTGACCACAATCGCCGAACCTACATTGCCGAAAACGTAGACCCCACAAGAACGCACCTGAACATCGAATACTGCTACACACCCATTGAGCAGGTGTACCATGAGATGTTCGACGAAGCACTGGCTGCCTATAACGCAAAGCAGAAACGAAAAGATCGCCGCATTGAAAACTACTACGAAAAAATCCGGGAAAGCAAACAAGAGAAAACTTTTTATGAGGTGGTCTTTCAAATCGGAAACATGAAGGACATGGGCGTCGGTACGGAGAACGGAGACCTGGCTGCTGAGATCCTGGACAAATTCATGCGCTCATTTCAAGAGAGAAATCCCAATCTCCATGTATTTTCGGCTCATCTGCATCTGGACGAGAAAACGCCGCATCTTCACGTTGACTTCGTACCGTTTACCACCGGCAGCAAGCGTGGACTGTCCACACGGGTTTCGCTGAAACAGGCCCTTGCCGACCAGGGCTTCATGGGAGAAGGACGATCTCTCAATGAGCGTGATATGTGGGTGCAGCAGGAAAAGAAAGTCCTGTCTGAAATGATGCTGGAGCGTGGCATCGAGTGGGAGCAGAAGGGTGAGCATCGGGAGCATCTGAGTGTCCTAGAATACAAACGAGAGCAGCGCACCCAGAAGCTTGCAGAGCTGGATCAGAAGGTAGAACAGCAGCAGGAAGTTCTCCAGGCAGCTAAACAGAAAACAGAGCAGCAGGAACAAGCCCTTGCTGTCATAGGCAAACAGATCGATCACGTTCAGAAGCAGGAGCTGGCCATCGAGAGCGTGGAGAAGATCGAGCCGAAGTCCGTCCCTCTCTCTTCCAAGGTGATGCTGGATCGCTCTGAGTATGAAAACCTTGCCACGGCCGCAAAGAAATATGTGACCCAGGAGAAGAAGGAGAAGTGCCTGACGGCATATGCACTCCAGTATCCCCAGGAGTGCCGGCAGACCAATGACAATGGCCGAGGCGGCGTGACCTTTGAAATCCGAAAAGGGCGTCTGAGCTTCCGGCTGACTGCTCCGTACAGCACAGAGCGGTGCCAGAAGTCCAGCTATCTTGCCAAACAACACACCACCAATCTGAAAGGAGCCCGAAAATGAAATTGTTGTCCTGTGCCTTTAATATGGATACGAACTGTGTGGAGCTCAAGTTTGACGATGGCAGCATGATCTACATCGACACCACCGCCGTAGAAGACGGGGTGGCCCACAATATGTACCAGCGCTCAGAGCTGGACTACCTGATCTATAACGACCCGGCGGCTTACGCTGATCTGATCCTGAACGGTGACCCGGAAGCATATCTGAAGGCAGTCACGGAGTATAAGCCTCTGGACTGAGCAACTCCGAAAATATTGTCATATTCTCATATTACAATATTTATCTTAAAAAACTTGACAACCTGCAAGCCATATGGTATTATGTCTTCAGACAAGAGAAAAGCCCCCAGAGACAGCGGCGACTGTTTCTGAGAGCTTCCCACGCAAATATCATAGATATGCAAACTTATGATACCAGATGTTCTTGAGAATGTCAATGTGGGCTTGTACTTTCGATGAAAGGAGAACAAGCCGATGAAGTTCTATGTGAACAAAAATGAGCAGTGGACCGGCGAGCATGAGGTACATCGTGCCAATTGCGCCTGGCTGCCTGATGCAGCGAACAGAATCTACCTGGGCGAGTTTTACAGCTCCCAGGAAGCTGTTCGGGAAGCACGGAAGTATTACAACTGTGTCGATGGTTGTGAACATTGCTGCCCTGAAAGCCACACCAGATAACCTGATAGGGTGGCCCGCCCGATGTGGGCGGGCCACTTTTTCTTTTGGAGGCGAAAAGATGATTGCTAAAATTTCAGATATTGCAGACGTGCAGGGCGGCATGGTTTTGAGCCGTAAGGAGGCCAAAAGCCCAGAGGATACAGTATGCGAATATCAACGGCTTACGCTCCGTTCGTTCGATGAAACAGGGAATATAGACAAGGTGGAGTTGGAGACTTTCCATGCTTGTGAGAGTTTGGAGAATGTCTTGTTTACGCAGACAGGGGATGTTGTGATCCGCTTGGTCTCTCCAATGTATCCTGTATATATTGAAGCTGGCTATGATGGTATTCTCGTTCCGTCCCAGTTTGCGGTGTTGAGAGTCAAAGACAATATGGAAATTGCACCGGAATATCTGCGCTTGTGTCTTGCACAGCGGATCATCCAAGATAGAATTCTCAACTTGGAAAGTGGAACCGCTCAGAAAACCGTAAAAATTAAAACGGTTCTGGATTTGGAAATTCCACTCCAACCTTTGCATATCCAGCAGGAAGCGGTACAAATCGACCGATTAGGCCGAAAACGAGAATTGATGTACCGTGAACTGATAGAAAATGAACGTATATTAACAGAACATCTCATTGAGAAGATGATTGGAGGAACCAACCGATGACGACTAAAAAGGATATTGAAAATGCACTGATGCGTGGCGCAGATACATTACGAGACACCATTGATGCAGCGAACTATAAGGATTACGTGCTGCCCATCATGTTCGTCAAGTATCTGAGCGATTCCTATGAGGATGCTCTGGATGAGCTGAAGAAGGAGTATTCCGGTATTCGCCTAGAACGTCAGAAGCGGTATCTTCCTTTCACCATTGCAGAGGAGTGTTCCTTCCAGTCCCTCTACGAGCAGAGACATTCCGATAAGATCGGTCAACTGATCAACGCTGCTATGCGTCAGATTGAGGCAGACAATAATCAGCAGTTAGCTGGCGTTTTGAACACGGTAGACTATAACAGTGAAAACGCACTGGGTACGCTGGATCACAAGAAAGCAATTCTTCGGGATCTACTGGAGGACTTTGAGCCGCTGAGCCTTCGTCCCTCGGATATCGAGGTGAAGCCCGGTCAAGTCCCTGCCGATGTTATTGGTGACGCTTATGAGTATATGATTGGCCAGTTTGCTAGCATGGCAGGTAAGAAGGCTGGTTCCTTCTATACCCCGGCAGCTGTCTCCGAAATAATGGCTCGCATTGTGAATGTCCAGCCCGGTGAGCGTGTATACGATCCTACCTGCGGATCTGGTTCTCTGCTGATCAAGGCTGCAAAAAAGCAGAACAGCAAGGAAGTTTCCATCTTTGGCCAGGAGGTAAATGGTTCTTCCGTTGCAATGGCCAAGATGAATATGTATATCCACGAGATCCGTGATGCAAAGATTGGTTGGGGCGATACCCTTGCAAACCCTGTGTTTCTGGACGCAGACGGAAATTTACTCCTTTTCGATGCCATCGTTGCCAACATGCCGTTCTCCAAAGATAAATGGGCATCCGGTTTCAATCCTGGTGGTGAGTCCAGCGGCAAGGGCAAAAAAGAATTCAAGATGGAAGCCTCTCTAGATAAGTTCCACCGCTTCGATTGGGGCGTCCCCCCTGCCAGCAAGGGCGACTGGGCCTTTCTGCTGCATATGATCAACAGCCTTTCCGTCAATGGCAGAATCGCTGCTGTTGCGCCCCATGGCGTGCTGTTCCGTGGCGCTGCTGAGGAGCGTATCCGGCAGAAGGTGGTAGATGAAAATCTGCTGGATGCTGTGATTGGTCTGCCTGAAAACCTGTTCTATGGTACTTCGATCCCTGCCTGTATCCTAGTGTTTAAGAAAAACCGTTCTAACACAGATGTGCTTTTTATTGATGCCAGCAAGAAGGATGAAGATGGTAATCCCCGGTACATCAAGGCAAGTAATCAGAATGAGTTGGGACAGAGACACATTGATGCAATTGTTCAGGCATATCAGGATCGAACGGAGCAAGAAAAGTTTGCTCATGTGGCAACTTTGAATGAAATCAAAGAGAATGAGTACAATCTGAATATTCCTCGCTATGTGGATACCTTTGAAGAAGAAGCACCGATTGATCTTCAGCAGGTTCAGTCCAATATTGCCCGGCTAAAAGTAGAAATTGCGGATGCTGAGAAGAAGATGGACGCATATTTGAAAGAATTGGGCCTTTGATATGCCTTTTTATGTGAAGTGGAGGCCTGACAATGGTTAAAGCAGAAAAAAACCCTGAGGGGTACCGTGCCACTGAGGCAGGAATTTTACCTATTGATTGGCAGGTGAAGAGATTAAGCGAGATTGCAACTGAGCTCACAGAACGTGCTGGACAAGATATGTATGAGACAGTCAGCATTTCTGCCGGAATTGGTTTTGTCAATCAAGCAGAAAAGTTTGGCAAAGAGTTATCAGGAAAACAATACGAAAAGTATATTGTGCTGCATAAGGGTGATTTTTCTTATAACAAAGGAAACTCTAAAACATCTCCCCAAGGTTGCATTTACCGTTTGAATGATCGGGAGTCCGCCGCAGTTCCCAATGTATTTGAGAGCTTTAGAATTAAAGAGCAGGATACAGATTACTATGAGCAGTTGTTTTTGAGTGGCTTCCTGAACAGACAACTCTATTCTAGGATCAATCGTGGTGTGCGGGACGATGGATTATTGAATCTAACAGGAAAAGATTTTTATAGTTGCACAGTTCCAGTACCTCCTGTTGATGAGCAGAAAAAGATTGCAGAAATTCTTTCATGTTGCGACAGGGTAATCGAGTTAAAGCAGCAGCTTATTGTAGAACTGCAACGGTTGAAAAGTGGTTTTCTCCAAGCTATGTTCCCTGCGAAAGGACACAGCGAACCGGACATTCGCTTTCCAGAATTTTCTGATGCTTGGGAACAACGTAAGTTGGGGGAGTATGTAAGCATCACATCTGGTGAAGCTCCTTCAAAATTTGAAGAGGGAACAGAATTATATGTTAAAGTAGATGATTTGAATTACAATGATAAATATGTTGTTGATACTCAAAATAAAGTTGCTGAACATTCAACCGTAAAAAGAGTAACAAAAGGGAGTGTTGTTTTTCCAAAAAGAGGTGCGGCTATTATAACCAATAAAGTCCGTATTCTGGGTATTGATAGCTATATGGATACAAATATGATGGCACTTACTTCTGAAAGATTAGATCCGGAATTTTTGTATAATATCATTTCTAAAGAAGGTTTATACAAGATTGCTGATACATCAACTATTCCTCAGATAAATAATAAACATATTGAACCTTATGAAGTTAAAATACCATCATTAGATGAGCAAAGGCGAATCGGAGTATATTTCAAGCAACTTGACCATCTTATCACCCTTCATCAGCGAGAGTTAGAAGAAACGAAGAAAAAGAAAAAGAGCTTGGCAAAGTTGTTGCTCACAGGCAGTGTCCGCGTACCTACATAAATAGCAGATATTTCTGTTAAGCAGCACAAGTCTCATGAAAGAAGGAAAACCTATGCCAAACCATACAATTTTTAATGAACGACCGGAATCCCAGGATCGTGCTTTGAAGGTCATTGAAAAGCTGGGATATACGATTGTCCCCCGCAGTGAAGCGGAGAAAAAACGTGGCTCCCGTCGGGATGTGCTGTTCACGGAAGAACTGCAGTCTTTTCTGAGCCACCAGACGTATCAGTTTGGCACGGAGGACAGATTCTTTTCCGGAGGCTCCATTGCCAAAGCTATGCAGACCGTGGATCTGTTCAGCGCAGCCGGACTATATGCTGAAAACAAGGCGATCTATGAGCTTCTCTGTGCTGGCAAGAGCATGGAAGAGGATCTGCCTGACGGAACTCGTCAGTCCTTTGATCTGAGTTTTATTGACTTTGAACACCTGGAAAATAACACATTCCAGGTGACCGATGAGTTTGAAGTAGAGCGCCCAAACGGAAAATTTGCCCGCCCTGATATTGTGGTACTGGTCAACGGTATCCCTCTGGTGGTCATTGAATGTAAGAAATCCAGTGTGGATGTGATGGAAGGTGTCAACCAAAATATCCGCAACTGGGGCGAAGATTACATCCCGCACCTCTTCCGTTACACCCAGCTGGTGCTGGCTATGAATCCGGACAAAGTTCTGTATGGTACTTGCGGTACTCCTGCAAAGTACTTTGTATCCTGGCATGAGGACAACAAAGAATGGCTGAACGACTGGTGTCGTAAGTGTTCTCCGGATGGTCAAATCAAGGAGCAGGATCGTGCACTGGTTTCTTTGCTACACCCGGAACGGCTGCTAGACCTGATCCGTAATTTCATCATCTACGACAACAATGTGAAGAAGATCTGCCGCTATAAGCAGTATTTTGCAGTGAAAAAGTGCATGAAACGAATCCTGCTGCAGGACGGCGAAAATACTCGTAACGGCGTTGTCTGGCATACTCAGGGCAGCGGTAAAACCATCACCATGATCATGCTGACCAAGATGATTATCCGGGAAAGCATGAAGTCCGGCAGCATTATCAAGCGTCCTCGGTTTGTCATGGTAACGGACCGTATTAACCTGGATAAGCAGATTCGGGACAACTTCATTCACACACAGATGAGCCCTCACCGTGCCAAAACTGGCAAGGGCCTGATCGAGCTTCTGAAGGAAGATGGAAATACCGTCATCACAGCTCTGGTCAACAAATTTGAAGCTGCTGTCAAACAGGAATACTGCAATGACAGCGAAAATATCTTCGTATTCATTGATGAAGGTCATCGTACTCAGTACGGTAAGCTGAATATCTACATGAATCGGGTGCTTCCCAACGCTGTCAAGATTGCCTTCACCGGCACTCCTCTGATGCAGAAGAAGCCCCAGGATAATAAGCGGGATATTATGCCGGCCAAGGATACCTACTCCAAGTTCGGCCCCCTGATCGATAAATACACGCTTCAGGATGCCATCGATGACAAGGTGACCGTTCCCATCGTCTACGAAGGTCGTGTGATTCCTCAGAAGGTTACCAGTGAGCAGATCAATGCACATCTGAAACACATTACCGTGGGTTTGAATGAAGAGGCTAAAAAGGATCTGGAAGTTAAGTACAGCCGCTTTGTGGCTCTGGCCCAGACGGAAGCACGCCTTAATATGATTGCCTTTGATCTCCACGAGCACTTTACCAGCTTTGTAAAGCCCAAGGGCTTCAAGGCTATGCTAACCTGTTCTTCCCGTGCCGAAGCAGTACAGCTCTTTTATAAGCTGCGGGATCTCGGCGGTATCACCCCGGCGGTTGTAATCACGCCCAATACCAGCCGTGAGGGTGATGATGAAAGCAACACACCTCAGACTCAGAAAATCATCGGGGAGTTTTTCCGCAAGGAAATTGACCCGCTTTTCAAGAACAACTATGATGCCTATGAAGATTCCGTAACTGGACAATTCATTGATCCGGAAGGCGATATTGATCTTTTGATCGTCAAGGATAAACTACTTACCGGCTTTGATGCACCGATTGCAGCAGTCCTTTATGTAGATAAAAAGCTGAGAGATCATACGCTTCTGCAGGCCATTGCTCGAGTGAACAGAGTGTACACAGACAAGGATTTTGGCCTGGTTGTTGACTATATGGGTATTTTCAAAAAATTGAACTCCGCCCTGGATCTGTACAGTGATGAGCAGTCTGGCATGAACCTGTTCAACAAATCCGAAATTCATGCAGCCATTTCTGCAGTTGCTGAAGAAAATGACAAGTTGGATCAGGTCCATCAGCAGCTATGGAAGATCTTTAAGGGCATTGATCCCGACGAATCCAGCGCCAACATCTGGCAGGAGCGCCTGAGAGAATATGATGTTCGTAAGGACTTTTACGAAAAGCTGTCTGCATTTGCAAAAATGGTGGACTTCATGTACTCCAGCTACGAGCTGTTTGAAGCTGTTGGATTCGACCAGGCAGAAGCATATCGTAAAGACTATCTGTTCTTCAAAAAACTAAAGGATAGTGTATCCTTGCGTTTTAATGACCGTGTAGACTTCTCCCGGTATGAAGATGGCATTCGTCAGCTTCTGAATACCTATGTAAATGCAGAAGATGCTAAAATCCTGATTGAGCCGCTGGATATTACCAACAAAGAAAAAATGGAAGAACAGTTGGCCCGCCTGGGATCTGACGAGGCCAAGGCTGAGGCAATTCAGACTCGGCAGGTTGAAGTATTGGAAAGTCAGCGATATGTTGACCCGATTCGTTACATGACCTTCATGGAGCGCATTAAAAAGACGATTGCTGACTATATGGAAGAGCGTGACAGTGAGAAGTATCTGTCCTCCATGGAAAAAATGGCTGAAGACTATCGAGCTGGCCGCAGTTCGGTGAGATACCCCGAAAATATCATGGATGACAGCGATGCAAAATCCTTCTACGGTGCTGTTTGTGCCGGCATAAAAAAATCCACTGGGGCAACAGAGGTCGATATTTCGGATGCCCTGGGGCAGCTGGCTCTGGATATCAAAGCGGTAATTGTAAAGCACACAAAACGTGATTGGCGAGATAATGTGATTGTCCATAGAGATATTAAAAAGGCGCTGGACGACCTTCTCTTTGATTATCTGGAGGACAATAATTTGGACTGGAGCTTGGATACAATCGATATCATCATTGATGAAATCATGATGGTGGCAAAGAAGGGCTATTAAGCATGGAAACAATCAGTATCATATTGCCAGCATCAAAGAAGATGATTCAGGTCAGATTAGATCGCAAATCTATGAAAACCTGTCGATTGAAAGTATATCCTTCGCAGGAAGTTGTATTATCTATGCCTAAAACGGTTCCGGCTGACTGGGTTAAGGAATTTTTGGTTGATAAAGGCACTTGGATCGAGTCCAAACTGGATAGCTTTCAGAAGACTGTTGGATACGCAGCAACTGATGAGATCAGGGACGGTTTTTCTATTAAACTGCTTGGTGAAGATATGCTTTTTGTAGTCACAGAATGTGACAAAGAAAAGGTGTACTTGGAAGGAAAAATTATCCACATCTGCTGCAATGATGAAAACAACCAAGAAAAAATTCAACATCAGTTTGAAAACTGGTGGAGAAAACAGGCAAAGGAAATTCTTCAGGAACGAATTGAACATTGGTATCCTATTATTGAAAAATATAGAATTGCCAGGCCGCAGGTATCTGTTCGAAAAATGAAGACGCTATGGGGTAGCTGCAGCGTAAATCGTGGAGCAATAACGTTCAATTTCTACTTGATTAAAGCTCGGATGCCCTATATTGACTATGTTGTCTTGCATGAGCTTACTCACTTTCTATATCCAAATCACAGTAAGCAGTTCTATATGTTCCTTTCGAACTATATGCCTGACTGGAAAGAAAGAAAGAAAGTGTTGGATCAGGATGTTGTTCACGGCCTGTAAGCTACCTAAACTAAAATACAAGAGAAAGGATATGAAAAATATGAAGCGTCCAATTGTTCTAATCGTACTGTTTATAATGACAGGAATTTTTACATGTATTGGAGTTGGTACTGACACATCTTGGCTTGCTATGTTAGGTGCAATTGCATCTGCAATTTTTGGTACAATTATTTCGATGATATTTGAGTCTATCGATAGCATATCTTTTCCGTATCGAAATTGATGGGAAATATCTATTGGTAAAAGGAAATCGACTTAAAAAGCAGTTCCAGCCTGTTGGCGGTGTTTATAAGTTCTATGCGGAGGCAAAGCCTAATTTAGAAAAGTGGAAATATCGTCCAGATACCAAAATGGGAAACATTGACGAAACAGATGACCTGCGAATTTTCATTAGAGGCAGGTATCTGCTAAAATTTATGGAATGGTTTGATTCGATGAAAGACCGAGAATATGATCCATACCGTGAATTTTGTGAGGAGCTTTTAGAAACAAACCTCCTACCGAAAGAACCCTTTAGCAGGTTGAAATATCGCAAAGTTATGGTACATAACAAAGGTGTACTGCATTCAAAAATCATGCGCTGCGATGAATTGGTGTATGCCGATATTTTTGAACTGGATCTATCAGCAGAACAAAAGGAAATCATAAAAGCAGCTGTTGCAAGGAATCCAGATATGCTGTGTTTAGCATCTGCAGAAGAAATGATTTCTCAATGTTATAACGGTATTGAGAAAAATGTGGGAAATAATGCTGAATGGCTAATTGGAGGGTAAAATGAAACAAACTAATTATAGTGAATCTATTTTACTCGGAATCTGCGAAAAATTACAGTTATCGCCGAGCCTATACAAGCAAGCTACAGAACGCTATGAAACCATAGCACATACTATTCAAAGTGATCCTGTTTTCAAGGAAATTGAACTGAAAATGTATCCACAGGGATCTTTTCGCCTTAAAACGACTGTCAAGCCATTGAGTGAAGAAGAGTATGACATTGACTTTGTTGTCGAGCTCCCCACAAATGCAACTATGTCGCCTCGTCAGTTATATGATCACATTGTTAGAATCCTTCGACATGATGGAACTCATAATGATATGGTAGAATTGAAAAAGCGCTGTGTCAGAGTTAACTATGCTAATGATTTTCATATGGATATCATGCCAGGGAGGTCGGTTAATCCTGTGACACACGAGATTATTGTCCCCGACCGAGAACTGGCTGCGTGGTATCACCACAGTAATCCGATTGGATTTGCAGAATGGTTTGAACAGCAGGCTAAAACACAGATTATCGACGAGCGAAGTCATTTTGGAAAATTCAGTTGTGAAGTTGAAAAGGTAACTGAACAAGAAGTTGCCTCCAGATTGGAGCCCTTGCGTAGGGCGGTGCAACTGGTCAAGCGTTATCGTGATATTTATTGCGAAAAGTATAATACCGAGCCTGTAAGAAGTATTGTAATCTGTACGCTGATGGGACAAATCACGAGTTATGCTGGTGATACGCTACAGGTTTTGGATAGATTCTGCACATATGTAACCGCTTTGATTCGTGCTAACGGAGATCAACCGTTTGAAGTTCGGAATCCTGTTGTAAATGAAAAATTGACCGAAAAGTGGGAGGAGGGAAATAACTACCGTGATTTTGTCGATATGATGAAGGCATTAACGGCAGATGTTACACTTCTGAAGCAGAAAACGCTGAACAGCGAAATTAATCCAATTTTGAAAAAAATGTTTGGTGAAGTGGTCACTGACTATGCAATTACTAAGTTTGCGAAGGCTACGACCGCAGCAAGAGTGAACGGCACACTATCTATGGATAGAAATGGAACATTGAATACCAATGGTTTAGGCGCACAAGTTAAGAAAAACACGTTTTATGGGAATTGATGATATAGGTTTAAAATGGCACAAAAACATTACACTGTCAGAGAATTATATGGACAAATCGCAAAGATAAAGGAATTCTTTCCAGAAGTAATTAGCCATGTGAAATGTGGAAAGGCCGAGATAATAGTTCATTTAAAACCGACTATAAATTCAGTAGACTACACAGTTAAATTTGAAGCCAAACAAGGAATAGAAAAGGTAAAAGTCTTTGTTGTCCATCCCCAAATTGAACAAGTGGAGAATGGCAAGCGGGTATCCCATTTATATGCAAATGGTTCTTTATGCTTATATTACCCTAAGTATCATGAATGGGATTATAAAATGCCATGGACAGAAACCCTCATACCGTGGACGTCCCTATGGTTGTTCTATTATGAAGTCTGGAGAGAAACCGGGAACTGGCTTGGTGGTGGTATTCATGGAAAAAAGAATATACTTCCAGATTCAGTCTGAATGTAAAGAAAGGTGAGCTTATGAGTGATTCTAATTTGTCTCTGGAATTGGAATTGACCTCCGTAGTCCAGGAAGTAAAAACTGTTTTAACGACGGCCCGGCAGAATGTGGCCACTCAGGTCAACAGTGAACTGCTGAACACATATTGGAATATCGGTCGAATCATCTGTGAGCACGAACAGTCTGATCCGGAGCGGGCCGATTATGGAAAGCAGACCATAAAAGAACTTTCCAAAGCGCTGACGAAAGAGTTTGGGAAGGGCTTTTCCAGATCAAACTTGCAGAATATGCGGTAGTTTTATCTGACCTATCAAAAATGCCAGACACTGTCTGGCAAATTGAGCTGGTCCCATTATTGTGAGTTGCTGTCCATCTCCGATCCAGACAAGCGGAGCTTTTATGAAAAAGAAGCCGTCAATTCTAACTGGTCTGTCCGGGAGCTGAAACGCCAGATTGCAAGCTCCCTGTTTGAACGGCTGCTGTTGTCCAAAGGCGACGTCAATAAAGAAAAAGTCCTGGCGCTGGCAGCAAGGGGCAATGAAATCGCTCAGCCGGAGGACATTATCCGTGATCCCTATGTGTTTGAGTTTTTAGGGCTGCCGGAGGACAAGCCTTTCCTGGAAAGCGATTTGGAGCGGGCTCTGGTGCAGCAGATAGAAAAATTCCTACTGGAGCTGGGCCGTGGATTTATGTTCGTGGGCACCCAACAGCGTGTGACCATCAACAACACCCACTATTATGTGGACATGGTATTCTACAACAAGATCCTGCGGGCCTATGTTCTGATTGAATTGAAAACTATCAAGCTGACCCCGGAGGCAGCAGGACAGATCAATATGTATCTGAACTACTATGCCAACGAGGTCAATGATCCCGATGATAATCCTCCCATTGGCATCATTCTGTGCAGCGACAAGGACAGTATTACTGCCGAGTATGCTCTGGGTGGTCTGTCCAACAATATCTTCGCTTCCCGGTATGTGCTCTATATGCCTAATAAAGATCAGCTGATTGCCCAGGTGGAGAATGTCTTGAAGAAGTGGCATAAGGAAGATCCTGACGATGAAACTGTCAAAAAATAACTTTTTGAGTCATGTCATCTGGCAACACTATGGCAACAGAAAAGGGGCTGCGGACAAAATCTTGGACCATATGGTTATCCTGCGGATAAATTCGGTGTCCGTATTCCTTTAGATTGTCTATATTCCAGAGGACTCATTCCGCCAAGAGAAAGCCTGATACGTTTCTCGCAATACCAATGCAGGTATTGATCTACTGCATTGATAAATTGATCGATAGAGTACCCCACCCAGGAAACATAATAAAACATCTCGTTTTTCAAACGTCCGAACACACCTTCGCAGGCTGAATTGTCAGGTGAACAGCCTTTCTTCGACATTGATCTTATAAGCCCTGCTGTATTCATTCGTTCAATCCGTCCCGGCCATCTATAGTGACAGCCACGATCTGAATGGATTATAGGATGCTCGTCTTCAGACAATTGTTCTATTGCGTTATCTAACATTGTGTTAACAAGTTCAGCATTCGGACTGGTTCCAATAGTCCACGTAACAATGAGCCCATCATAGCAGTCGATGACCGGAGAAAGATATACTTTACCTGCTGGAATTGAAAACTCGGTGATATCAGTAAGCCATTTCTCATTTGGCCTTTCCGCACTGAAATCACGTTGAATCAGATTGTCGACTTCAGGGCTGATTTCTCCCTTATATGAACTATATTTTCTCTTATGCGTGGTATATGGAACTATAAGATGCTCCTGCTGCATAATGCGTCGAACTATCTTCTCGGAAACGGTTATACCTGCATTTTTTAGGTGAGCATGAATTCGTTGATATCCATAGCTGCAATACGCTTCTGTAAACACGGTCTTAATTTTGCTGCGCAGCGCAAGGTATTTATCCTGTGCTTTGAGAACATTAGTCTGATAACAATAGCTGCTCTTTGCTATCTTTATTTCTGAAAGCAGTATTTTCAAAGAGTATGTTCCTCTGAGGGCATTGATCAAGATAGCTTTCTCCTTATTCGTAAGCTCGTCCAGATCAATGCCCGCTTCTTTTTTTATGAGTTCACTTGCTTTCTCATAAATGTCCCTTTGGAGACGAGCCCGGAATGCTTCCTGTTCATACTTTGCAGCTTCGTGTTGAAGTTTAGCAATTTTCTCTTCCAATCTTGCTACTTCAGAGCGCAAGTTTTCTGTAGACTGTTCTGCATCATCGGATTGAATAACAAACTGTTCAGACATTTTCGGTTCACGTTTCCTTCCCAGCAGTTCATCTTTCTATTTGTACAAAGAGGCCCGGCTGACTCCATGTTTAGAAGCAATTTTTTCAGCCGAGGATTCTCGAATGCAAAGATCGATTACAGCCTGTTCTTTTTGATCCTGCTGAAATTTTACCACTGGGGCCCCAGAATGACAAGGATGCGTTGATCTGTTGATGTCCTCTTTTAGCCAGTTAAACAATGTTGCTCTACTGGGATATCCAAGCTTTTTTACAGTACGTGCCAGGTTTTGACCATGTTCTTGATAATATGCTACCGCTGCCTTGCGCTGCTCCATAGTGAATTTGCACCGACGCCTGTGCCGGACACATTTCACATGCAAGTCACCTTGTGTTATATATTCCCGATACCATTGAAGCAGTGCCTGATGTGACGGATATCCCAGCTCTCTAATCACAGCTGAAAGGCTGTGGTCGTATTTTATATACAGCTTTACCGCTCTAAGCCGTTTTTCATAAGAGTACATCTGTTTTCCTCCTTGCAGAGGTCCAACTTTTTGTCCGCAGTCCCAACTGGATACCCGACGCCAGACCATTTCAAAGGCAATCGCCGAATTGAGTGTTGAATGCATAAATCGCTACGAGAGCTCCATCTGCACGGAGTTTTAGCCCCAGCTTGCCGGAGTTTTAGCTCCACTCTGCCGCATTAGAGCACCAAAGCCTTTATAATGAATATGCATGGCAACTGCTGTGACATATTTATCTGGAGGTTTTGAAATGACAGACTATTTGAAAATCCTGCGGTTGGACTATCTCGACTACAGCCAGCGGAGAATCGCAGACAGCGCACGCTGTTCACGCCATACTATTCGTAAGGTATTAGAGGCAGCAAGCAAAGCCAATATCCACTGGCCCCTTGACGAGGACATTACCAACACCGAGCTGGAGCGGATGCTCTTTCCGGACAAATACAAAAGTGTTTGTCTGTACGTTGAACCCGATTATCCGTACATCCACCGCGAGCTCGCAAAGCCCGGCGTTACGCTGACGCTTTTATGGGAAGAATACTGCCGCAAATGCTATGAAAGCAGCCGCACGCCGTACATGAGCACTCAGTTCGGTGACAAATACCGCAAATGGGCTCGCATTACCAAGGCAACCATGCGCATTCAGCATAAGCCGGGAGATGCAATCCAGGTTGACTGGGCCAGAGATACTGTCCCGGTATATGATTCGGTTACCGAAGCACAGAGCGCGGCTTATCTGTTCGTAGCGGTGCTCCTGTGCAGCTGCTATGTCTATGCAGAAGCCTGCGACGACATGAAAACCGAGAACTGGCTGAACCGTCATGTTCATGCGTTCAACTATTGCGGCGGCGCGGCAAGGCTACTCATTCCGGATAACTGCAAGACTGCAACAACATCTAACACCCGTTATGAAACCGTGCTGAACCGCAGTTATCAGGATCTTGCCGAGTATTACGGTACCGCAATCGTACCGGCGCGTGTCCGCAAGCCGCAGGACAAAAGTGCTGCGGAAGCGTCTGTTCGTCTGGTGGAGACCTGGATTATTGCGGCACTGCGGGATATGAAGTTTTTCTCGTTGTGCGAACTCAACGAGGCGGTTGCTGAAAAGCTCGAAGGACTGAACAACCGGGAATTCAAGCAGCACACCGGCACGCGCCGCAGCGCTTATCTTGAGGAAGAACAGGCGTATATGCTGCCGCTGCCTGCTGCACCGTTTGAAGCCGCTGTCTGGTCTGCTGCTAAGGTGCCGAACGACTATCTCGTGAGTGATGGCAGGAACAAATATTCCGTTTCATACAATCTAATTGGCGAAAAAGTGGACATTCGCGTAACAAAAACTATTGTTGAAGTGTATTTCCATGGCAGCCGCGTTGCAAGCCACCGCCGTTTGCAGACAAAGCAGCGTGAGCCGCTGGTGAAGCTGGAGCATATGCCGCAGGAGCATCAGAGGTATCTGGCGTACAATGCAGAAGATTTCAAAACATGGGCAATGTCCGTTGGGCCAATGGCAGAAAAGACAGTGTATCATTTTCTTGACTCTGGCAAAGCTCCTGAGCAAGGTTACAAGGCGTGTGCGAGCTTAAAAAAGCTCGGTGACCGTTACGGCAGGAAACGTCTTGAAAACGCCTGCGGACGGGTTCTTGCGTTTACAACTACGCCCTCTGTTCGTAATATCAGCAGTCTTTTGAAGAATGAGAAGGCCTTGCCTGACCTGCTGCAGCCAGAACAGCCGAAAAACATCAATCGTTACGGTATTACGCGCGGTGCCGCCTACTTCAAGAAGGGCGGTGAGCAGAAATGAACCAGCAGACGATAGACATGCTTACCGAGATGAAAATGACCGCCATGGCAGCTGAATTTGCAAACCAGATCCAAGACGCTTCATTCAATTCGATTGGCTTTGAAGAGCGGCTGAGCATGCTTGTGACCGCGGAATGGAACCGCCGCCAGAATAATGCATAATGCAGAGTTCGGTATTCCTTCTGCCGCCATGGAGGAAATTGAGTACCACGAGGATCGCAAACTGGACAAGGCACAGCTTCTGCGGCTTGCATCCTGCAAGTACATTGATGAAGGCCATCACGTTGTACTGGAAGGCGCCTCCGGTAATGGCAAGACTTACATCGCCTGCGCGCTGGGCAATGCAGCATGCAGGCGGATGAAAACGGTTCGCTATATCCGTATGCCAGAACTGCTGGATGAGTTGAATATCGCCCGCAGCAACGGCAGTCTGAAAAAGCTGATGAAGGCGTACAAGAAAGTGGAGCTGCTTATTCTTGACGAATGGCTGATCCGGCCTCTTACCTCACAGGAATCCTACGATCTGCTTGAGATTGCGGAGTCCCGCAGCAGCCGTTCTACGATCTTTTGTACTCAGTACCAGCCCGAAGGCTGGTATACCCGGATTGATCCGGACCCGGAGTCTCAGAGCCCGATTTCTGAAGCAATCATGGACCGAATTATTCATAATTCGTATAAGATCATGGTTGAAGGACGTGTCTCGATGCGCGAACGCAAGGGGATTCGAGCAGCTTCTCTGAAGAACGATAAGACGGATGCATAACTAGTTCAGCAGAATGCAATAATATCCCAGTTTTCGAATACGGAATTAACCTGACAGCGTGCCGGCCCTTCCAGTCCGGCGCGCTGTTATGCTTGGTGGGGCTTTAATCCGTGAAAGTGGGGCTGAAAGTCCGTGCAGATGGAGCTCTCACTCCGATTTATGCAATTTGCGCAAAAGTTATTTTTTATTCCCGACGAGTTAGTGGGGATTATACTTCCCGATAAACTGTCGGAAAGTATATCTTTCCCAACCTTTATATATCGTTTATAACGCTTTCAACGTAAAACAAAGAGTCCATCAATTAACAAAATGCCAATAGACAGACTCTTTTTCATATTGGATATTAGAATAAATTACGATACTGAAGGCAATAAGAGAAACATTATTACAGATACCGTTTCAATTATCTGTATCAGCTCGCTCGGATCATTTTTATTTATTATCACAGTTTTGATTTCTTCGTAACAATCGAAGAAAAGCTGCACAACATTTAGTAGTTCTCTATTTTGCTCATCTGCATCTTCAATCAGTTCATTTACGATATCTTCGACCGAAATAAAGTCGTTCCACAATGCGTTGATTTGATTCATCAGCAACTCTGTGTATGCAGTTATACTGCAAAGGCATTTGTCATCAACAAGTACTTGAACAATTTGCTGATACCTCTGAATGTATAACTTCATTTCACTAAGTTTTTTCATGGACTCAATCCACAGATTCAAAGATTTAGTTGCAGTCATTTTTTCAATCAGCGCAGGCTCTGTTTCACATGGATACATCGGTTTTGCTATGCGAGATTCTTCCGTATCTAAAAGTTTATAGAACGGAATCGAGTACGCTACCGGCGAGAACACGCCAGAAAAAACAGGTACATACGCTAACTCTAAGGATTGCGTTTCCAAATACCATCTATCACTTGATGGCAAAATACTGTTTTTAAATACATCCCTGATCGTCATCACGATTCTGGTGTATTCATTTTCAAAGGTATTATCCTCTTCCATATTGTAATCAATAATGATGTAGGCATATTTATTACCCTTAAGAAGGGTACCGTTCACCGCCGTAACTGCTTTTGAAAGCATATCACAAAAATAGTTCGTTCCCTTGCGATATTTTTGTTTTGAATCATAAGCAATGGCGCAACCTTTGGGCTGATTATCCAGTACATAACGCCAAACATTAACTAAAGTAAGAATATTCTCAAGTTCTTGTTTTGCAAAATCTTCATTAAGTGAACTGTATTCGGAAAACAACAATTCATACTCTTTCTGGAAGTCCACGATGGCTTTAGCCGCAGAATAGAGATTAAACATAGCGAGTCTTGGATTCTTAACAATGCTAATATCTTGCTTATTAATTCTTACACGAAGAACTTCAACAAACTGATTATAAAAATTATCCAACGAGGAATACACATCATTCAATCGTTTTCTAAATTTCTCATACTTACCAACCGAAAGTAATTGACGCATTGTAAAATACTCTGCAGCAGGGCTTTTTGCGTTTCCTTCAGAATAAAGACAGTACGGATCAACAGCAAAAGTGGGAAGTCGATTTTCGGCAAAGGTGTGTTCTTTAAACACTTTTAGCCGATCATCAACCCTTTTTCCTCGATCCTGTGTATATCTCCCTTTTCTGTATACATCATCAATGAGCTTGATTGTCTCAACAATCAAATCATTGACATTGATTCTTATTTCGTCAATATCAGCCACATATTCCTGCCACGAAGAAGGACGCAAGCTATAATCTATTCGTGTTTTTGTCCATCCATTCAATTCAGATACCCATGCATTTGGGCGCTTGCTCTTATGGATATGAAGTTTGTGATCCAAAGCTTCGATTCCCAAATCCTGAAGGAGATCAACACCAATCAACTCAATATCAATATACTCTTTCTCTGGATACAGTTGCTTTAAAATATCCAGCATTTTAATTCGCCAATACTGATTTGTATTTTTCGTGTTCTCCGGAACCCCTGTTTCTGTCGAAAGAGGCGGAATGAATTTACAAGACACTTCATCATTTGTAATCGAAAAAGTAAGTACTTGCATTTCATAGATGAGCTTTTCCACTAATACATCCACGGCAACCTGATAGCTTTCCAGCAATGTAGGATGTTCAAAGAGTCCACGTATCGCATCAGCAGACGGCTGGAGTTCGCCCGCACATACGCTGGCAACGATTTCATCAGTCTTGAATGGTAATGTCACATTAAAATTACGCTTTGCCATCCAAAATAGCGCATATCCAAACGATGATCGCTCAGCGTCTGTATTAGGCAAAACTGATGGCACCACACAATTATTCACAAAACAGTCTGTTGCTTGATAATTGATTGAGAGTGAGGTTAGAGATTTCTTGACCTCATCAATGGCATTCTGTAAATCTACTTTATTGAAAATAGATAAATCTTTCATTCCATCTGCAATTAACTCATCTGATCGCTCAACACCAGAGAGATCAAGGGGTAAAAAACAGAGCCAACCTTTGCCACGTTTTTTTACCAGAGAGCTAATAAATGTCATGTTTCCCTCAACATAACGCTTCGCATCTAACCAAAGCATTGACCTGATAGCATTTGCATATCCTATCCAGTCAAGGAATCTTATTTGAGAGAGACGCTGTACATCTTCAATGTCATATTGCTGGTTAGAGAAGTAATCCAACAAAATCACTCTCACATTTTGTGAAGATATACACGAAAGAGCCTTGAACACAACCTCTCTTGCTCCGGTGCAAATTTGATCGCACAACGCATCAAAAACAATTTTCGCACGGACAGGATGAAGTGCTTCAATGGTGTTTTCATCAACTTCTCTGATGAGGTACTCATCTTTCAGACGTCTAATGGCAGCGTGCATTGTAGAACAATGAGTTACGTTTTTTACGGCAGTAAGATTAACAGCACATCCTAATCGCCCTGCGTAACAAACCAACTGAAGTAATTCTAACCATTCATCCGAAACACCTTCTTGTAGCAACGCATCGATCTGCCCTTGGAGGCGCTGAGTCAAAGTCTGATTATTTGTCAACAAATATACAAATTCAATCAATGGGCCTTGTCCACCAAAAGACTGCCATGCTTCTTCGAAAGTTCTGTGTTCAGTATGAGGCTGTGTTTCTGTAAAAGAATTATAAATGTGTGCAGCTTCCTCCTTAGATAAAGCCAATTCCACAATCCCATATTGGATCGCCTTTTCGCTAATTGGTGTTAGATTATAATCTTCATCTCGAATGGAAATAAGCACTGGAATGGAAAGACCACGAGATTGTAACTCTTGCAGCAAAAATGCCCAAAGTGTTTCACCTGGCTGGACATCAATATAGATGATTAAATTTTTATTATACTTGCCAAGCCCATTTAACGCTGTAACCAAATTCTGTGCTTGTCCTTCGTTAGCAATGGAACGCACACAAAATACGCAGCCTTCAGGATATGTATCAATTAAGTAGCGGTAACAAAGGGTAGATTTTCCTTGTCCAGAAATACCCTTAAGGATTGCGACACCTTTACTATTGATTACTGCTTGGATTTCTCCTATCCAATAGTTTCGCTTGAAATCTAAATTGTTACGAATATGCGTAGGATGCGCAGACACACCTTGCAAATACTCTTGTTTCAGCTGTTCATTATCGCCATTTAGCTGCAGTTCACTTAAGCGAACCAGGGATTTATTGTATTCTTTGTAAAATCCATCTATTGTAGCAATATTTGTTCCAATTTCGTGGATTTTATCTTGCCACATTTTTAGTGTGGTGTACCCTTTGCTTTTAGAAAGTACAGAAATATATTGAATCAATAGGTCTTTGGCCAGTGCAGGCGCAGACATTACCGGAACATAGTCGCTGATCTGAGTTTGAATATTTAAATCCAAATCATCAAGATTGACTTTCTCAAAACACAGAGAATCAATCAACCATACAGCCTCTGACTCAGACAATCCGTGTTTGTCTACAAGCCTCTTCGTTAAAGCCTTTTGGGTGACAGCTTTGCCAGATTGCATTTCCTGTAGTTCGACACCAAGAGTATTAAAGTAGACAACCTTAATGCGGTGGAAGAATGGATTTTGTGCATGTAAGCTACACATGCGATTGAAAAATCCTTCGCCGCCTTTGGATGTTTTTGTTGCTGCAAGGCTTGAAAGTGTTAGGTCGGCAGAAATGTTTTTAACCTGAACAGCTTCTACTATAGCGCCATTCTTTTTGACTACCAAATCCTCAATATCTTCCGGGTAATACTCGTATCCGCCTTCATCGGAAATGAGTCTGGATGCAATATAAAGCGTTTGAGATGAGAACCCCTTCCAAGCAGCCTGTGCACCTATATCAGATTTTTGAAAAATGCTCATTTTTACCTCCTCTGTGACCGTTATTGTCGCAATCAGCCGGGCAGCAATTGGCTGCTCGGCTGATTGTAGAACGAAATCCTTTATAGTGTTTCTTCTGAATCAAACGCACTTACACTTGCAATATATTCGTAATCATCAGAACTTGTAACGAGTACAAACTGCTTTTTTGCTTCTGCCAATCCAACAAAATACTCCCGAAAAGCCTTAGATACCTCTTCTGCCCACGCTGGCGAGATAGGCTTAGGAATTCTTACTTCCTTATATCGGGCGCCAACATCCTCACGGTTCGTCTGCATAAGAGTTACTCGCTGCCACTGTTTGCGTACTTCTTTCAATGACAGTGCCCAAAGAAGATAGAAGGGAGAATAACCCATATCGTTCTCTTGTACTCGAATAACAAAAACTTCTTTTGTAAGTACAATTTGCTCTTCACCAGGAACAAGAATAGCAAATTCGCCTATATTACTACTTGCTCGGCTTGGAGAAATGAGATCCCATGCTTGCAGATTGCTTTTTCCCGTTTTGGTCTTCCAGAACTTTTTTGGCAAATTCTACCGGAATCAAATTGGTTGGGTTTATGTTAATTCTCATATTTCGTATATCTGATACTTTTACATATGGAATTGACCCGTTTCTTAAGTCATTGCTTGGACTACCATGACCACCTGTAACATTGATTAGTCCGGCATCACACAGTTCTCCAATTGTTATGCTTTCAAACCCACGCTTTCCCTTTAACAAATCAAAGGATTGCTCTAATGTTTGGTCATAATATTGAGGAACCAATACATCTCTTTGATATGTTGTTTGAATCGGAACATCCACAAATCCTTTTCCTCCCTCAGACTGATAACGAGAGGCTTGTTTCAGCAATTCATTATCAATTTCATCGGTTCTCTGACCATTAGCGTCTACAACATATCTGTCACTGCCGTTTTTATAAATACCGCACGTTTGTGGGTTCATAATAGTAACAGTGTCATGATCCAGATCAAGATTTTCTTTATCCGGATCGAGCCTTTCAAAAATATATAAGTTTGTTTTTGCTCTACAAAAGCCTTGAAATGCATCCATAGGTATGCAACACAAACCGGCTTCAATCGTTCCTTTACCCATTCTCGAACATACTTGTACGAAGGGGAGAAGAAATATGTTTCTGGTAAAACTATACATATTTTTCCACCCGGTTTAAGCAAATCACAGCAACGGTTAAACATTGCAAGCCCCAATTCAATATCTTTTCCAGTTTCGATGTAATCTACGATACTCAGGCCAGCTTTTTTTGCATCTGTATATTTTACTTTCAGCGGAGCACCGAAAGGCGGATTTGTAAATACCTTTGTAAAGCGCCCGTCCTTAAAAGAATTTGTTAGCAAATGAGGGTACTTTGTTCTCCACGTATGGGTGAGGACACTATCTCCTCTAACACAATGAGCAGAACCATCACCTAAAATCTGCATAATAGCTTTTGTCAGCTTAATACCGATTGCATCTTTATCGATTCCATAGATGTGCAGCTGAGCCCAACGTGAGATTTCCTTTTCCTTTGATGGATATCTGTCTTTGAGCTCAATTAGACATTGGATAATGAATCCACCAGTTCCACATGCAGGATCAATTATCATATCATCTAACGATAGATCCATGAGCTTAATGGCCGCTTGAATAACTTGCTTAGGGGTAAAATACTGCCCTTTCTCTTGTTTCAGCGCAGCACTTCTGAGCACCTGAAATGCGATAGATACAGTATCTGCCCCAATATCAATAAAATTAAACCGAGAGATGCGATCAACGATATCATGAATTGTTGAATCATCGAATCGAATTTCCTGATCTGATTGTGTAACAAAGATATCAGGGTATACCTCAATAAACAGTTCAAATTTTTCTTTTATATATCGAGCTGTACCATTAGCTGTAGCAAATTGACGAAAATAAACTTCTGAGTCTTGGTCGATTTTTCCTTGTTTATCACTATCCAGTTTTAACAGGATCAGGTTACAGAGTTGATCAAGTTGTTCTTCTCGACGGGTCACATTACCATCCTGTGCAACAACGGCATCCAACAGTTCAGAAAATGTTTTATACAGAGTGTCTTTTGATGGTACAACAAGATCGTTAAAGGTGAGCTTTACACTCTCTGGAGATATTGCGGAACCAAACGAAGGAATATCTTTGACTGTGCACTTTTTAGGATAGCTCAATCCTTTGCTGTCTTTGTAAACAAACAAGGTCTTTGCTGAAATATCTGCACTATTCGCCCAAATACCAAGTTTTACATGAGGTTCCAATCCCAAATATGTTTCGAGTTGTTGTAAGCCAACATCGATATCTGGCTGCTTGCACTCGATGATAAACAGAAGATGTCTGTAATCGCCTGCGGTTTCAACACTATCAAAAACTGCAATGTCTACAGGAAAATAATCAAACGATGTGTTCTTTTCTCTCTTAGATGCTTCGGAGGGCGTTTGGGAAATTTTCCATTCATTTTTTCCAAAAACTATTTGCTTTTGATCCCAACCCAAATTAACAAGACGCTCGACAATGGAACCAACAACTAATCTTTATTCAGGGCCATCCTTTAACAGAGCTAAAATATCATTTTTCATTTATTTTTCCCCCACATCATCGGTAAGTAAATCTTTTTTATTTTCGCAATCAGGAGTAAATTCCATTATATCGCCGATATCAGATTCTAAAACAGTACAAATACGTTCAAGCACACTCAGAGTTACTTCTTCGTCTCTGTTTAAACGTGTCAACGTATTTGGAGCCAATCCAGCTTCCTTGCGTAAATCAGCTTTGCTCATTTTCTTATCAATTAGCAGCTTCCATAGTTTATTGTAGGATATCGCCATCTTTTTTACCCCTAATCATTCAATAATAATCATATAATATCACATCACCGTCTTCAGGGCAATATATTTTCGCATCTCAATGCGAAAATATATATTTGTAGATAGCACATAAATAACAAAGTGCATTCGAAGAATTACCCCAACGAGTGGCATAAAATAGTTTATCGTTTTTATTCTTCCATGACTTCTAACATCATTCTGGCACCCAGCTTAAAGCTGTTCTGGAAAATCAGGCAATCTGTAATGACCTGATTTTCTCGCACACAGTCGATGTACTTCTCAAACAATTCTTCCTGTTCGTCCATCATGGTGGCTTTGAGCTTTTCTTCGTTCCGGAAGATCAACTCCACTAATTTCTTGTACCCTTTGTTGGACGATGTACCATACTCGGTCGGTTCGATATTGCCGTACCAAAATTCTTCAAGCAATCTCATACAACATCCTCCCCATAAACCAGTTCGCAGAGAATGATTTCCTCTGCCTGTGCTTTCAAGCTGTTCATATGAGCTACCCATTCAAGCTGCTGTGTTGCTTTATCCGGTGCTGGATTCTTCGCCAACAAATCCGTCATCAGCAACTCTATTCGCATCGCACAGGTCTGCTGTACTTCCCACAGATGTGGGAACAGGCTCTCCGTCAGAATCATGTCGTTAAAAAGCATTGGTCTGTTCTGTTCCAAAAACGCTCTGCGCATCCTGCCATATTTGCCGAGTATCTGTGTTTCTACATTTACTAATCTGATGTCAGGGATATAGTAATCACCGCATTGGGTATAAGTTAAGTTCTGATCCATAATAGTACCTCCAATCAATCTTATTTGCATTTTGATTGCACCGGAAAGAAAAGAAAAAGTGAAGTTTGTCGCATACGCAAATGAGCGATACCTGGTCATTCAAACCAAGTATCGTTCATTATGTTTTTTGCTAACCTAGACTGCCAGATGCCATAATCATTGAAAATTTGTTGCTTCCTGTATTATGGGCACCCAGCATTAGGAATGGCTTTTTTTATGTAATTTAAAAAAATTTAATCGTATGGGGAATCCTTTGAAAATTTCTCCTGGTGTTTCAGGAAGGGAGATTTTCGTGTGAAGGATTCCTCTTTTTGTCTTTGGGATTCTTGAGTTCTGGCTGTGTAATGGGGGAGGATTGTTCTGTTGTATGCCATACTATGGGTAAACGAAAGATTGGATGACCACAGTAGAAGTAAATATATTCCATGCAGGATACGACACGAACCTCGTACCTATCCATGCTTTTGGCAAAATAAAATATGTAAATTTGCGTCCCTTTTGGTGTTTCTGGCGTCTAATAAGTAGAAGCACATAAATGAAAGCTTTTACACAACATTTCCTGATGACCGGTCAGAGACAGGAGAATGGAGAAATCAATGAACAATGAATTTTTGATACGAAGGGCGAAGAAAGACGACAAAGATGCTTTCTGCAGGCTGATGGATGAGCATTTGCAGTGCATGTATAAGATGGCATCTGCATATCTCAAAAACGATGAAGATGTTGCCGATGCGATCCAGGATACCATTCTTTCCTGCTATGAAAACCTGAGAAGTCTGAAGCAGAACAGATATTTCAAGACCTGGATGCTTCGGATTCTGATCAATAAATGTAAGGATATTCTGAAGCAGAAGAAACAGGTCACCTACACGGACCAGATGCCGGAGACTCCTTTTTACGAGGAAGAATATGCTGCAAAAGAGTGGGCACAGATGCTGGAACCGCTGGATAATAAATATCGTCTGGTGATCCTTCTGTACTATATGGAAGGGTTCAATATCCGGGAGATCAGTGACATCCTGGATATGAAAGAAAGCACTGTGAAGTCACGTCTTCAGAGAGGCAGAAAACAGGTTGCAGAATTGTATGAATATAAGGTCAGGGAGGGACGTGCCTAATGATGAGTCTTAATGATAATGAAAAGGATTTTCAGAAAAAACTTCAGGAAGAAACAGAAATACCAGTGATTGTACATGAGCGCGTGAATCAGGCATATCGTCTGATCGAAAATAATACTGCTGTGCAGAAAAAGGCGCCAAAAGAACCTTATCACTGGATGAAGCTCGGAGGAAGAATTGCAGGGGGAATGGCGGCAGTGCTTGCAGTCGGATTTATATTCTGTGCGGTGAATCCAGTCATGGCCAAAAATCTTCCGGTGGTTGGAGGACTCTTTGAAATGCTGCAGGATAATGTGAGCTTTTTCGGTGATTTTTCGGAGCATGCAACGACGTTGGAAGCCGTTGATACAACTGAGGCAGAAGGAACCGTGGCAGACCCTGAGTCAGACATAGAAGGAAATTCACCGGAAGATACTGAGGCGGGACAGGATATGACAAAAAAAGACACTGCATATACCAAGACGGCAGACAATCTGACGATCACATGCTCAGAAGTATACGCGAACAGTCAGGCGGTCTATATAACTATGCAGTTTAAGAGTGATAATCCATTTCCGAAGACAGAAACTTTGGCTGAAAGTGGAACACCGGTCATTGATCTGGATATGACTGGCGGTGTGGACTTTAATTCAGAAGCTAGTCCGGTGATCGAAGGCCAGGTGGAAGGACAGTTTCTGGATGACAACACCTATGCATGCATTTTCCGTTATGATCTTGCTCAGGTGGCAAAAGACTATACGGAATATAATGAGAAATACGATGAAATGACACAGCAGGTACTGGATGAGATGGGAATTACAATGGATGATATGGATGATGAGACAGAT
>ENA-OPDD01000518-OPDD01000518.1-human-gut-metagenome-genome-assembly--contig:-NODE-518-length-28316-cov-2.285163_pt1 | contig 28316 bp, 24 predicted proteins | sample MGYA00241574_ERZ501499 | MGnify/ENA primary metagenome ERZ501499 (study PRJEB25962, sample SAMEA2042576) | human gut metagenome | biome: human gut; feature: human-associated habitat; material: faeces...
AAAAGATCCGATCGAATATATAGAAATCAGAACTAATCCAGGAATGGTCGCTGCAGTCAATTTACCGGACGGAACAAAAGTATGGTTAAACTCACGTTCCTATCTGAAGCACCCGACGCGTTTTACAGGTAACACACGTGATGTTGTGCTGAACGGTGAAGCCTACTTTTCCGTCCATAAAGACAAAAGTAAACGTTTCACTGTCAGCACCCCATTTGATATCAAAGCAGAAGTACTCGGTACCGAATTCAATATGGAAGCCTATGCAGCCGACAGCAGCGTAAGGACCACCTTGGTATCTGGCTCCATTCGACTTTCATTTTTAGACGATAATCAGAAGCATAAATCATTTGTAATGAAACCGAATGAAGAATTCACTTATAACCAATATACTAAAAAAGTTAAAGTCGACAAACCATATATTCCGACACAAACTTCCTGGAAAGACGGCTTGGTCGTATTCCGGAACACACCATTTAACGAAGCATTGAAAGTGTTAAGCAAACGTTTCAATGTCGAGTTCATCGTAAAAAACGACAAGTTATATAACAACTCCTTCACAGGACCTTTCGATGGACAGCACTTACAACTAATCCTCGAACATTTCCGTTTGGCTTCCGGTATTCAATATCGCTTCATAGACCCTCAAACTGGGCAAGAAGGAAATATTAAAGAAAAAACGATCGTTGAATTATATTAAGTGTAACCTTATTTATCAAATCTCATGAAAGAAAATAATCCCCCTTGAAAACAAAACATACGGGAAAATATTGGCGTATTTCCCCGTATGAAAATCCATCGCAAACTTGTTTGGCGACAAGTATAAGCAACTTTTTTATAACTCTAAATCATTTACAAATCTATGACAAATTATTTTAGCTTCCAACATTTCAGGAAGATGAATGTTAGGTTCATGCTCCTGAAGAAAATACCATTATGTATGAAACTATCCGTAATAATGTTATTTATCTGTGTCGGATTAGCCTACGCGTCCGATAGCTACAGTCAAAATGTTCTTTTAAACATAGATGTGAACAACAAATCTGTACAGGAGGTACTGGATGAAATTGAAAAACAATCAGACTTTCATTTCTTCTACAATAACAAACAAGTTAATACCTCACGTATCGTTAGTATAAAAAGTAAACAAAAAAATGTTTTTAATGTATTGGAACAATTGTTCTCCGGAACCAATATCAGCTATAAAGTTTTAGATAAAAGTATTATTCTCTCCCCCAAAGAGGTACTAGTTGCCCAACAGAAAAGCAGAAAGATCACCGGAGTTGTCACCGATGGAAAAGGCGAACCTGTTCCCGGCGCCAATGTCATTCAAAGAGGGACAACGAACGGAACAATTTCCGATATCGATGGAAAATTCAGTTTAGAAGTACCAGATAATGCGACATTGGTCATTTCCTTTATCGGATACGTAACCAAAAATATTGCCGTCGGACATAAAGAAATATTCAATATTACCCTACTCGAAGATTCACGCAAATTAGATGAAGTTGTTGTTACAGCCTTAGGAATCAAACGAGAAGAAAAAGCTCTGGGATATGCTGTTCAAAAAGTGAAAGGAGATAATCTGCCTTTAGCAAAAACAGTAGATGTGACAACATCCTTAACGGGAAAAGTGGCTGGTTTGAATATTCAAAATAGTACGGAATTCAATGAAACACCTAAAATCAAACTACGTGGAGAAACTCCACTAATCATTGTAGACGGTGTTCCCTATGGAAACATCACGTTAGACGAAATTGCATCCGACGACATTGAATCTATCGATGTATTAAAAGGTGCAACAGCCTCTGCATTGTATGGTGCTCGCGGAACAAGTGGAGCCATAATGATAACTACGAAAAAGGGGGCCAATGAAGAAGGCTTGAACATCAATATCAATAGTAATACAATGTTTTTTTCCGGATACCTCGCATTCCCTGAAACTCAACATTCTTATAGCCGTGGTTTCGGAGGTAAATACAACAATGACTATGTCTGGGGAGATAAACTGGATATAGGACGCACTGCTATTCTTTGGGATCCGTTCAATTATGAATGACGTGAACAGGAATTGGTATCAAAAGGAAAAGATAACTTCAAAAACTTCCTGCAATTCAGCATGGTTACAAACAATAATGTCAACATTTCTCAAAAAGGTAAATACGGTTCATTCCGAGCCTCCATCACAGAAGTATACAATAAAGGACAATACCCCAATCAGAATTTGAACAAAATCACATTCTCTGTCGGAGGAGAAATGACTTGGAAAAACTTTAAAATGGACGCTTCGGCAGCCTACAATAAACGCGTTTCCACCAATGACCACGGATCCGGATATAGCGGTAGCTACATATACGACATGGTAATCTGGGGAGGTTCCGAATATGACGTACGCGATTATCGCAATTACTGGGTAAAAGGAAAAGAAGGTATGCAACAGAACTGGTATGATGACAGTTGGTATGACAATCCATGGTTCAAGGCTTATGAAATTACAGACGCTTACGACATCGATGTTGTCAATGCCGCTTTGAATGCAAGCTATGAGATCACTCCCTGGTTAAAAGCAATGGTTCGTTCAGGGGTCGATGTGTATACAAAACGGAATGAATGGAAAAATCCGATCTCTGCTAATCAGGCCTGGGATAAAAAAGGATTCTTTGGAGTAAGCCGTGGTACGGATATGAGCATAAACACAGACGCTATGTTAATGGCAGATAAAACTTGGGGTAAGTTCAACATGAATCTGCTAGGCGGTGGAAACATTTATTATACACGCTATGACTTTATGAGTAGTAAAACAAAAGGAGGGCTTTCTATTCCAGAATTCTACTCCTTAAATGCCTCTATCGATCCAATCGAAGCAACCAGCGAACTACAACAAAAACGAGTTAATAGCGTCTACGGCAAAGCATCCCTTTCATGGGCAAGCACTTATTTTCTGGACGTAACCGGAAGGAATGATTGGTCTTCGACCCTTTCTTCTGACCAGCGTTCTTACTTCTATCCATCCGTTTCAGGAAGTATTGTTTTATCCGAGATTGTCAAATTACCAACTTGGTGGGATTTCCTAAAAGTTCGGGCTTCATGGACAACAGCCAAAGAGGATGCCAAGATATATGCCAATAACAACGTATATTCTGTCAGTACAAATGTATGGGACGGACTTTCAACAGCGTCTTATCCATCCAGTAAGATCGGTGGACAAGTACGTCCAAAGAAATCGGAAGTATGGGAAGTCGGAACAGCCACTAACATGTTTAAGAACCGTTTATTCCTTGACTTTTCTTATTATCGTAAAATGGAATCCGATTTTATTATCGAAGGAGGAGTCAGCAGCGCAACTGGCTTCAATAGTATTCAAACCAATTTTAAAGAAACGCGTCTTCGCTCCGGATTCGAAATTACCATTGGAGGAACACCTATTCAGACCAAAGATTTTAGTTGGGACATCCTAACAAACTGGTCACACGACCAATATACCTACAAAACGATAGACCCAGATTATTCGACTAAAAAACCATGGGTCAAAGAAGGAGCTAGCTGGGATTGGCTTGCCGTTTACGATTGGGAACGTGATCCAGAAGGAAATATCATTCATAATGGAGGTATGCCAGTTAAACAAAACTTTCAAACAAAGATCGGAAATACTACTCCTGATTTAGTTTGGGGTATCACAAACACATTCAAATACAAAAACTTCACACTCAGCTTTACGCTTGATGGTCGTGTCGGCGGTTTATCTTACTCTAAAACTCATCAAATGTTATGGAATACAGGAGCTGGCATTGACACTGATACACAATGGCGTTATGAAGAAGTCGTAAACGGAAATAAAACCTATATCGGACAAGGGGTAAAAGTTGTTTCAGGAAGTGTAACTCGCGATCCAGATGGCAATATCATAGAAGATACACGCGTGTTTGCTCCTAATGATGTTGTTGTCTCATATGAATCTTATATCAGTAAATATCATGATTCACATCACAATGCATGTCGCCAGAATATACTGAAAGAAACGTTCTTCAAGCTCCGAAATCTTTCACTCACATATGATCTGCCATCCACATTGTGCCAAAAGATGAAAATGAAAAGTGCTTCTATTGGTTTCACCGGTCAAAATCTGTTCCTTTGGGCTAAAGAATACAAATATGCAGACCCAGATAAAGGAGGAGACTCTTCTGGTACAGAAAGCTTAAATTCCCCATCCCAACGCTATATGGGATTCAATTTAAAAGTTAATTTCTAATCTGATAAAACAATTCAATTATGGAACTGAAATATAAAGCAATCGCTTGCTTTCTGATAGGAATATTTTCATTATCAGGATGCACATCTACTTTTGACGATCTGAACACCAATCCGGATACAACAACTAAAGTAAACGCTTCCATGCTTGCCTCCAAAGTCATTCTTGACATGACCAAATCGGCAAGTAACTGGAGAAATGAATTTCTGGTCAAACGGATGTTTTGGGGAGAACAAATCGACGATAGACAATATAACCGTTTTGGAAAAGGCAGTTTTGATAACATCCAAACTTTAACAAATGCCTGGAAAATGGTTGAACTATCCTCTGAAGATGATTTGGATGCTCATACAGGTTTATATTATTTTCTGAAAGGCTGGTATTTCTATCGTACAACGATGGATATGGGAGATATCCCTTATTCGGAAGCTCTGAACATCGAAGAACATCGTTATCCCCAATATGATGAACAAAAAGACGTATTTAAAGGCATTCTTGAAGACCTTGCTCTTGCCGACGAATATTTTGCAAAATCCAAACAAGCTTTTTCCGGAGATCCTTTCTACCAGGGAGATCCGAAAAAATGGAGAAAAGCGACAAATGTTTTACGTTTAAAAGTCCTAATGTCTCTATCCAAACGGGCAGACGATACACAGGAGTTGCAAATAAAAGAAACGTTCTCCAAAGTTGTTTCAGAAAATAATCTATTTAAAAGCAATGAAGATAACCTACAGGTCATCTACTCTGACAAAGATGGTCAAAAAAATCCCTATCACGTAACGGGAACTCGTAGTATCGACTATTATGCCGGCACACACACATTAATTGATCCTTTAAAAAGATTCAAAGATTACCGATTATTTTATTATCTGGCTCCAGCAGAAGGGTTGACAAACGAATTATACCTGCCAGCAGGAGAAAAACTTTTAAAGCCAAATGACTGGAATGCCTATCCTGCAGTGGATGCCGCTGGCGTATACGACATTGAAAAAGAAAAAATCGCAAAACGTATGCACTCCCGTCCCAATGACGTATACCGTTTGAGTTATGTCGGAGTACCTTGCATCCGTTTAGGATATGCAGATATGAATTTCCTTCTCGCAGAAGCGGTTGAAAGAGGATGGATCACCGGCTCTGCAAAACAATATTATGAGGAAGGCATTCGAGCTTCTTTCCTGTTTGTCCGTACCACTGTCCCTGCTGAATACAACAACGGAGTAGAGATTACAGATGATTATATTACATCATACCTGAAAGGCGAATATGTAGCCTATAACACAAACGGGTCTGTAACAGATCGTCTGAAGCAAATCTGGATGCAAGCTTTTCTGGCCAGATACTTCCATATGGCCACAGATGATTACTACGAATATCGCAGAAACGGATACCCGGAATTCCCAATCAATCCAGAAACAAACCTAAATAATGCAAAAGATAAAATTCCAATGCGTTACATGTATCCAGAATCTGAAACCAACTACAACAAAGAATCATTGTATAAAGCTTTGGATCGCCAATGGGGAGGAGTTGACGATGTCAACAGTATTATGTGGCTTCTGAAATAATTTATTCATATAGAAGAGAGCACCGAATATAAAAACATTCATTATATTCGGTGTCTCATTTTTAATTTATATATATATCATGAACAAAAAACTTTTTTTTATCTTAACGATTATTCATCTCAATATTTTTTGTATATCTGCCCAGATCTACCCTGTCCGGCCTCAACTATCCGACAAGCATTCTTTTTCCATGATCCTGCTGCCTGATCCGCAGAGTTATAACAAGTTCGATGCTAACCAACCGCTATTCGAGCTACAGACAGCTTGGATTGCCAACAGCATCGAACCGCTGGAAGAGGTTGTCGACATCGTGGAAGAGACTCTCAAGGAACGCCACATCGAGCGCCTGAAAGAAGGTAAATGCACCGTCGATGCTGCCTTTCCTTACATCGAGTCCCTTTCTAACTATGAACGAATCGCCGATCATTGTGCCAATATCGGTATGTGCCTGATCAATGAGGCGGCGAAAAACCACAATATCGACCGCCACGAATATCGCCGAATCCTGCATCAGGGTCTGAGCGAATATTATTCCGATCTTTATAATCAATATAAGGAAACCTACTACAACAAGGTATTAAATATCCACTAAGCAAAAAGAGGAAGGCTGTTGCCTTCCTCTTTTTTATCTGCATTGATCTGTTTATGAGCTTATTTGATAGAGTTTTCGTAAGCTTCAATCATCTTTTTAACCATCTGGCCGCCGACGGAACCAGCTTCACGGGAGGTCAGATGACCGTTGTAACCTTCCTTGAGGTTAACGCCAACTTCGTTTGCAGCTTCCATCTTGAACTTGTTCATTGCTTCCTGAGCCTCTGGAACTACCAATCTATTGCTGGAATTTTTGTTGTAACTTGCCATTTGAAAATACACTCCTTAAATTTTTCTTTTTCTTCATTGTGCGGTTCTGCCTGTTTTCAAAACCGCTGTTTGCGTTTGCAGTAATAGTATGGCATCCAGCAAAATGATTATGTGTTGTTTTTTCTGGTAATTTTTCTCTTTTATAATCGGTGAATCATCAGCAATGCTGCTGCGCAGAGAAGCAGGGAATTGTTGTCCTGTTCTTGACCTGCCTTTAAGGATAGCGGAAAATCCCCCGCTGCAGCCTGCGTTCCATCTAACCGCCGGATCTCCTTTTGTACACTGAGCACCATCTGTTCCTTCATGCTCGAAAAGCTCAGCGCATCAAAACTTCCGCCGCAGGCAAGACAGGCAAGTCCACACTCCGAAGCAAATCCAGCGGCCTGGTTGCATTGACTCAAAAAGATACAGGTTGCATGCAGCAGATGTTTAGGCGCATGATGTCTGCAAAAGCTTTCTTTTAATATAACAAGTCCGCCGCCTGCATCCAGAAAATTGGTCTGTACGGAATCTGCCAGCAAAAAATCCGCATGCTGATTCCAGCAAAAATCCTTTTCACTCACCTTTGCGCAGTTTTGATTTAACTGAAGATACAATGCATCACAAACAGCACTGTCATCCTTTTCCCCCAACAGAATAATCGGTATCAAACCTTTCAAACCTTCACCTCGTTTTACAAAGAGATTTTGTTTTTATCTTTATTCTGTCCGCTTTCTGGAAAAAAATACCCCCGCCTAAAAAGGCGGGGGTAACTGATTTCTTTGATTAGAGATTATTGATGATCTCCAGATATTTTTCTTTTGGATAAGCTCCAACCAGACGTTCTTTTTCCACGCCATCCACAAAGAAGATTACAGTTGGGATACTCATAACGCGGAATTTTACTGCAAGAGCTTTATTTTCATCAACGTTGACCTTTGCAACGGTTACATTGCCTTCCAGTTCCTCACCCAGCGCATCAATGGTCGGAAGAAGGGACTGGCATGGCATACACCATGGTGCCCAAAAATCTACCATGACCTTACCATTGGATACTGTCTGTTCAAAATTTTCTGGATTAAGATGTAATACTGCCATATCATTTCCTCCTTAAAAAGGTGATTATACATTTTTGTTTCGGATTAATTCTTCTCACGCCCTTATTATACACTATTTTGGTATTATCACAAGGGGTTCTACCAATATTTTTACACTTTCTTTAAGAAATATTCCAGGAAAAATCGCTTGAAAACAGGAAAAATATTTTTTGAGAAAAAATTTGAAAAAATTGCAAAAAGGCTATTGACATTTTCAAAGAAGCGAGTATAATAATATACGTTGTCAACGACAACACAGCTTAATAACACACAATACATTGCCCGATTGTGTAAGGGTAGCACGACAGACTCTGACTCTGTTTGTCTGGGTTCAAATCCTAGTCGGGCAGCCATCAAATCCCAATCTTTATAGATTGGGATTTGTACTATCTCGGGGTATAGCGCAGTTTGGTAGCGTGCTTGGTTCGGGACCAAGAGGCCGTGGGTTCAAGTCCCGCTACTCCGACCAAAAAAGAAACCACAGTTTTTACTGTGGTTTCTTTTTTTATACTTTTTAAGTTGAGGGCCTTGAAAATGGTAGGCGAAAGCCACGAATAACCGAGCAGCGCGGCGAGAACCAAGTCCCGCTACTTCGACCAAAAAGCAGTTGGTAGTTTTGCTACCAACTGCTTTTTTATTTTTATTGTTTTTGTTTTGGAATATTTTTCCTTTTACGAAAGGCATCCAAAGGCTTTGCCCTCTGGAAACTCATAAACTTTTTTGTACAAAAGTTTGACAAAAAGCTTCTGTTTTTGCTCCGATGAGCACAGTCAGAGACAAGCAACCTACGCCAAAGCGAGGCTCTCAGGTTCGCACTTAAGCGACAACGCAAACAGTGTACAGGCTCAGCCTGCCCTGCTTCAAGCTGGGGGATTATCTCCCAGCTGAACTACTGAAAAGGAGATGTTGCTAAACAGCAATCCTCCCTGTTCCGATACAATCCGCAAAACAGATGGCACACTGGTAACTTCAATTGGGATGCTGAATGCCACTGCTGTGTAGCTTCCTCCCTGATTCAAGCTGGTCTGCACCGAAGCGCCGTCCACGTTTTTTCCGTCCTGCGTCAAATAGATTAAGCTTGGAACCGGTCCAGATGAAGTGCTCGGAAGTCCTACTGTCCCATGGAAGGACACCAGATAGACACCCGGCTTTTGAATGACGATATTACTGCTTGGTGGATCGTGGGTCACTGAATCCCCCAAAGAGAGCGGATTAGTAAAAAAGCTCAATGCTTCCCCTGTTCTGATGGGCTGAGCGGGGGTATTGGTGGTCAGAAAGCGGTCCAGATTCTGGGATGCGGAACTTCCCTGCGGGATAGTAAAGTTAAAAACTGCGTTCTGGGATGTACCGGAATTGACAACTTCGGCATCGGTACCCGGTTCTCCCGTCGTCACTGTGCCAACCGTTATGGTTGCAGCCTGACCGGCAGGACCTCTTGCTCCGGTCGGGCCGGGGACCGGACAGGGATACACCGGAAAACATCCGCAGTTATTACAACAACAAAAATTCATAAAGATGGTGACTCCTTTCTGCTTTCTGTATCACAGTTTGCTGTAATCCTCTCTTATCAGGATATGCACCATCTCTATTTTCCAGTTACCCTTCGTTCTCGCCCAATCTGCACAAAACAGCCTGTTCTCTTTCTCCTGTGCGCCGAAAAACAAAATGCAGCGCTGTACTCAGCGCAATTCCACACACAACATCAATCACCGAATGCTGTTTCAAGAACAGGGTGGACAAGCAGATCATAACGGTGAGCACACCGCAGATTCCAACTACAAGCTTTCTGTGTTTCCAGATTCTGCTGCGCTGCACCGCCAGAAAAATTGCGAAGGTGCTGGCAACATGAATGGATGGGCAGACATTGGTCGAGGTGTCCGCTGACCAGATCATTCGCACAAATGTCGCTGCAATATTGCTCGATTCGATGCTCTGCGGACGCAGATCCACCCCATTTGGGAAAATCAGATAGAGCAGCAGACACAGTGCCATTCCCGAAAACATCACGCCGCACAGATAAAAATAGTTTTTCCGGTCAAACAAAAGCAAGGTGATCAGCGCCCACGGGATCAGCCCAAACCAGGACGCATACGGAAAAATAAACCACTCATTAAATGGAATCAAATCATCCAAGCCGCAATGTAGCAGATATACCGGCTCGGTGACAAGATGCTCTAATGTAAAAAATCCGGTAAAGTAAAAGATAAAAAATAGAATGGCAAACCAGATTGGATGCTCTGTCACCCATTTTTTCACCTGTGTTATCATATCAAATCCTTCTTTCCCACAAATAAAATACCAAACTTTTATACCGTGATAATCTCTACGTGCTCTACACTCCCTGAAGGGAAAAGTCCGGTGTATATTCCTCTTTTGCCGAACTTAATTCCTGCACAAATCCATCCTCTATTCCCATACACTCCATCCAGTCGAGCACTCTGTCATACTCCTCCTGTGTCAGCCGGCGGTTGATTTCCGGAAACTCGGCGCTTTTATAAAATGGGGTATATTGGCTCATAACGCTGACTAAAATGTCATCCAGCGGCAGGTTTTCCGCAATCCAAGTAAGGATATCCATACTGTCCTCTACACCATTTGGCATGACCATGTGACGCACGATAACGCCCTTTGTGAGCATTCCTCTCTCGTCAAATTCCACCGCTCCCACCTGCGAGAACATCTCCTGCACTGCTTTGGAGGCTACCTCAAAATAATCCAGTGCATGGGAATAGCGTTTGCTGCGCTCCGGGGAAAAATATTTGATATCCGGAAGATAAATATCTACATAACCTTTGAGCATCCACAGCGTTTCCACCGTTTCATAGCCGCTGCTGTTATAAACGACAGGGATCTTTAAATCTCTTCGTACCATATCCAATGCCTGAATAATCTGCGGTACAAAGTGCCCGCCTGTCACAAGGTTAATGTTATTTGCTCCCTGATTCTGCAGTTCCAGAAAAATCTCGGCAAGGCGCTTGATGCTGATTTCTTTTCCATAGCATTCAGCGCTGATCTGGTGGTTCTGGCAGAACACGCATTGCAGCGGACAGCCCGAAAAGAATACCGTTCCCGAGCCTTCCTCCCCGCTGATGCAGGGCTCCTCCCAAAAGTGCAGCGCCGCACGCGCAAGTTTTACCTTGTCGCCTGCCTTGCAAAATCCGGTCTGTCTGCTGCGGTCCACCCCGCAGTTTCTGGGACAAAGGCGGCAAAGATGCTGTGATTGTTCCATGTTCTTCTCCCTTCTGAAAAGAAAGGTTCGGGAATCTAACCCGAACCTTTCTTGTGTTAAATCAATATTTTCCGTATCGTATGAAACAGCACCGGCTTCATCTGATCGATGGGTGCCGGCTGCTCCAGCAAGATCGAGGTGTAACAGATGGAGCCGACCATCTCCACGATCAAAAACATCATCCGATATGCTTCCTCGATGGTATAGCGGCTAAGATACGGGCTGCAAAAGCACTGTTCCAACATCTGCAGCAGCGTATTATCCTGTGCCTCATTCATCTTGCGCAGTACCAGCGGCCAGGAAAAATTGCGCTGAACAATTTTCAGATCATCCAGATTTTTCTTAAAATGCTCGATGATAAAATCCGCTACAAACAAGATGCGCTCGATCATGTCAGGCAGACTTTTCCTTTCCAGTTCCTTTTTTGCCTGAGCGAGAATCCGGTTGCTGATATCCACCACAACCGCTTCCCAGATTTCGGTCTTGTCCGCAAAGTAGAGATAAAAGGTTCCTTTGGCAACACCGGCAGATTTTGCAATATCGTCGATGCTTGTCTTATATACCCCTTTTTCCGAGAACAGTTCGTATGCCGCCTGTATCATCCTGATTCGTTTTTCTTCCTTCTGTGATTTCAGGCTCTGCCCCTGAATTGTCATCGCTTTCCCCTCCTTTGTCTGGACTGACTGATCTGAACAAACTGGTTTGTTCAGATCCTCTGCTCCTGATTACTGGAACAAAATGTCGTGATTGATGGTAGTATAGAACATTGCTTTGATCTTCTGCGGATCTTTGGTCTGTGCCATAATCCACATCAGCTTGGTAACAGTTGCTTCCAGTGTCATATCGTACGCTTCGATCAGGCCATAACGCTCTTTTGCAACATGTCCGACCTCATAGACCTCCATATCGCTTCCCTCGTACATAACCTGTGTGCTCATGACAACGATCTTTCCGTCTGCGATCAGCTTGTCCACTGCCTTGAGGAAATCCTTGTGCTCAACACTTGGCAGTCCGCCCACGCCGTAGCTTTCGATGATCACTGCATCATAGTGCTCACCGATCCAGGACAGAAATTCCGGGTCCATACCTGGAATCAGTTTCAGCAGAAAGACTCTTGGATTGATGTCGATGTAAAATGCTGGATAGGAGCATGGGCAGCTTTCTTTTACATAGTGGACAATCTTGTTGTTGCGGATGGTTGCAAGTACTGGGAAATTAATGCTGTCAAATGCATTAAAGCTCTTGGACTGCAGTTTCTTTGCACGGGTTCCGGCAATTACTTTGCCATTAAATACGATGCATACTCCATGTGCATCCGGGCAGGCTGCAAAGCGCAGTGAATCGAGCAGGTTTGTTTTTGCATCGGTTATTTCCATGGAAATCGGTTTCTGGGCACCGGTGATGATAATCGGCTTCGGCGAGTTCTGAATCAGGTAAGACAGTGCCGAAGAGGTGTATGCCATGGTATCGGTTCCGTGGCAGATGACAAAGCCATCATATTTTTCATAGTTATCCTTAACGGTGCGGGCCATCAAAAGCCAGTGCTCCGGCTGGATATTGGTCGAGTCAATGTTGAGAATCTGAACTGCGTCGATGGTACAAAATTCGCGCGCTGCCGGTACATAGTCCAACAGTTTTTCCGAGGAAATCTGTGGAGCAAGACCATTTTCGGTGTCTTCAGACGCGATCGTTCCACCGGTCGCAATGAGCAGAATGTGTTTCATAACGTTTCTTCCCTTCCAATTTTATCTTTTTTCAAAAAGATTCTCTGTTAGTTTCATTATAGGCAATTTTCTTAGTCCCGGCAAGTCCTGTTTTTAAGAAAAATTTTGTACGTAGAGTGGTTGTCCCGGGCAATTACTTTCTGTTAGAATAAAGTCACTAGACAGCCTTTTTTTACTTTTGGGCAAAAAGGAGTGTGTCAAATGGATCTTGTTCTCTTGTATACTGTACCGGACAATTTTCAGGCGGAGATAATCGTTGCTGCCATGAAAGAAAATAATATTCCGGTTCATAAGCGTGACCTTGGAAACGCCGGGATGTTAAATCTTCTGCGAGGAAACTCAAGCGAGGGAGAGGAAATCTATGTGCCGCGGCAGGATTTTTGCAAAGCACAGGAAATTTTACAGGGAATGGGGTTTTAGTCCCCGCCTTTTCCCTTGCACAATGCTGTAAAAAAGGTTATAATAAAAAGGTATGGATATGCTCTTTTTGAGGGCAATATTGCATCTTTATGAACGGTTTTTATTATGTACCGTAATTTTTTTTAGGAGATGAATCAAATGAGTGAATCAACCGGCTGCTCCGGCAACTGTGCTTCCTGTCACAGCAAGGGCTCCTGTTCCAAACCTCAGAGCCTGCTCGAACCGGAAAACCACCTCAGCCATATTAAAAAGGTAATCGGTGTTGTCAGCGGTAAAGGCGGCGTTGGCAAATCGATGGTCACCGCTTCCCTGGCAGTTATGATGCAGCGCCGTGGATTTGCCACCGCTATTCTGGATGCGGATATCACCGGTCCTTCCATTCCAAAGATGTTCGGCATTACCGGCCGTGCAAACGGTACCGAGCTTGGTATCGACCCAAGACTCACCAACAACGGCATGGAAGTTATGTCGGTAAACCTGCTTCTGGAACATACTGATGATCCAGTTGTATGGAGAGGTCCTGTTATCGCAGGTACTGTAAAACAGTTCTGGACCGATGTTGTCTGGGGCGAAGTAGACTATATGTTCATCGATATGCCGCCAGGCACAGGCGATGTTCCTCTGACTGTATTCCAGTCCATTCCGGTAGATGGCATCGTTATCGTTACCTCCCCTCAGGATCTGGTATCGATGATCGTGAAAAAAGCCTGCAAGATGGCAAAACTGATGAACGTACCGATTGTTGGTATCGTGGAAAACATGAGCTATCTGGTATGTCCGGACTGCGGCAAAAAAATCGAAATCTTCGGCAAGAGCAAACTCGAAGAGGTTGCTGCTGAAACCGGTCTGCCAATTCTGGGCCGTATGCCGATCGATCCAAACCTTGCTGCTCTGTGCGATGAAGGTAAGATCGACCAGATGCCGACAGAATATTTAAGCGAGGCTGCTGATCAGCTGATCGCACTGCCAAACCGCAAATTCGAAGAGTAATTTTTTTCTGTGGAGTCTTCTGATGAAAGTTGTCATCCCTGTCGAACAGGCACGCGTCGATTCTCCCATTTCTTCCATCTTTGGAAGATCTCCCTTTTTTTACCTTTTTGATTCTGAAACCAATCAAGGTTCTTTTTTGGAATCTACCTTTCTTTTTGGGCAGAGTGCAGGCATTCAGGCTGCCCAACTGATGATTGACCATGGTGTTGATGTTTTGATCAGCAATCGATGCGGTGAAAACGCCATGCGTCTGCTGTCCGCCGGCAACATCACAATCTATCATGCTGCTGCATCCGGCGCGGCAGAAAATCTGGAGCTGTTTTTTGCAGGTAAACTGTCACTGCTCTAGATTTCTATTTGCTGCATTTTCAGCAGAACATTTAAAAGGTCTGCCGTTTTCTCAAGCGGCAGGTCTTTTTTATTCAGCAGTCGATAGAATAAATCTATCTAATCAGTATTATGTGAAAAATTACAATATTTGTAAAAGGAATCATCCAAACATGAAAATAGCCATCCTCAGCGGCAAAGGCGGCACCGGAAAAACCTTTGTCAGCGTTAACCTTTCCTATATTCAGCAAGACGCAGTCTATTTGGACTGCGATGTAGAGGTCCCAAACGGCCACCTCTATCTTCCCATTGAAAATCCAGTGGTAGAGCCGGTGGATATGCCTATTCCATCCATTCTGCATGAAAAGTGCTCCAGATGCCGCGCCTGCATGAACTTCTGCGCCTTTCATGCGCTGAGCTTTACCGGAAAACAGATCCTTTTGTTTGACCATCTGTGTCACAACTGCGGCGGCTGCGCTCTGGTTTGTCCAAACAAGGCCATTCAGGAGGTTCCCTACAACATCGGTTCTATCTCTTCCGGAAACTTTGAGCACGTCCGGGTTTATTCGGGCAGTCTCAATCCCGGTCAGATGCAGGGCAGTGCCATCATCCGTCGGATGATCGACCAGACCCGCCATCTGCCTAACCTGGTCATGGACTGCTCTCCCGGCAATTCCTGTCATGTCGTTCAGGGAATTGTGGAGGCAGATTTGTGTATTCTGGTTGCCGAACCGACTGTATTCGGTGTCAATGATATGCGCATCTGTATTGACCTTCTCAATACATACAATAAGCCTTTCGGCATCGTCATCAACAAATCACTGGATACCCGCAACTATATCAAAACCTTCTGCCGGGAGCATAACATCAAAGTTCTGGCAGAGATTCCCCTTTCCCCCGAGCTTGCCCGCATCAATGCCAGCGGTCAGCTCGCTGCAAAGGATGCAGAATGCAGCAGGATCTTCAAAAAAATCCTCAAAAATGCGCAGGCTCTGCTCGGTCCCCGCTTGGAGTCCCATCCAGATTCTGTTCAGGACAGGGAGGTATTTTAATGAAACAGCTTTTGATTTTAAGCGGCAAGGGCGGCACCGGTAAAACCACCATTGCCTCCTCCTTTATTTCCCTGCTCAAAGGACAGCACAAGACCTGTTTTGCCGACTGTGACGTCGATGTGCCAAACCTGCATCTGATCTTTTCCGAAGGACAAACCATGCTTTCGCAAAAAAACTGCTTTGGCAAACGTGCTGTCATTAACCAAAGTCTGTGTACCCACTGCGGACTGTGCGAACAGCACTGCCGCTTTGGTGCGATGAAAAACGGTGTAGTCAACCCTTATCTGTGCGAAGGCTGCGGTGTTTGCGAACTGGTCTGTCCGATTGGTTCCGGCTCGGAAAAGGCGGTCCATCTGGCAGAAACCAGCACAGGAAGCTACAGCGTTTCTGCCACCGAATATGGAGTCTTCTCCACCGCTTCCTTAAAGCCAGGTGCCGGTGCAACCGGAAAAACCATCAATATGGTTAAGCAGAATCTTTCCACCTACGGAGAAAATGCTGAAATTGCAGTCATCGATGGTTCTCCCGGCATTGGCTGCCCCATCATCTCTTCGGTTGCCGGCGTGGATCTGGTGCTTCTGGTCCTGGAGCCTTCCCTGTCAGGGCTGAGCGACCTTACCCGCATCCTGAAAACAGTCCGTCAGCTGCGTGTTCCAGCTGTTGCCTGCATCAACCGCTCGGACACCGCTCCTCAATTTACACAGGATATTTATCGTTACTGTGCCGAGCATGAACTGATGGTACTGGAAGAAATTCCTTTTGATCCGCTGGTCATCCGTGCAGTCAACCACAATCGACCAATCGTCGATTATCCAAACTCTCCCGCTGCCCAGCGTGTAACAAGTTTGTTCTCCAAGACACTGGAAATTTTGAACACCTTATAGTGCCAGCTGGAAACTGGATATGGTTTGGCGCACAGCCAGTGTATTACAGCAGACTAATTCTATATGACAAAATAAACAGGAGCGTTCGTCTTTGACGAACGCTCCTGTTTTTATAAAATCCCGTATCTCATTTTATGCGTGCTGTGCTGCTCCCAATCTGCCATAGATTGCCTGAATTGGTTTATACAGCCAGATCGAAATGGACAGATCCACCATGCTGTGGATGACTGATCCGACACCTACCAGCAGGAAGATCGACACAAAAAATCCCTTGTCATAGTTTGCCTGCGGCATCGAACCATTTACATAGAATGGAAGCACAATCAGCACCTCACATACTGCGTGCAGGATACCGATACACAGCGAAAACAGTAAGGAGGATTTGACCGAAGCAATCGGTGCATAATCTCTCTTTTGCAGGTAAAGCGCTCCCACCAATGCAAAGACGACGTGGGTCAGTGCGCGCAGTACAACAGTCAGCGGGAAACCACCCAGGAAAAAGCCCAATGTAGTTCCAAGCGATACTGCTACCGCCATGGATGGAGAAATGAACATTGCGATAAATACCGCAACATGGCTTGCAAGCGTAAAGGAAGCTGGCTCAATTACAACCTTAATTGGAGAAAACATCGGAATTACAATTCCAATGGCAATCAACATTCCGGTCAATGCCAGCTGATAGGTGTTTGTTCTGCTTCTCATAAAAAATCCTCCCTTAATTGACACAGGTTACTTTTTTGATTGATAGGTGTCTTGACACATATCTTCACCCATTATAGCACCCCTTTTTCAGTTGTCAAGGTTTTCTTTGGATTTTTGTGTGAATTTTACAAAAGTCTATTTTTTGTTCAAACTACCAGAGTCGTGTATTGACTTTCCCACAAGACTGTGGTAGTGTATAGACATAGAAACTACTCCAGTCTTGTGAGCTGATTGCAGGGAGCTGTTTGAGAGAAAATCAGAGGTTTCACGTTTGCACACTGACGTGCGGCAGCACCAAAACGGCATTCTGCCACGAACGTTTTATTTGTTTTTTTATGAAGTGTCACAGGGGTTTCACCCCCGTACCCCCACGAACTTTTTGTAAAAAGTTCGATCAAAAACTTTTGTTTTGCTCTAACGAAAAGATTCAGAAAAGGAGAAATCTTATGGACGGAAAATTATTTGACTCGGAACTGAAAGTAATGGGTGTCCTCTGGAATGAAGGCGACTGTACCGCTAAACACATCTCGGATGTACTCAAAGAAGAGATCGGCTGGAACATGAACACCACCTATACTCTCATCAAACGCTGCATCAAAAAAGGCGCTATCGAACGCTCGGAACCAAACTTCATGTGCCATGCTCTGGTAAAAAAGGAAGAAATTCAGGAAGAACAGACTAACGAATTGATTGACAAGATCTATGACGGTTCGGCGGACAAGCTGTTCGCTGCCCTGCTTGGAAGGAAAAAGCTTTCCTCCGAACAGATCAAAAAACTGCGCGATATCGTGGGAGAACTTGACGACTAATTTCCCTCAAAAATTTGCTGCATAAGGAGGCGCTTGTATGAGCCTTGTCCAAATGAGCCTGTCAGCTGCGCTGATGATTGTCGCCATCATCATTCTGCGCGCTTTGACCATTGAACGATTCCCCAAAAAGACCTTCTTGGTGCTATGGTGGATTGTTCTGCTGAGACTGCTGATCCCGTTTTCGATTCCATCTGTCATGAGCATCTACTCATGGATTAGCCCTGATGTTCCCAAGGCTGTCCATCAGGAAGTACAGGAGATAACGGAGTCTCAATCCACATCAGAACCTGTTCTGGAAATTCCATCCGAAGTCTTGCAGAATGCTTCTCCACAAGAAGATGCTGTTTCGGCTGTGCCTGAGCAAACTCGTTCGGAAGTAGTGGAAAATTCAACCCAATTTGAAATGACGCCGCTTCCTGATACAGATATGGAATATGTCGAAGTAAAGCCAAGCAAATCCTTTTCCGAAATCTTTTTTGATGCGCTCCCGGTAATCTGGGGTGTCGGAATTGGTGTAATTGCTGCTTTCTTTGGCATCAATTACTGGAAAGGCGTTCGGGAGTTTCGGATGTCGCTGCCAGTGGAGAACGAATTTGTGGACGAATGGCTTTCTTCCCATCAGCTGCGCCGGAATATCACAATCCGCCAATACGATTGTATCCACACACCGCTGACCTACGGTATCTGCCGTCCGGTCATCCTGCTCCCAAAAGAAAGTCTGGAGCAATCCCCATCCACCTTAAATTTCATCCTTACCCATGAGTGGGTTCATATCCGCCGGTTTGACTGTGTGACCAAAATTCTGTTAACCGCAGCGCTGTGCATCCATTGGATGAACCCTCTGGTTTGGGTGATGTACCTGTTGTTTAACCGTGACATTGAACTTTCCTGTGACGAAACCGTTCTGCATCTTCTGGGACGAAACAGGCGCTCAGATTATGCGCTTGCCCTCATCGACATGGAGGAGCAAAAAGGTGGCTTTGCCTCATTTGCCAGCGGTTTTGGCAGGAACGCTATTGAAGAAAGGATTCGTGCTATTATGAAGATGAAAAAAGCATCCCTCATCACTATCCTTGCAGCGGTGGTCGTAGTTGCCTGTGTCAGCATTCTGTTTGCCACCTCCGCAAAAAACAATCCGATAGACACTGAACTTCCCAGCAGTGAATCAGAAATTGTATCCGACAAAATATTGACGGACGATGACCAAATGAAACAAGAAGTTTCTGTCAAGACTTCTAAAAAGACCTTTTCACCTGCTGAACGCTTTGCCGAGTTAGAAAAATACGGTGTCATGTTTGTTCCATCTGAAACGGACAGCACAAAAGGTGACCTTTACTATAATGGAGAACTGGTAAAATTTTTTACCGACCCAAACCCAAACGGTGACTTTAGCTTTTATTCCGAGACCGAGGGCAGTAATCTGACCTTGTACATCACCTATAACGAAGATGGTACACTAAAAAAACTGAACACAACAACCGAAGACACCCTTAACCTTTACCCATACCCAGATGTGCCACTTCGCATCAGTGAGTGTCAGGATCTGACAGAATACTTTGAATCCTTTGGTCTACATCAACTTATCTTCCAGCCTTCCCCTGCTGACAGCAATTCAGGAAATCTTTACATGCGCGATGGGACCCTCGTTTCCACCTTCTACGATTACCGAGAGAATCCTTGCTTTGTTTTCCGTTCTCAGGACACCAGCGGTAACTGGTCCATCGCCTATGATGGAAGCGTCTTTCAGATGTCAGGCGGCGGCATCCTCCCAAACCTGTTTTCTTTCAAGGATGAAGGTATCGTCTATGACGAGACAAAACAGTCCTGGACCTATCACGGCAAAACAATTCACTGGGTGATTGACGGCAATTTTGCAAAATCCATTAATCCAGAAGGTGAAATTAATATCCGCGCTACCTATCAGGATGGTCTTCTCCAACCTTTAAAAGAAATTAGCATCGAAGAAGCTAAGGAGTTAGCTATGGAGCTCCTAAAACCGGATACCTTTGCTTCTCCTGTCAAGGAAACAGTAAAGATAGAAGATATCGAAGGTCGTCGGCTTTACTATGCACCGGAAGGCAGCGAAGTCACCTGCTCCATTTCAGGAACTGTCTTTTATGCCGGATGGAAGGACGGATATGGTTACTGTGTTCAGATTGCTGACCCACAGGGCATTATCTGGACCTACTCTCACCTCAAAGAAATTTCCGTTAAATATGGACAAAACATTTCTGTAGGCGACAAGATTGGCGCCGTTGGACACAGTAGTTCTGCTACCGATTTTTATCTTGGTATGGACGCTGTTTCCAATGAAGAGATGCTTGATATCTCTCAATTGCTGGCTGAGTAAACCAAAAAAGAGAAGCGCACTCCTAAAACAGAGTGCGCTTCTCTCTAAATAAAATATCAATCAGCTTTCGACAAACAAAATTCCCTCTTTTTCCAGCTGCTCCATCACCCGATGAAAGTCATCCTCATGCTGGTACTGAATGGTGTGCAGGTGGACACCGTTGGTCAGGGCACACAGCGGCGGAGCTGAATTTTCTCCCAGTTTTTTTGCAAACTGGTCGGCATCATACCGCGAGAAAATCTGCAGCTGACCCAGAATCTGCCCGTATACCGGATGTTCTACTGTGACATCCAGCACCGCACAGCCGTTATCCACTACAATATAAAGCTCCTTGAGGAGGTTGTCGTCATTGTGGCGGCAGGCAATCGTTTTGGTGTGGCTGCTGCGTTCTTTCTGTAAAACATATCCCCGTGGGGTCGCCGCAATGTTCTCTCCTGCTGCCCGCAAAAGTGCCACATCCCCGACGATGATCTGGCGGCTGACACCAAATTCCTTTGCAATTGCGGTTGCACTCAGCGGTCGGCTTTCTTCCCACAGCATGTTGAGCAGTTTTTCCCTTCTCTGCGCTGAATTCATGCCCATTTCCCCTTTCGATTGATCTGATATTTTCTATCATAACACAGCCGAACCAATTCTTCCAGAGAAGGACTTTTCGTAAATTTGTGAAAAAATTTTGAACTTTGCAATTTAAGTGTTGCTTTTTAGCCTTTTCAAGCGTTATATGTTCAGAAAGAAAAAACACATTTCTTTTGCCACTTCCCTTTTTTATAGATTCACCACGCCAAAAAAGCACAGCGCCATGCTGTGCTTTTTTGGGCAGGCTGAGCCTGCACGCTGTTTCGCGCTTTGGTTTTGTACAAAATAATAGTTCCAACACACGGCAATCGTTCGTGTTAACACACTCGCTCTTTGTACTAGTTCGTCTATGGCGCAATCTTTCGGAGAATGGAGTAAAACGACATTCTCAAGGGCAAAGGTGACGGTTAGAATAAATTGCTCAAATGAAAATTCTGCACCGTCACCACGAGAATCGAATAAAATTCGATTCTCCGAAAATGAAAAAGCCAAACATTGCCCATTTGCCTACGGCGCAAAACAGAAGTTTTTTGTAGTTGAAACCTAGTTTCAACTGACTTTTCGTACACAAAAGTTTGTGGGTTTCCAAAGGGCAAAGCCCTTGGCACACCGCAGTGTGCGGAACCTTGTGCCAAAAAAGAAAGTCTCCTCGTCTAAACTCCCGTTATTTTGCATAGGATAGGATACCATTTTGTCGGCAGACATCCGCTTTCCTGTCAAGATTTTCTGCAAATAAAAGTAGTTTTTTGTTTAATCTGTACAGGTATCTTTCGGAGAATTCTACACCGTCATCGTATAAAATCTACATTTTTATATTGAAAATCGGGAATGAAATTGTTATACTTGAATAGTACCCCATTGATAAATGGGACTCGTTACAAAACGAAACTCGTTGTGTAATGACTCATCCGATGACAAAGCTCTCATCTGATGAGAACCCTGCATAAGACAGGGCCCCGCCATAGGGCGGAATGCCGTAAAACGGTGAACTTGAAAGGGGCGATACTTTATGAGACAATATCTGGCAGGAAGGATTCGAAACATTGCATTGACCGGACACAGCGGTTCGGGAAAAACTTCGCTTACCGAGGCTCTGCTGTTTAAAGCAGGCGCGACTGATAGATTGGGAAAAGTAGCAGACGGAAACACAGTTAGCGACTATGATCCGGAAGAAATTAAGAGACAGGTATCTGTTTCCACTTCGATTGCTCCTTTTGCATGGGGCAGCACCAAGATCAACCTGATCGACACCCCAGGATTGTTTGACTTTGCCGGCGAAACTGTACAGGGCGTACGCGCTGCAGAAAGCCTGCTGATCTGTGTATCGGGCAAGTCCGGTGTGGATGTCGGCACAGAAAAAGCGTACAAGATGGCAAAAGACGCTTCCAAAGCTACCATGTTCTTTGTCAGCAAGCTCGACGCTGACCACGCTGATTTCTATAAAGTTTTTGAAGAATTGAAAGCTACCTTCGGTCCGACAGTATGTCCGATCGTTGTTCCATATGTAGAAGACCGTGAAGTAAAATCCTACATCAACCTCATCGACATGAAAGCTTACACCTACGATGAAAAGGGCGAGCCTCATGAGGTTGAGATGCCTGACTTTGGCCATCGTCTGGACGGTCTTACCGCAGCTGTTTCCGAAGCAGTTGCTGAAACAGATGAAGCTCTGTTTGAAAAATACTTCTCCGGTGAACAGTTTACCCGTGATGAAATCATCCGCGGCGTACATACCGGTGTAACCAATGGTTCCATCTCTCCAGTTCTGTGTGGCTGCACTACAAATCTCCAGGCAATCGATATGCTGCTCGACGGTATCGTTGACCTGCTGCCATCCCCATGGGAAAAAGGCGGAGAGGTTGCTGTTGATGCTGACGGCGAACCAGTTGAAGTTGTCTGCACCGACGAAGCTCCTCTGGCAGCTTATGTATTTAAGACCATTGCTGACCCATTCATCGGTAAACTTTCTTACATCAAGGTTATCTCCGGTAAACTTTCCGCAGATATGACACCAATCAACTCCAGAACCGGTCAGCCGGAACGTCTGGGCAAGATCATCTATGTCCGCGGCAAGAAACAGGAAGACACCGCTTACATCACCGCTGGTGATATCGGCGCAGTTACCAAACTGGCTGCTACCGAAACCGGTGATGCACTGTGCGATCCAAAGAAAGTTCTGAACTTTGATCCGATCAACTTCCCGAAACCATGCCTGCAGATGGCAATTAAGACCGAAGCAAAAGGCGACGAATCCAAGATTGCTTCCGGTTTGCAGCGTCTGATGGAAGAAGATCCAACCATCGCTTATGAAAACAACGCAGAAACCCACCAGCAGCTGGTATCCGGTTTAGGTGAACAGCATCTGGATGTTCTGGTTTCCAAACTGAAAAATAAATTCGGCGTATCGGTTTCTCTGGAAGTTCCAAGAGTTGCTTACCGCGAAACCATCCGCAAGAAAGTTAAAGTACAGGGCAAACACAAGAAACAGTCCGGTGGTCATGGTCAGTTCGGTGACGTATGGATCGAATTTGAGCCAACCGTTGGCGACGGTCTTGTATTCGAAGAAAAGGTATTCGGCGGTGCTGTTCCGAAATCCTTCTTCCCAGCAGTTGAAAAAGGTCTTCAGGACTGCGTAAAACATGGTGTTCTGGCAGGATATCCAGTTGTTGGACTGAAAGCTACTCTGGTTGACGGTTCCTACCATCCGGTAGACTCCTCCGAAATGTCCTTCAAGATGGCAGCATCTATCGCATACAAGAATGGTATGCCGGAAGCTTCTCCGGTTCTGCTCGAGCCAATCGGCAACCTGAAAGTTTACGTTCCAGACTCCAACACCGGTGATATCATCGGCGACCTGAACAAACGCCGCGGCAGAGTTCTTGGTATGAACCCATCCGCAGACGGCCTGCAGGAAATCGAAGCAGACGTTCCAATGAGCGAAATGAGCGACTTTGCAACCGCAATCCGTTCGATGACTCAGGGACGCGGCTACTTCACCTTTGATTTCGCTCGCTATGAACAGCTTCCTTCCAACCTCGAAGCAAAGGTTATCGAAGAAGCAAAGAAATTTGCAAGCGAAGAGTAATTTTGACACAATCGAATCCTTCTTAAAGTTAAGGGGTTTCCGTTTCCGAAAGGGGATGGAGACCCCTTCTTTTCTTTACTAAAAGAAAAGAAGGACAAAAGAAAAGTGTTCGCCTACGGCGCAAGGACGGCTGGTTGCTTAAAAATAAAGTTTGCGGATTCCAAAGGCAGCACCTTTGGTCGCACGCCGCAGCGTGCGACGAAGGCGAACAAAAAGTTTTGTCAACTTTTTCAAAAGTTGTCCAGTCCAGAGTGAAACTCTGGTCGCACTCCGCAGAGTGCGAAATACTTTATCGTCAGGCGCTCATTGGGAGAGCTCGAGAACCTTTTTGCAAGAGAAAAGGTTCTCGAAAACCAATTATTCACACAAACTATCCTCAAAAATTATCCGGTGGATGATTTTTGACAGCACCAGCTTAAATCTGGTGCTTGCTGATCTTGCACTCTGTTAGAATCTATGTTACCCTAAAGAAAAAGAGCAATCGTGACCTCGGAGAGGAGAATTTTGATGGAAAAACTCAAATCTTTCATCGTTATCTGCCCGCTTTTGATCTACCTTATCCTGATTATACCCTTTTTGACGGGAGAGGTACCCCCGCGATTTATACTGGCATTGATAATTCCTGTGTGGCTCATAATTGTATTCGATCATTTCCAACAATGGCGTACCGGGCACAGCTGTTTTGTTCTCTTTCAGCTGGCAATAGAAATTTTATACTTTATCCTTCTCCTATCACTGATTTTAAACTACTCGGCAGAATTTTACGACCTTCCTTCCTATGACTATTTTTGTGTACTGACTCCACTTCTCTGTTCTTTCGGACAGATTGAGGAAATCCGTGTCAGGAAAATGTCGTCACAAAAAATATGTTTTCAGGTCGTTATCCTGATTGGTTATGTGCTGTTATTCTTCCTTTCCCTTTCCAACATAGTATTTTAAAAAGGTCTTTCCCCCGCAGAAGCGGGGGATTTTTATTTTGCGTGTCACAGGGGGATTTCGCTCGTTGCGATGAGCGAACAAAGACTCTGTCTTTGGCGCACTCCCGTGCGGCAGCGCTGACAAGGGATTGTGCCACTATCCGTTTATTTTTTGTTTTTATGTGTCACAGGGGCGTTGCCCCCGTACCCCCATCTCCCTTTTCTTTACTAAAAAGAAAAGGGAGAACCAAAAGAAAAGGGTTCACCTCCGGCGCAGCTCAAACGAGAGAGTCCGGAGGACAAACGACCTGCGCGAGAACAAGGCTCTCCAGCTCGCACTTAGCCGACAACGCGAGCTGGGTGCAGGCTCAGCCTGCACGCACAAACCGTAATATCGTCATCATGGTTGTCGTTGCGGCGCAGGCGTGCGGTCGAAGCGATATCATCGCACAGTGCCTGTAAATTTCCATCTGCCGGGAAATGCTCCACGACCGAGCTGATCCAGTCTGTGCCGCAGGCAGTTGCTCCATCCGATACCATCACAATCATATCTCCGTCACCTAAGCGCACACTGCTCTTTTCAAAATCCACCGCTGTCAAAATTCCGGCAGGAAGCGAGGTCGATTCCACCAATCCACACCGCTTTGAGCGGCGCAGGAAGGTCGGAGCTGCCCCTGCCTTATAAAACCATGCCTGTCCGGTGTAGAGGTTCACTGCGGTAATATCGATAGTGGAAAGCGATTCCTCGCCGGATTTTACCAGCAGCGCAGAATTTACGATTTTGAGTGCAGCCTGATACCCCACTCCGGCATCAATCAGCTTTTGCAAAAGCGATACCGTCATGTTGGAATCCACCGCGGCAGCTGTACCGCTTCCCATTCCATCCGACAAAATGATATGCGCCACCGAGCGCCGGTCGGTAAAGCTTTGGTAAGCATCTCCACACATCCGGTATCCTTGACAGATATGCTGGCTGGCTGCAAATTCTGCCTCAAACTGTGCCTTCTCCTGAAAGCACAGACGGATCACCGTTTCTTCCTCCCCGGACTTAAGCTTTATGTTCATCTGCGTTTTCTGCGGCAGGTCAAACTCGCAGTCACACACTCTGGAAATTTCCTGTGTCATCCGCTCCAGGTCCAGACGGGCAGCCCGGAACGGCTCAAAGTCCATCTGCAAAAAGATGCGGTCCTCCTCATCCCGATAGCAGTCCACACGTTTGAAACGGTAACGGCTTTCCTCCAGATAGTCTTTTACCTGCACCACCATCTGTTCCTCATAGCTTGAGATTCCGCACAGTTCCTCGCTGAGCCCTCCCAGAAGCTGGGCAAGACCTTCAAACTGATCAGTTACCACCGAGCGCACCCGCGCCACCTTGCGGCTCATACCCTCTTTGGCGGTCAGCTCCTGATATCCTGCATTGATCTGCCGGCTGAGCTGTTCGCGCTTGGTACAGCGCGCTGAAAGCGGATAGATAAAATCCTCCGCACACACACTTCCATTCTGGCGCAGAACAGGTGTCAAATGGTTAAATACATTGACTGTATCCCCGTACTCCTGCTGCCAGCATCGGGTCTTCAGGCCGCATTTTAAGCAGACGTTGTCCACTGCTTCGTCGTACACCTGTTCCAGACTTCCCGATCTTGCTCGATCCAGCTTCTGCGAAACTGCTTGGGTGGTCGCTGCAATCTCCCGAAGTGCCTGAGAAGCATCATCCAGGCGTTCGAGCATCAGCTGGCGCACCCCTCTGCCGCTGTTCTCCATTGGCTGGCGAAAGACGCGGGTTTTCAGCGCGGTCATCACATTTTCCGGCAGCAGTGCAACGCTCACAGCTGTGATAAACGCCTCATATAAAAGCGGCATGACTGGCGGAGATGCCGTAATAACACTGAGTGCTCCAAAGGTCACGGCGTAACCTCCTGCACAGATCCATCTCCCCAGTCCGGAAAATACTCCTGCTGCAAGTCCTGCCAACGCATAGACTCCCAGCAGCTGCATTTTGGGGAACAGTGCAACGCTCACCGCCGTTCCGCATACGATGCCCGCTACCGCTCCCCAGCGCTCCCCGCCGACTAGCGCACACAACAGCACCGCTATCGACGCGAGCAGTCGTCCAAACGAGATTCCCCCAAAGGTAATGTTGCTCAACGAAACAATCAGCATGGAACTGGTCAGTACCACACTGATAAAATCCGCGCGCTTTAAGGTAAACATTCCCTGTCCCAACGAGAAAGCGTGCAGACTTCTGGTCAAAAAGTATGCACAAGCTCCGGCAAGAATCGCCTCAGAAAAGGACATCACCACGCTGTACAGATCAAACGGGGATGCCAGCAGCACCGCAAGCGACGGAAGCAGCATTCCGGCAAAAGCCAGAAGGGGCGCTGCAGCTGGCTTATAAGGCATCAGCAGAGACAGCCTTCCTCCTTCTTCCTTCGACGGCTGAAATACCCGGCGCACTGCCGTAATAATCACCACCGCCGCAGCATATTTTATGGTAAAGGTGTGGGTCCCGCCAAGCTGGGAAAGATTGGAGAGCAGAAGGCTGCCCGCTGCTGCACCAAATGCAGTCGGAAGCAGGTGGCTTTGCGGAACTGCCGCGCACAAAGCAGCACCAAAAGGCGAGATCTCCATCATCATGTTGCCCAGTCCCACCACAAATCCGAACAGCACCCACAAAACAGCCTTTGCTGCTTCCATCTGATTGCACACAGCCTGCCAAAGCTGTTCTTTCCATCCTACTCTTACAAAGTCTGTTCTGTTTTTCATGATGACATCCTCCTTGATTACTTTTCATTGCCGTTTTTGGCAGACGAATACGACTGACAGATTCCTTTTGGGAAATTTTCCCTTACGATGAATAAAAGGATATCACAGCGCATAGGAATAGATTGTCGTTTGTACTGGCGTAATCCAATCGAATCGTGCCTGTTTGTGGATTCTTCGGACAGGCTTTTCCTCTTGGCTACAGCGTTTTGGAAAAGCCTGCAATCCTTTGTTTTTTCCCTGATTGTTTGCGATTTCCCAGTCATTTCTGCCCTCAATTTTCAGCAGTCGATCCGCTGCGGGGAGTATTGACAATTTATCCGGCATGGAGTATCATAAAGACAATTTCATAGACAAACCGATGAATAAGAAGAGTAAAAACAGCAAAAGCTGTCTGTCAGAGAGCTGCCGCAGGTGAAAGTGCAGTGTCAGTGGCTGTTTTGAATGGACTTATGAGGGCGGCCCGAACAAACCTTTATTTTAGTAGGCGTCGACGGAACCTGCACCGTTATCATAGCAGAGAAGATTCGGAACCTTGTTCCTGATCCTTAAAGTGGGTTTAACAAAACCAATTTGGGTGGCACCACAGGAGAAAGCTCTTGTCCCTGTTTTCCGACAGAATACTGTCTGGAAGACGGGGATTTTTTGTTTGCACGAAAACCAAAGCATTCACGCCGAAGGTGAACAAAAGTTTTCGTCCACCTTTTCCAAAAGGTGGTGGGTTTCAAAAGGGCAAAGCC
>ENA-OPDD01000533-OPDD01000533.1-human-gut-metagenome-genome-assembly--contig:-NODE-533-length-27976-cov-3.190896_pt1 | contig 27976 bp, 26 predicted proteins | sample MGYA00241574_ERZ501499 | MGnify/ENA primary metagenome ERZ501499 (study PRJEB25962, sample SAMEA2042576) | human gut metagenome | biome: human gut; feature: human-associated habitat; material: faeces...
GGTCTGATCTTCCACCGTGTCATCCGCGGTTTCATGATTCAGGGCGGATGTCCCGATGGCACCGGCATGGGCGGCCCCGGCTACAGCATCAAGGGTGAGTTTGCTGCCAACGGTGTGACCAATGATCTGAAGCATACCGAAGGTGTTCTGTCCATGGCAAGAGCCATGCATCCCGATTCCGCAGGCAGCCAGTTCTTCATCATGCACAAGACCAGCCCTCATCTGGATGGCTCTTATGCCGCTTTCGGTAAAGTCATCGAGGGTATGGATGTGGTAAATAAGATTGCTGAGACCCGCACCGATTACAGCGATCGTCCCCTGGAGGATCAGGTAATGGAAAGCGTTACCGTAGATACTTTCGGCGAGACCTATCCCGAGCCCAACAAGCTGGACAGATAAGATTTCAAAAAACAACCTCCGTAGGTCAGATGTTCTCTGACCTACGGAGGTCTTTTTATGTCTATGGTTTTCATATCTGTGGATCAATATTCCACGTTTTCACAATTTTCAATAAAAATAGGAGCTTCCACTTCGCCCTTCATGTCCTCAGTAATCTCATAAGAGAAATTCCGGAAATGGATATTTTCTGCATTGCGGGCATACAGCACTCTGAGAGAATCCTCCAGGATCACATTCCCCTCATTGGGACGCAGATCATGGCAATTCTTCGGCCAGTCCGTCTTCTTCTCCAGTTGGACATGAATACCGTCAAATGTGATATCCCGGATATTTTTCGAATCGTCACCATAGATCAGGATGCCATTCTCTCCGACACAGTTGATATTCTGGAAACGGACATTCCGGATATATCCCACATTCGTCTCCGTATTTCTCTTCACCGCAGTGATGGTAATGGGTTCTGCCTCGCCCCACCAATGTACCTTGGAGAACAGGCGGGTATCAATATTCAGATTGGAGAATGTGACATTTTCTATACAGCCTTTATCACGTAACTGCAGGGAAATAGCACGGTTGGTGCGCTGGATACTACAGTTGGTCACGGAAATATTCCGGAAAGGTGCTTCACTCTCCGTGCCGAACTTGATAGCGGCACTGGTGGAGATCATGGTACAGTTATCCACTACAATATTTTCGCAGGGACCATATTCCATGGCAGCCGCCGTATTCTTAAATACAATACAGTCATCTGCGCATTCAATATGACAGTTGGAGATTCTCACATTACTGCAGTGATCCGGATCAATGCCATCGCAGTTAGCCAGACGCAGATTATTAATAATACGGATTCCCTCAATCAATACTTGATTGTGTCAAGTTAATGACAGATTTTTTCATATATTTTTTTCATCCTTAATACCATTTTCATAATGCATGCACTTTTTTTCAGTATTTCTGCACATTGATATATTTTGAATATAATAAATATCGAGCAAGTATTTTCTATATTCATATAAATATCTTATTGTAAAACCAACAAATAATAAAACCATCGGAAGCCAAAACTCCGTCCATTTCATCAATATACTGTCAAATAAACATTCTAATAGTATACTTCCAATAAATAATAGCAAGCAAATACACATAGTTTTTATGAACTTATGAAAAAATATATTTTCTTTGCCCTTTACCCATTCTATCGCATCATCAAGATTTATACCTGACCTCTCTGGCAAAATAATTGGTAACATCATGATAATAATGGATCCAATAAACATTAAGTTCGATGATATTTTCAGTTCAACTAGATAAATATAGCAATAAACAATTTCTGTAGCCAGCGTCACAAAATATAGTACAATTTTATAAGTATTTCCTTTTATCTCTTCTTTGCTTCTTTCCCAATCCATTTTTAATAGTGTTGATAAATACAAAATCAGTAATTGTTTCGCCTCATCGAAATCATCGTTCTGTTTTTGCAGCCGTTCAATTACTTTCCAAATATGTGAATCCTTCTTTACATCATCTGTATTCTTTCCATACGCATTAATACGCACCTTTAACTCCACCAAAGGTTTTCGAATATCTTCATATCCCGTTGCTGCCTCAATCTCTTCAGCAATTCTACGTATATCGCTTCTCCACGCTTTTCTTTCATTTGTTATGTACACTAATTTATTATTTTTATGAAACTGAAAATATGCAACTAATGATGAAATTACACCTGCAACTACTGAAGAGGTTAATACCGTTGCCAAAACATTACTTTCCATACGCATGTCTCTCTTTTCTATAGTTCTTCAATAAACTTTATACTGGATGTATAATCCTCTTCTGGAAGCAAGTTCTCCAGTCCTTTCAGATATTGGCATAATTTTTCTTTATGTTCTCTGAGACTTACAGTTAACTGACTCAAATACTTCCATGTTTCCACACTTGATAAATACATCACTTTTGTAATATACACTTTATTACCAACAAATGTATCTTCCATATATTCATAATATACTTCATCACTTATTGGCTTCAATAATGCTATTTTATTCCCATAATATGTATTTCCTTTGTTCGCACATAAATCAATATTATCAATGGGAACAAAATGTATTCCGCCATATGTTCCAGAATCTTCTATAATTTCATTTTCAACATATTCTCGTTCTAATGTCACATGAAGCGCAAATATATCCTGCTTTTCTATATCATATGTAAATTTACAAAATATCTCATTTGCTATGTCTTCTCCAAGTAATGCCTTATTTTGTACTTCTAAAATGTGTCGATTTCTTTTTTCTTTTTCAGGATCTAGACTATCAAACAATAAATCCTTGCATGTTTTAACAATGCACCCATCTCGTCTTCTTCCTACTATCCATTTACCTTTATATAATCCAACATAGCCATTTATTACTTGGCGCCCTAAACATTCATATCTAACTTCGTCACTATCGTCAATAGGTGCTTTCTCCATCTCTTCTTCAGTATACAATGGTATATTTTTATACTTTCTAACACTTATATCATAATTATCAGTTTCATTCGTTATTGCTCTTTCTGGAATCTCTGTTACTATTTTTTTCTTTTTTACATACCTTCCTAAAATTGTTTTCAATTGTTTTATCATATTGAATTTCCTAAGTACTTTCTGAATTTAATGTTATCCTAATAACATTTTTTATTATTAAAGGCAGTTCCCAGTATCACTGAAAACTGCCCCTCTACTGCATACCCTATTTTACCACATGCCCTTTACTTTTAAAATAATACTTTTTACGAATTTCCTGAAACTCCACTTTCTTCTTGTCAGCATCAGGCAAGTATGTTCATCCGTCTCTACAAAATCATCATAGTCATAACCAAATACCTTCACATTCTGCATACGAAACCATCCATCAAGCTCTTCATAACAGCTCATGTTCACAGTCAAACGATCCAGGCTCTTTACCATCAGAATGTCTGCTCTTTTCTTCTTGAAAACTCTTTTTATTTTGTGGATTCCTTTGCGTCTTATTTTCTTTCCTGATGCAATCTCTGTAGTACAACCTACTACTTCAAACCCATGATGTTCAGCAAGTTCCATCATTTTCTGTTTCTGTTCTTCTAATTTTGCACTGTTATTGCCAAGACTGTCTCTTTGATAAATCCATACTCTTTTTCCATCAATTACGCTAATTTCGTTCATCTTCATTCGTCTCCTATTTGTCTCGTCCTAATTTATACTGCTTTTCTTTCTTCATTTTTAATGTTTGAAGCAATTTTTTATACTCATCCTGATACTTAAAAACCACTTCTATGTGCTTCTGATCATACACATAAATTGTATCAATCAGCATTTCTGACAGTTCTCTGGTAAGTTTTCCATCCCATTTCACCCCATCGAACAATTTAAGAAATTCATTTTCCTTTGGAGCCGCATCCATGATATCCTGCTCTAATCGTCCGATTTCTTCAAGAAGTTTTTCAACCTTCAAATTATTTGCTTCTTTATAGGACATAAAATCTTCCCTGCTAAGTTCACCACTGCTGTATTTCTCATATGCAGCTACATTTTTCTGTTTTACTGCGTTAATTCTATCTCTGATTTTCTTTCGTTCCCGATCAGCCTTTTTGCGGTTATCTGCTTCAATCCTATTACGTTCCTTCTGCACTTCCTGAAGCCTTGCTACGACCTCTATCTGCTGCATCACAACTTTCTCCACCACTTCAACAAGAATCTTTTCATCCAGAGAACCTTTCATGCACTTCATGTCTTTTGCCATGTTCGCATAATAACAATAATACTGGGATTTCTGTGTTTTTTTATTGTAGAACCGTCGATACATTTTGTGTTCACATATACCACAGCGGACCATCCCAGATACTGGTGTAACTCTAAATTCGTCAGTCATCTTATATCTGCCATTCGTTTCTCTGGTTTGCTCCATGCTCTGTACAATGTCAAACAGCTCCTGACTTACAAGTGCTTCATGCGTATTTTCTGTAACGATATATTTTTCTTTCGGTATCCATATCATTTTCTTTGTAGCCGGACCTATTGTACGGCTCTTTCCAGCTACAGTTTTTCCACAATACATAGGATTTCGTAAAATTCTATCAAGCATATCAACCGTCCAAATCCGAATCTTTCCGGCATAATTTTTTACAAGCTTGCCTGCTTTGTTATTCGCATATTCGCTTGGTATAGTAACGCCTTCTTCATTCAATATGTGTACGATCTTGCGTTTTTCATACTTCAAGACACCTCTCATATGAAACAATCTTTGTACTATGGGTGCTGTCTCGTCATCTGGTATGATATGATTCTTAATTTCTGGGTCTTTCTGATATCCAAAAGGTGCCTCTGAGCTATAGTACTCTCCTTGATTCTGCACCGTTTTAATACCTTCTTTTATCTTGATAGAGCACTCTTCACAATAATAATCCGATGCAAGGTTTTGAAAAGGCACATCCATATCTGGTGTTCTTCCATCATAATCGTTGCTATCAAAGTGGTCATTTACGGAAATAAACCTTATCTGAAGGAATGGGAATATCTTATCAATGAAATCTCCCATAATGATATGATCTCTTGCCATTCTGGAAAAATCCTTTACCACCACTATGGCTACTTTTCGGTCTCTGATATCCTGCAGCATTCTCTGCATTCCCGGTCTGTCCAGATTCTTTCCTGTATATCCATCGTCTACATATTCGACAACTTCATATTCATCAAGTGGAAATTTTCGAATAAAACTGTGCAGTAAAAATCTCTGATTGGTAATACTGTTACTTTCGTCCTTGTCCTCATCCTTATCTTCGGAAGATAAACGCAGATAGATTGCAATGATCTTTTTCGCTTTCATGCACTTGCCCTCCCTTCACAGAGAGATGCAATTTTACCCATCAGATATTGCATTTCATCTTCAAATTTGAAAATAATCTCGACTCTCTTATCCTGATACACAAAGATCTGTTTTACAAAGGTATGTATCAATTCCGTTGTAAGGAGCTGGTATGCTTTCTTTCTGCTGCTTAAAATCTGCTTTTTAAAGCATAGAAATTCTCTTACCATTCTTACCTGCACTTGTTCCAGCTTTTTCAGGCTTTCCATCTGCTCTATCAGATCTGCTTCCTGCTTATCCAAACGGGCACGTTTTTCTGCATACCCTGCTCTGAAAAGTTCAAAAGTGGTAATGTCAGCACGTCTTTCCAAATATGCCGTATATTGATCTATCCGTTCACTTTCTAACTTCTGTTGTCGATGCCTTACCAGATGCAGTTCTTTCTCCATTCCCTCAATCACTCTATGGTAAGTTTCTCTATGAAATTTTTGTATTTGCTGATCCAGACCATCCATTTGAAGCAGCCTTGTCCTCAAGCTTACTACAACAATTTCGCATAAGTCGCTCTCCCATATCCACCGGTAAGAACAGATTTTGTTCATTCTTTCATTTTGTGCACAGACATATCCATAAATTCGGTATCGTTTACCATCTACCATTTTTCTCTGGCTTCTGCGTTTCATTCTGCCCATACAGTCTCCACAAAATAGAATTCCCGAAAATACCTTTTCTTCCATGGACTGCCAAAGAGGAAGATCCTCTTTCTCACTTTTCGTTTCTCTTTGGGCGATAATCTCTTGAAGCCACACGAACCTTTCATGACTGAGTATTTTAGGATGTGCGTTCTCAAATACCAGGTACTCCTCTCTGGGCAAGGAACGCTGTGCAATATTCTCATATAGAATCTGCTCTGTTTTATGAAGTTCTAATGTCCCTTCATAAACAGGATTTCTAAGCATCCACCATATTGCACTTTCTACCCATATGTTAGCTTTTACCGTATCATTCTGATATACTAAGCCAGTTTTTCTATACTGTGATGGTGTAAGAATACCTCTTTTAAATAAAAGCCTTACAATATCTTTTAATGCACACCCTGCCACATACCAGCCTACAATCTTTTTATAGATTCGATACGTCTTATAGTCTATCCGATAGCTGGTATCGCCTGCTTCCATATAAAAACCATATGGAATTCCGTTGCTTCTTCTGACTTCTCCACGTTCTCTTTTTGCTCTGAATGTACTATGTACCTTTCTTGAAATATCTCTGGGATACATTTCATGCACCAAAGACTTGATAGAAAGAATCATTCTTTCCCTGTCACAGTCAGGGTTGATACTGTCGTAATAATCCATAATAGAGATAAATCGAACTCCTAAAAATGGGAATACCTTGTCAATGTAATCTCCGACTTGTATATGCTCTCTGCCAAATCGTGATACATCTTTCACGATGATACAGTCAATTTCTCCATTCCTTACTGCATCCATCATTTGTTCAAATCCTGATCTGTGAAAATTCGTTCCGGTAAATCCATCATCTTCAAAAAACATGACAATCTCAATATCTTCATGTTCCTTCGCATACTGATTTATCATATACCGTTGATTTTCTATAGAATCGCTTTGTTTACGTTCACTGTCCTCGGATAATCTTAAATAGCCTGCTGCCCTGTATTTTCTTAACAGAATCACTGGCTCATACGGATGTCTTAGGACTTTGAGGTATCTGTCCTTCGTCCTGGCCATATCAGACCACCACCCTCTCATCTGCTTCTTTCGAAGGTGTCAGTCTGCCACATCTCTCCATGGTTCTGATATAATTCATGGTAGTTTCAAATTCGTCCTTAAAACGGAAGATGATTTCTACCCTGTTCTTCTCATATACAAGTACCTTTTCCACTAACAGTACCAGCATAATCCGATCCAATTCATTTACATTTCTGTATTCTTTAAATTGTTCAATCCATTCTCTCTTTGCTCCACGGCCATCAAGCATCTTTTGAATACGCTTCTTTAGTTCTGCAATATTCTTTTCCAATTCAATGCTTTTTTCTTCATAGACACCTTTAAATTCCACAAATTCAGCATCAGAAACCACTCCATCCTGACGGTCAACGCATAGGGATGTCAAAAGTCTTGCATATCGTTCCAGTTCCTTGTATTTGCTCTGTATTTCTTCATCATATAGGATAATTTCTGATTCTTTTATATCCAATGTATCCAGATATGTTAAGATTTCGTCTGTTTCCATCAGTGTTTCGATATACTGCCTGATTGTTTGAAGCACGACTTCCTTCAATTTTTCATTTGGAATGCTGTGACGGCTGCATCCATCCCCACGATTATATGTAGTGCAGATGTAAAATATATTCTCATTTGTTTTTCGCCTTGTCATGCTTCGTCCACAGTCAGCACAATAGACCATGCCGGCAAAAAGGTACACATTTTCCTGCCCTGGTGCTACTCTGATATCCTGCTCCAACAGGCGCTGTACATTATCATAACAAAGCAATGGCATTGGTGTTACAACCGCATTATGCTTGATATTCCACTGTTCTTGCGGTTTCTCTATGACCTTACGCACTTTATAATTAATCCGCTTACGTTTTCCCTGAATCATGATTCCCTTATTCATGGGATTACTCAGCACCCGCTTTACAGCAACCGATGTCCATTTTGCTTTATTCTTCGTCTGAAAACCGCTTTTATAATTACAGCCAAGTGTTCGTTTGTATTCTGCCGGAGACAATACCCCGGTGGCATTCAGCTGGTCCGCTATTCTTTGGTTGCTGAAACCAGCATATTTCCAATCCACCATCCGCATAATGATTTCCCATGCATACTCATCTACTATGATGATGTGCTTGTCCTGCGGAGATTTCAGAAAACCATAGCCAACATAAGGACCAATGTATTTACCAGCCTCACGCATGGCTCCCTGATTTCCTCTTACTTTGGTGGAAATATCACTGGAATACTGATCGTTCACAAAATTCTTTACTGGCAATAGTAAATTGTAATCTGTAGAAGTTGCTGTAAGACTGTCAAAGTGGTCTAAAACAGATACAAAACGAATATTAAGATTACGGAAAATATTGCGGACATAGTTTCCTGCTTCTACATAGTCCCTGCCAAAACGACTCAGATCCTTTACCACGACCATATTGACACGGCCTTCCAGAAAATCTCGTTTCATACGTTTGAAATCCGGTCTGTCAAAATTGGTTCCGGTATATCCATCATCTACATAAATATCATAAATTTTTACATTGGGAAGTTTTTTGAGGAAATCTAGAATTAACGCTTTTTGGTTCTGGATACTGTTACTTTCACTCTTACCAGCAGTATCAAGATCCCCATCCTCTTTCGATAGCCGCAGATATACTGCGACAATAAATATGATTTCTGAACTAAAAAAATCCATAATATACACACTCCTGAAATTCAATAGTGTCAGACTGTTGAATCCAGTATTTCCGTGATATTATAGATTTGTCCTACTTGATTCTAAGTCTAACACATGACTTGGACGATTTCAAGCGGCCAAATTTAAAAATTGGCCTTAGAAACTCTTCCCACATATTCTTTCAAACATCCAGTTAATGTTGCAGATGTATCAGTGAAACCAACTTTTACAATATAGCCACCACAATTAAAGCAATAGGGATTTCCTACCTGCTCTAAGAAATCTTTTATTCGTTCTTCACCTTTTAATCTGTGGTTTACTTTTACTTCACAAATATCTCTTAGTTCATCGCGGCTTACTGTTCGTATATCCACTTGCTTCATTTCTTCAATCTGTTCCTGTGTATATTCAAACATTTTATATTTCCCCTCTATCTATCTCTTTCCCATGTTTCCATCTCCAGTCCTGCACCCACAATTCCGATACAGGCAAGCAGAAATAACAACAGCAGGATTCCGATTAGAATTCCTGCCACGATCCATACTATCTTCATATAATTACTACCCCTATTCCTCAAAATAACTATCCGCTTTCTTCCTTATAATAAAGTCTGCCACATCCACCAGCCTGTCCGTTACCGGCATAGATGGTAATGCGTTCAATATTTCTTCACGGTATTTTCCACAAAGAGATGCTCTGCTGTCTAAAATTGTGAATACTGCACTGTCACTTTCTCTCCGGATTCCTCTTCCCATCCATTGACGAAGCTTAATCAGCATTGCCGGAATAATGATGTCCTGCTTATAGAGTTCAAAATCATCATACTGTCTGCTCTGATACTCCATAACTGGATCAGGTACCGGAAATGGCAGTTTGACAACAATTAAGCTGGAAAGAATATCTCCTGCCAGATCAATTCCTTCTCCTGCACTGTCACTTGCGAAAAGTACACCATTTCCACTTTTTCGGAAATTACTGATTACATCCAGTCTGCCTTTTCCCATCATAAATAATGGATACCCACTGATTTCTTCTTTCAATCCATAAAACACTCTCTCCATCAGCCAATAGGAAGTAAACAAGATCAGGGTGTGTCCATGCGTAGCATTTATAATCTTCTTTATCTCTTCCATTAAGATTTCCATGTATTTTCCATCCCGGATATTTGGAAACGGCATACGTTCTGGTATGTATAACATGCCATGATTCTTGTAATCAAATGGCGATTCCTTACTGGTTTCCATGATTCTTCTATCTGGTGCAAAGTTAATTCCTGTATTTCTTCTAAAATGTGTAAAATCTCCACGGACTGACATTGTACCGGATGTTAATATAGAAGGAATTGCCCGGTTCCAGATATCTTCATATAAAATACGTTCCAATTCCATAGGTATTACACACATGGCAAATCTGCCATTTTCTCTTTTCTCCATCCAGCAGATAAAATAATTGCTGTTCAGAAATATGTTATATTTATCTATTAGGTTCTGACATCCTCGCTGTACATTTCTGGTGCGATTTCCACCATCTTCTTTGCAAAGTAGTGCCATTTGTTCTAATCCATAAATGATGTTCTTAATATAAATCTGCTCTATCAAGCCAACCGTAAAACTTTCTCTGCTCCCCTCTCTGGTATGGTTACCTGAAAGGCCATATCCAAGTCTTTCAAAGAGCAGTTCGCTATTCTTTAAAATATGACTGCTTAACTGCTCCAGACGTTCCATGCTCCGTACTCCCATGACACGATTCCCATTGGCAAGTGCCAGCAGTCTTTCCAGTTCCTGTTCTTCTAAAAATGTGCTGTACATCTGTCTCGCTGCATCCACCAGCTTATGTGATTCATCCAGCACGATTGCATGATAGGCAGGAAACAGTGGTTTTCTTCCCTGCTTTCTGCCTATCAGATCTGCCAATATGAAGTTATGATTTGTAATCTGGAAATCTATGCCGCTTAACATACATTTCTTCTTAAAATTCATAAAGCGGCACAACACTGCATATGGACAGGATTCTCTACACTGCAATACGTTAATTCTTCCTTTTACATAAGGTGTCAGAATTGCGTTATCCAAATCCAATAAATTTTCATTTTCGCCTGTCAGTCGTTTTAATTCAATAAGTAACTTCTGATCCAGCTCTCTGTCCAGATTTTTAATGGATGATTCATAGGTCCTTAATCTTGTATCACAGACATAATGCTTTTTTCCTTTGCGAATCACAAAGGTCAATGGTTTTTCTATAATCTTATGTTCCAATAGGATGTTAGAAATCTGTGGTATGTATTCTTCTGTCAATGCCTTCTGCAAAGCGATCGTCGAAGTGGATATGACTGCCGATGCCTTTGTTTTCGCATATAAGTTATAGACCGTCAGTGCCAGGATATAAGCGTGAGTCTTTCCTGTTCCCACCTCTGCCTCACACAGGGCAAGTTTATTCTCTATCAATGCCCGGAGCATTTCCAATGACAATTCTTTCTGATTTTCTCGTAAGCTCATGCCATGTTCCGGTAATATTTCTTCAAAAATGTAACACAATAATTCTTCTGCTTTCTTCGCCATCTTTTCGTCTCCTATGTTCAAATTCATTTACTGCTCTAAAGCAGTACAAGGATGGGCTGGAAGGATGTCGTCTGAGTTTTGATTTACAAAATAATGATCCTCCAGCCCATAGTTTCTACTGCTTTATATTGAGAATAAATTCTCTTTAAAATCCATCAGGTATCCTGCTTGGCTGGCAGGCATCATAGAAGCCGCCCCACATTCTTTCTCAAACGTGGGTGTGCATTCTCCCCTCTCCTCGTGGGCCACTTTCATGGAAGTATCATTGTCTGTAACAGTTGTCATCGCATTTTCGCCCTGCCATGGGCTGTACAGTCACGGATATGATTCGCTTGGAATAATTGAATAATTCCGCCTGGCGTATTCTGACTGCGTGCTTATCGGTGATCCGATCTGTTACTGCTGTGCCTGATGAACGAGTATGAAATTGTCAAAGTACAGCGAAGAAGGCTGTATTTATAAACAAAATAAGACCCCTTCACTTACTTATCCGTTAAGTGAAGGGGTCTGCCGAAATATTTTTATTTATTTTATTTTTTTATAATAATTTATCAGAAAATGAATTGTAATACTCACACCTTTGTCATATTGATAATCACCTTATTTCTGCTCATAATAAATTTATATTTTAAAAATACATAATTCCGTTTATTCTAGTCACTAATATGGGGATTACGCTTTTTATAATTAATCCACAACTAAAGCGTATCCATTTTTCAGTTTATTCGTACCTTTTATTAGCAGCAAACAACTAATTTTTATAATAAATGTCAAATCAAATTGCTTTCTCATTTTTTAATGTACATCGCAAACTCTTTACCACCGACAAAATAATTTTCATTTCATACTCTGAGCAATCTTCCATCTCTGAATAAAACACCTCATACAGTGGCAGATCCAGCTCCCTTACCAGCATACACAGTAACTCAAACTTCGGATTCCCGGTATTCTTCTCTATATCTATAATCGTCCTTTTACAGACGCCAAGTTTCTCGGCTAATGCCTCTTGAGATAAATTTTTACTTTTCCTTGTCGCACGAACGACACTTCCTAATGCACTTACTGACTGGTTCATTTTAATTCACCTCTACTATATTATAAAACTCACTTTCAGAGTCAACAATCTAACCGCAGTTCACCAAAATATGAGCTTTTGCTCACTATTTTGACAAGTGAATATAACAGACCAGATTTATCGAGTAAACCATATCAATTTATATAAAAAATCTGGTCTGTACTAAAAGCAATCCTCTTCTATACAGACCGGAAATCCCTATGCCGTATTTAATTTTCTAAAAATGTCCCTCAAACTTCCAGACTATCTCAATCCTGTTACCCGGATAGACAACGACCTTTTCTATCAGTTTGTCTTTCATATCCTCTTCCAGAAATGCCATAGCCTGGTCTGCTTTCCTCCCAGAGCTTTCCTGCTCGCTTTCCTCTTCTTCCTGTACCTGCTAGAGTGCCGCAAGTTCTTCTTCCAGTTTCTCCATATCAGCGTCATACTGCTTCTTCTCGTTCAAAAAAATCTCTTTCCAGTTTTCCATCAGCATATTTATCATACAATGCAATCCAGCTTTTTGTGCCACCTCAATCGACCTCATTGTAGAATTAATCCTGTCACTAACGGATAAAGGGGAACTTCTGTTTATTGCAAAAGTAAAATACAGAAAGTTGCAGCCCTCTTTTGTAGGTAATTGCAGAATCAATAGATGGGGTAAATGTGGGTTTTGATTTGCCACATCCGTTGATTTTACAGGAGTTTTTTTAGGGAGCCCCCAAGGTCTGCTTTGCAACAACTTACATTTTGCCTCTGCAAAAAGCACCCTAACAACCGCCGCTTATTCCAGTTCTATGACTAGCTTGTGCTTATCTTCTTTTGACTTTTGATAGCCGTACAAGGCACAGATGCCTCCTTGCAAATAGCAAATTAAAACTATCAGTTTACTATTTACATTATTCAAATATAGCAACAAGGACAGGGAAGAAATTAAGTAGAAATTCTTCCCTGTCCTTGTTATATACCGCTATAACAGTATCCTTTCGTTGTAGCATCCCAAATGACTCTCATTGCTGACACTACCGTTCTGATTTACCCACATAATGCGATAATTACTTCAATTCATAAATCCTTTAATTTTTATATAAATCTTCTTGTTTTTTATACATATTATAATATTTTCCTCCTTTTTCACATAATTCTTCATGGCTTCCTATTTCTATAATCCTGCCTTTCTCAAAATAGCAGATAACATCACATAATTTTGCAGCACTCAATCTATGTGTTACCAATATAGCTGTCTTCCCTTTTGTAAATTCTTCAAATTGCTCATAAATCTCTGATTCTGTAACCGGATCCAAACTAGCAGTCGGTTCATCCATAATAAGAATACTTTTATTTCGCACCAATGCCCTAGCTAATGCCAACCTCTGCCATTCGCCACCTGATAATTCATACCCATCTTTCTCCAACTGACCTAGCTTTGTATTTATTCCTAGTGGTAATTTTTCAATAAAGTTAAATATTTTATTTTTGACTATGTTTTGTATCTCACATTTTTTTTTTACTCCTAAACCAATATTTTCCAAAACACTTGTTTGATATTTATTATAATTTTGTAACACAACGCTTATTTGTTCATAAAATTCTTCTTTAATATTTATCAAATTTTCATTACCAATAGTAATGCTACCCAAAGATGGATCGTATATTCCCAATAATAAATTTATAAATGTTGTTTTTCCACTACCGTTTTTTCCCACCAAAGCTATTTTTTTTCCAAATGGTATTGAAATATTTATATTTTCCAACACATAATCCTTCGTATCATCATATTTAAAGTAAACATTTTTAAAATTAATTTCTTTATTTTCTATCTTATGACTCAAGCATTTTTCCTCTGGATATGAATAGAAAAAGTTGAGATCTTCTAAATATAGGTCATATGTATTTAAGGTTTTTATTTCTGATACAAATGAGACAATTTCCGTCAGTAGGTTCTTTATAGCCAAGTATATTGCCATAAAGTCCCCAATCTGACCATTATTATATTTTATATTTATATACGTTATAGCCAAACACCCTACCAATGACAAATTTTTCAATACATTAATACCTAGTTTTCTTTTTCCCTGCTTATATAAAAGTCTCACTTTCTTTTTTACAATTTTATCTCTTAACAAATTTGCTTTTTTTACAATAAATTCGTACAACTGAAATATATGAATTTCTTTTATGACGTTACGATCAAATATAATATTTTCCGTATAACTAAGTAATCTCCCTAGTTTATTTAACTCCTTTTCTTGACTATAAAGTTCTTTGCTCTCTTTTAATGCAACAAAATAATATGGTATGCTTGCCAATATAAACACAAACGGAAAATACCATTGTACAGAATATAAAATTACTACATATATCGTAATTGAAATTAACCCACTGGAAATACTAATAGAGGACTTAATAAATTCCAATGCGCCAACTCCAATATTATCGTTCAGACGTTCCAATAAGTCATAGAATCTTTCATCATCAAATATGTTTAATCTAATTTTAGAAATTTTACTATTTATTTTTACATTCAATTCCTCATTAATGCGATAGCTTACCTTTGTTTGAATATAGCCCTCAACACCCTCAAATATATCTATGCATATATTCAAAGCAAAATATACACATATATATATTACTGTTTTATTAATACTAATTGAGACTTCATCTATTACTTCTTTTAAAACCCATGTTTTGTATGAAACAAAAGCTGCTCCCATAAATGATATTATGACATTTATTATTAAACACCTTTTACAAATATTATCAATAACTCCTCTAATAATTTTCATATTATTTAAATACTTACTAATATTCATCTCTTTAACTTTCCATGTACCCTTTCCATACGTATGTTACCAATACTATTCGCTCTTACTTGACTATGGTGTAATAAAACGCTATTAAGCATCGCCTCTTTCCATACAATACCACTTTGCCTGAGAATTATAGAAGTTATAATAATTTCCTTTATTTTTCATCAACTCTACGTGTGTTCCAACTTCACATATCCTACCGTTATCCATATATACTACTTTATCTACAGATTTCGCCAGTCCAATCCTATGTGATATTAAAACAACCGTTTTATTCGAAAAATACTCACATATTTTATTAAATTCCTGTAATTCAGCAATAGGATCTAATGCTGCTGTGGGTTCATCTAAAATAATCAAATCACTATCTTTATTAAACATTGCCCTACCGATTGCTATTTTTTGCCATTCTCCACCTGACAAGTCTATTGAATCATCATCAAACTCTTTCCCCAACATCACATCTAATTCTTTTTCGTTTTGATATAAATACTCCAGTTTCAGTTCATCTAATAATTCTTTAATATATTTTTCATCATCTATATCTGCAACATTTCCCAACCCTATGTTTTCACGCAAAGAAAATTTATACCTTACATAATCTTGAAAAACAACATTGCCCTTTTTTTTATTGAACAAAATATTTCCCTTAGTAGGTTTATAAAGTCCTAAAATTATTTTTACCAAAGTAGTTTTTCCACATCCATTTTTGCCAACCACCATAATTTTTTCACCTTTATTTATCTCAATACTACAATCTTTTAATATTTGCTCTCCAGGACTATAAGCAAAAAAAATATTTTGAATTTTAATTAATTTTTTTTCACTCAATTCTATGTTGTCCACAACCTTTGCTTTTTTCTGATTACAACAATAAGCAAAATCTTTTAGATATTCCATATCCTGCCTAATTTGGGAAAATGTATTGATCATAGATATTAAGTATAAAATTAACACCTCTTGAGACTGAATAATTAAAACCACTTCTTCAACAGAAAAAATTTCAATAGAATATCCATATACTAAATACAAAAATATTAAAGTCTCCATTCCTGTTCCTAAAATAGTCCATATAGCATTTATTAAATTCCATTTTTTTATAAACCTTAAATGTTCATATTCTATTTTACTATAAACTTGTTTTCTCTTTCCTTCTATCCACTCCATGCAATTGCTTATCCTAATCTCTTTTATGCTTTCCCTACTCCGCATCAAACCATTGAAATATGTATGTTTTCTTTGATCATTATCTTGTACTCTATACAGTTTTAGGTTAGCGTTAGTTATTTTCTTAGAATAGACTAATTGTAAAGCAAAAATAATTATAAAGAAAACTAAAAACAGCTTATCTACATCCACAATCATAGCCGAAAGAAAAAACAAAGAAACTATACCTGCTATAATCTGTAATAAATTCGCTATAATCTGATAAATTTTACTATCTATTGATATTTTACTTCTTTTGATTTTTAGCAAAAAATCCGAATTATCGTAATCAATTATTCCTCTGTGTCTTATATTATTAACAAACAATGAAAAAAAATATTTTGATATCCTATTTTGAAAAAAAATATGCAAAACTTCATTTAAACTGCTTTGTAATTCTTTGAATATTGTTATAAAAAAGAAAAGCAAAAATAAACCCACCAAAAAAATAAAGGAACATTCTTCATGCAGACATTTAATCAAAGCATTTACAATTTTTATTTCTAAAGGTTGTAGCATATTTATTCCCAATAATATTGTCCCCCAGATAAGTATTATTCTAAAATTACTTATGCAAAATTTAAACACTAATCCTATTGCTTTCTTCATAATTTCCCTCCTAAAAAGGCGAAAGCTTTGTCATGTTACATAACAAAGCTTTCAAATCTAGGTCCCCCAATATTCATATTTATTTTTTATATTAAAGCCGTTACCACGGGTTTCCTAGATTTTATGTATGATGCAAGTTCTATGTCATGCATCATTAATTTAATGCTGCTTATACATTCCAAGTCTTCTTGCAGGTAAAGTAATTGTCATTGCAGACAAAGCTTCCACTGCACTTGAAAACTGATGAGCAGGTGTACTTAATAGGAGCGTTACAACTTACACTACGAGGTGATACGGCATTACCATTTACTACAGGCTGTGCATACTTCATATCTTTTTCTCCTTTCTTCAATATGAATATTTATGTCAAGGGTTCAGCTTTAATATCATTTTTAGACATTCTTTGAATATATTTATCGAAAAATTCCTTTTTTCTAAAATGACAGTCTCCATCTGTTTCTTGAATAGAGCCATTATTGAGTATCATCGCAACGCACCCCTTTCCGCAAGACATGCGCCAAATGCAATTGGTACATTTATGCAAATACTGTATTCCAAAACGTAAAAACCATATTAATTGTGAAAACTTTTCTCCCTCAATTATTTCCCAAATAGATTGCTCATTAATGTTACCAACAGCATACTTTTCATCACCAAACATTTGGCATAAAAAAACATTCCCTTTTGAATCAATCCTCGGTGACAATGGTATTTTTTTCTCATTAGGATATATTAGCGGACAGCCACCCGAATATCCTTCCGGCAAAGAAATAATAAACCCTTTTTCCTTTATCCGTTTAATTTCCTCATCCTTATTTAATTTTTCAATTAACTTCTCCTTTTCTTGAATGCTTAAGTACATTTCATTTAATGCTTCTTTTGCTCGTCCCATGATAGATAAAGTAGCAATATTTATAGTTTTTATCCCACGATCCGTCACAAATTTTATAGTATTGACAATATCATCCATATTGTATTTAGATGCCATGCATCTAACAACGACTCGTTCCGCATAACCTAAACTCAACAACTTATCCATACCACATAGCGTTTTCTCGAAATTTCCTTTTCCACACAATTTATCATGTGTCGTTGGGCAAGAACCATTTAAGCTAATTTGCACATTAATTCCAGACTTCACTAACCTTTTGGCTATATCTTCAGTTATTAACGTGGCATTGGTAATAATCAAATTCTTTGTACTTTTTCTTTTTTGTATTCTATCTATAAACTCCCAAACTTGCGGATGCAAAAGAGGTTCTCCGCCAGATAAGGTTATGCTGCATTCCTCTGTATCCGGAATGCCATCATATGCATTTAAAAATGCCTGTAAATCCAATTCTTTGCGTAACTCGCCTGATTCATTATAGCAATGTTTACACCTCAAATTACACCGTGACGTAATCTCGATATAACACCCTGCCAATTCATAATCACCAAATAAATTAAAATCAATATTATGTTCATCCTTTTTCATTTTACATTCCTTTCTAAAATCAAGCCTTTTTCCACCATTTTATCAATTGCCATTCGACAGTCATTTTTTATTAAACATATATCTAACTCTGCCCCATTTTCGCAAACTTCCTCAAGCATATTAACGATTTCATTTATATTTTTTCTATCACAATTATCCCAAATAAAAAAAGAAGTTTCATTTAATGTAACAATTTCTCCTTTTTTTTCACTTAAAACCAAATAATTTTCTTCATGTCTTTCAAATGGTTCTTCAACTTTATAATATCTTATTAAATCCTCCATTTGCCATACCTCCTCTGAAAGAATCTGCAACCATTATGCAACAATCGCTTTCTGCTTTACATCTTAATACATATATTCTCCCATTACGCTCTAATGTAATTTTTCCTAGTTTAAATGTAATTTTTCCCGATAAAAGTTTTGGGGATACTGATAAACAAATACACTATTCATTTTTCGTCATTCATAAATCTACTAATTATCATTATCTTATAACATCTAAGTGAATGTCTCTAAAAAACTATGTAGATAATTAAAATTTCAACTCCTTTCTCATCAAATGATTGCATATAACAGATCGAGAGGATATAATAAAGCTTAAACTTTGATGCTTTTCATGATATACACGATATATAGGAGACAAACCTTATGCCTAAAATATTAATTGTTGAGGATGATTTTGATATTCAAGAATTATTAGAAAATTTTTTACAAGAAAATGCTTATGAGACAGCTACCGCAAATGACGGTATAGAAGCAATAACCTTATTTAATAATAACCAATTTGATTTAATTCTTTTAGATATTATGCTTCCAAAAATTGATGGTTATACCATATGTGAACTAATTCGCAAACAGTCAAATATCCCTATAATTATGCTTACTGCTTTAGATAGTGAGGAACAGCAAATCAAAGGATTAGATTTACAAATAGATGATTACATTACAAAACCTTTTTCTATGCCCATCTTGTTAAGAAAAATTGCTGCTATACTTCGCCGTAGTAATCAAGGAACAATTAATAGCCCACATACCATACAATATCAGAACCTTGTTTTGTCTCTAGATGGCTATACAGTGAAAGTTGATGAAAAGTCATTTATGTTAACGCAAAAAGAATTTGAACTTTTGCGAGAATTATTAACTCATCAAGGACAAGTATTGACACGTCAATCCTTATTAAACAAAATATGGAAATATGATTTTTACGGAGATGAACGTGTAGTTGATACCCATATTAAAAATTTACGAAAAAAACTAGACATTAACTTTATACAGACAGTCAGAGGGGTGGGATACAAAATTGATTAAAAAGATTAAAAGTAGTCTATTTGCAAAAGTTTTTATTCTTACCACAACAATGATGGTTTGTATAGGATTTCTAGTTTATGGTGTTCTGGCTTTGTATATGCCACAAACTTATTCCAATAATCTAAATGCAGCACTAGATGAGTACACCAAGAACTTTATTGCCGATTTAACAGACACTCGAATAGAGGATAGCAATGGACTTTTTGACCAATTTCTGAAGAATACTTCTATTAGCAAAGTGGAATTATATACAAATACTGGCGTATTGATAGATACACCATCTAATAATAAAAATGAAATTGGAATAGTTGGAGAAGCCATCAGCGGAACATCTTATGAACAAATTCCCATTATTTCCAATACCTATCGCTGTATATTTGCAGGCAATAATAATCAGTACATTTTAATCGTTTATGGAGAAGCATCTCAAATTATGGTATTAAAGCAAACTTTTTTACATATATTGCCTTTACTCCTTAGCATAATTATACTTGTATCACTAATCATCTCTTGGGTTTATTCGCATATAATTACTCAACCCGTAATAAAAATCTGCCAACTATCTAAAGAAATGTCTAATCTTCAGTTCACTTGGCAACTGGATGAGTGCCGAACTGACGAATTAGGTGTATTGCAAAAAAGTTTAAATGCTTTGTCTCAAAAATTATACATAACGTTAACAGATTTACAAAATGTTAACCAACAGCTTCAAAAAGATATAGCGTACGAAAAAGAACTCGAACAAACACAAAAGAATTTTTTTTCTGCTGCTTCCCATGAACTAAAAACTCCTATTACAATAATTAAAGGTCAGTTGGAAGGAATGTTATTCGATGTAGGATCATATAAAGATCATAAAAAATATCTTGCACGTTCATTGGAAGTTATAAATATGCTTGAGTTGATGGTACAAGAAATATTGACTATAACAAAACTACAAGCATGCTTTAATTTAAAAAAGGAATGCTTTGATTGTATCCCTATGATACACAATTACTTGAACACGATTGATGATTTGATTGTAAAAAAGGATTTGAATATACAGTTTATCTCTCATAATTCAATTCTTATAGAGGGTAATAAAATGTTATTAGAAAAAGTATTCTCAAATTTAATTATAAATGCTGTAAAATATTCACCTGCAAAAGCCAGCATTTATATAATAGCACAAAAAGAAAATAATACTTTTTCATTCTGTATAGAAAATACAGGAACACATATTCCCGAAACCGATATTCCTAAATTATTTGATGCCTTTTATCGTGTTGAACAATCCCGCAGCAGAAAAACGGGCGGTAGCGGTTTAGGGCTCTTTATTGTTAATAAAATATTACAGCAACATAATAGTTATTGTGAAGCTTGTAATACAGAAAAGGGAGTAAAATTCTTTTTTTCCATGAATGAATGTTAAGCTATTAGCCATATGCTCTATTCCTTTATGCCACATAGGACAGGGGCAGATTGCATATTTTTATGTTAGCGGCATATGGGATAAGAAGATTTCCCGATTCAATAAAAATCATGCTGGAAAAAGAATACATATAAAAGGATGCGTCCTGACATAATGTATTCTTTTTTATGCCTGTCGAAATATGTAACATCATGTCCGGGGCTGTATCCGTAGTCCTCCATTGGGTTCTTCATTTCAAAAATAAATCAGAATAAATGAATGAAGGATATAAGATATATTATTGCGGATAACATCAAAATATACCAAAAGCAAAGAAATTTTACACAGGTTCAATTGGCAGGCAGAGGCGGCAGACCTTTCTATTGACTCTATTAAACGGATTGAGCACGGGAGTAGAACCATGTCATCAGAAAACTTTATGAGAATAGTAGATGCATTGGAGATTCCATTATCATATCTCTTGTATGAAAAGTTAAATGAAATCCCCTTAACTGAACTGATAAAAAATGTTTTATATGATAGGAGTGAAAAACAGAAGGAGCATCTGTTACATATGTTGGAAGAAATGGCTAAGGGAATGGACAGACTAATATAGATATTTACAGCGCCGGAGTTTTAGTATGGACAGAGACTTTTGATGTAAAATGTTATAGTCTCATACTTGGTTCGTAGATTATTATCTCTGATGTATAATCAATGGTTAAAAAAACACACATGATGATATTTGTATCATGTGTGTTTGGATTTTAAAACATATCAATATTTAACTATGTTACATATATGATTTGAATCAATATGATAATTTATTTTGTTGCGGTACCGCTGCTTTGATTTTCAGGTATTCCCGTATGTGTGTGTTCGTCAAATTCTTCTTGGCTATATTTTTCTATTCCAGTCAAAGTTCCATAACCTTCGCTGTTTAAGCGGTCATAATCACGAATGGTATAAATATCTACTATACCATTCCCGTTTCCTAAGGTTCTTAATTCTCCATTAAATTTTCCACTGGTAAGACTTTCACCATTGGAAATAAGAACATCCCAAAAATAACGAACTTCTTCACCATTAAAATACCATTGATCTGCCGTAAAGTCATAGGTTATACCAAATTCTTCATACTCTGCAACAAATTTTTCTATTTCGCTGTTTTCAAGGGGATTCCCTGTGACAGCAATAGATGCGTTTTCTCTTAATGAATCAATGTTTCGGGCATTAAATTCATCTTGCGAAAATTCCTTAAGACCAACTAATGTTCCTATGGAATCAAAAGAACCACCTGTGGATTTTTCATAACTATCTAAATCTCGTACAGCATAGACATCTACTGTGCCGCTTTCATTTAGAAAATCAATGCCTCCAACTCCATTGTCATCAATAGGATAATAGTCCTCAAACCAGCGAACAATTTTATCATTATAGAGCAAAATGTCTTGTGTCGCATCATAAATTAAGCCGTATTGTTCATAAGGTGCGAACATTTGCTGTTTGTCTGCCGAGGAAAGATTTGAGTTATTCTCGCTGTTTCCTAATGCCTCGGATACAATAGAGGTCTGTGTACTCTCCTGCGCAATCGTAGAATTATCATGCTCCGGTAGGCTCTGTGAATCCGAACTGCATCCGGTTAAGCAACCTAAAAGTAGTATGAAAGATACACATGTTATGATTTGTTTCATTTTCATATTTATTACCATCCTTTCTATTAATGTATACATAGTATAGCAAAGTTTATTGTGGCACATGTGTGATTTATGTGTGATTTGTGTGATTGTGTATATTTGCGCATAAAAAAACACTCGCATGAGTTTCAAATATTAAAAATCATTCGTGTATTTTCATAATCTACTGTACAGGATGTCGTTTGCTGTATATTTTTAAGTTCATTACAATGGAAGTGAATTGGCAGAACTCTTTTCCCAAAAATACTGCCATACATATGAGTTTCCTCACACATATGGCAGCATTTTCTTCCGTATGCCAGCCTTCTTATCTGAAAAGCTTTTTTATTCCTGCCGGCTGCTTGGGCTGATGCAGACAATACATACATCTGCTGTCCGCTGCTGCTTTTGCAGAATTAAGTGCTACTTTTCCCAAAATTGTTGCTGCAATATTTTTCTTTTTGCTGCCTGCCATATAACACACCTCCATTTCATTTTAATTGCAAGTATAGCTTATTTTGCAGATTTTTCCCCTTCAATGTTGAAATTCCGACACAGCATGTAATTTTTCCCCGCAATTATTTCCATACCGATATTAGAATTGTATATCCGCTTGAATTACCGTTATATGTGTATCTTATTTACTCACTTAGCTTGTTGGTCTATTTTAAATATTTATGTAAGAATGATACATGAAAGGAAGTCGCACATATGGAAAACAATCGTATTCGTGAATTAAGAAAGAATTTATCCTTGTCCCAAGAAGCCCTTGCCGAGAAAATTGGAACTACACAACAAGCGGTAAGCAGAATGGAAAATAACGCTAATGATATTCCTTCTGATTTACTCATAGAAATATCGAAACAGTTTAATGTTACCACTGATTACATACTTGGGATCTCTGATGTAAAACGTGATTATAACGGACAGTATCGTATGAACCAGGAAATGGATAGATGTTATGATATTGTCATCCGCTATCAGAACCTGACCGAAGTCAACCAAAAGACACTCCGTTGCATACTTGAGCGCCTAGAGCAGGCGCAAAAGGAAAGTGAGGAAGGAACTGCAAAGGAAGAGAGGAAAAATGCTGAGAGTAGCAATCTGTGATGATGATTTAAAATTTACCGGGCAAATTGAAGCTCTGGTGTTTCAGGAAAGCCAGAAGCTGGGTATCCGTGTGGAAACCGAAGTATTCTCTGACGGCAAAACCCTTCTGAATAGCATTCAGAACGGCGAGCATTATCAACTTATATTTATTGACATTGAAATGGAGCAGGTAGACGGAATAACGGCTGCACGGTGCATCCGTGAAATAGACCGGACCGTACTGCTGATTTATGTATCAGGCTATGACAACTATTTAAAGGAACTGTTTGAAGTAGAGCCATTCCACTTCCTTCCTATTCTGTCAAGCCCCAATCTATTGATTTTACTGGCTTTGACGTTTTTTATTTTACCTTAAACAAAAGCCGAGAGTGATGGATATCGTAGTATCATGTACCGAATAGTTGATAAATGGGTACACTTTATAAAGCATCCCTGTTGTTTGATTTATAAAGGCTATTTTCCCTCTGATCAACTATGATGATGAACCTTCCGTGTCTAAGGGGATCGTGTCCCAACTTCCTTCGTCCCATCTACCATACACTGAGTGCCAGCCAAGCTCTCAAACGGGGTCATGCCCCACGGAAAAAACCGATGCCAGCTACAGCTCTTGCTTTTATATTTGATTGTTACTGACCTGCATTCATCTGTCTGACTTTAAATCGAATAATGTAATTTTTCCTATACTGCTTGTAATTTTTCCCCAATATTATCTATAACTTATCCATTCCTGCCGCCATCTCTTGTAGCATATGTACCAAATATTCCTTTTGCTCCTTTCCCTTAAAATACATTGTATCCGTTCTACTTCTGGTATCTTATCCACCTGAGCATATAGCAAGTATGATGATGGTACATGTAGAGCATTCGATAGCCTTAAAAAGTTCTCTAGCGACATTGTTCTTTTTCCGCTCTCAATCCGTTTTATAGAGTCCAACGACAGTTCCGCCCGTTCTGCAAGCTCTGCCTGGGTTAAATTTTGTCTTTTCGGCATAACCTCACGTTATCTGCAATAATATATTTTATATCCTTCGTTTATAATTCTACATTCTAATTTATTTTTGAAATGAAGAACTGAGTGGTGGACCACGGATACAAACCCAGACATAAAGCGGTATACTTCGACAAGCATAAAAAAAAGAATACATTATGTCAGGTCGCACCCTTTCATATGTATTCTTTCTCAGGTATGATTTTTTATTGAATTGGGATACCTTCCTATAATGTCAAGCCCTAAATTATTGATTTTTTAGGCTTTCAATACATGAGAGTAAACAGGAGATTCTCGCAAAACTGGATGAATTTGGTATGAACTATAGCGAATCAAAACTAGATGATCCAATTGAAAAACGATATGATTCTTATTATCATGTTGGAACATGGCTGCAAATATACTTCTTGAATGATGAATGTGTTCGCCTAAGAATGATTGATATTGATGAAGGTTCTAGTGAACACGCTCGTACGACTATGGGGATACATCCTGGAAGTACATATTCACAAATGGTAGAGTTATATGGAGATTCTTATGAAATGCACTCATATTCCGAACGAATAATATATACAATATATCGCTATTCTGTTGATGATTGTATTTATGAGTTTGGAATACCAGATGAAAACTCGGATACAATTTATAACATTGATATCTATCTTCTGAGTCAAGCCCCTATCTATGAATATGGAGAAGAAATCCTCGAAGCCAATTAAATATGGATTTGTAAATCTACTAAAACAGTTCCATAAGAACACTGAGGGCAAACAAACATTTCAGAAGACCAATCTTCAAAAAAAGGTGACTAAGTTCTCAGTCTATTGTAAAATAAGGTAATAGTGAAAAAGTCCACAATAAAGAGTAGGAGCAGAACCTATATCAATTCTACTCCTACTCTTTATATAAAAATATTATTACTATTTTGGTACTTACTGAAAAATCTGTTTTGCTTTTTCATAGAATGTTAATCTCGTTTCATATCCACTAGTAGTACCTCTTACCTCGTTTGTTACCTTTTTGACAGTTTCTGCTGCTGACAAAGATGCCCCTCCAGCAATTTTAGTATTAATATCTTTGTAAACATTCCAAAACCAACCAGCACATTCATAAGGATAAGTATTAGCTACATATTGTGTGGCATATCCCACTGGTGTCACAATTTTGGCATCGTTTACACTAGTCTTGTTTTTCATATATGTTTGGAAGTCAATATATGCGTAGTTCCATGTCAACTGTATGAATCCCGCACCCTAATAAGGTAGATCCTCTCATTTCAAATATTTTCAGTATATAATACATTTCAATAATGAAAATATTCCTTTAGTTTTTCTAAAATCTTATACTTTCTAGATTGTAATGTGGTACGTGCAATTCCTAATCTTTTTGCAAGTTCTGTTTCACTAAGGTTCTCATAAAACAACGCTTGAATAATAGTATTTTCCTCCTCTGATAACATTTTTAGCGTTTGTTGAAGTTTTTCCACCATAATAGTATGAATTACTTCATCTTCCACACTATTACCATCCTCCGCAAATTGTTTTTCCGCTTCAAGCAGTCTTTCAAAAGAATCCTCACGGCTTGGAACAACAATTCGTTCTCCTGTTTCCTTATTGATCTTAGTATGTTCTATCTTTAGATCTTGTTCAAAATACTGCTCCTTACGTTTTCCTTTGTAATAAACCTCATATATTTCTTTATTAACTTCTAAAAGTTGTCCTTCTATTGCAATATAATATTTTTCTTTATCTGCCATCTGTGGCTGTCTCCTTTTTTGAATTTTGTAATTTGTCAAAATTCAAAAAAAGGCGGACCACGTATATGACAGCAGGACTTCATCTAAGTAATGAAAGCCTTATTCAAAAAAATCGGATAGTGTCTACACCATCCGATTACTATATTCTCACTATTTTTACCCACAAAAAAACCGCCCAAGCTTTCTCTCCTTTCAGCCTGAACGGTAATTCGTATTGAATTTCATTTTTAACTTTCTATGCGTAGTGTCTATTTTTCAATAATTTGATATCTCTTTTTAAGGCATTCGTACAGGCTATTAAAAATTTTGAAGTAATCTATTATAGAAAAATGTTTCTTGCTTCGTTTCGCTATATTTTTCTATATAGTATTCTTCAGTTTAGATCTGCTTTATTAACGCATAACTTCTTTACAAAATATGCACCAACAAACTTAGGCTAATATTATCAATCTTTTTGTTTTTTCCCATATATTGATAAAATTACGACTCTTCTTGTAATTTTTTCCTGTAACAGCTCCATGATTGACCTAATAAATGATATAAACACCGAAGATTGATTACAAATCTCTAAATATTTGGATAGAATCTGATACACACAATATTCTTCAAACAGATAACTTTCTAAAAAAATAATCGGATAATGTCTCCACCATCCGATTATTTTGTGTAATCTCTTTTTATCACTATATTTTTTATATTTTTCTTCTTATATTCTGAACAAATTTCATTATTCTTCTTGTCTCTTTTCGAGGAATTTTGATATTACCACAAGTACATTTGTACATGCAATTAAAAATAATAGTGAAAATTTACTTATTGCAAAAAAAATAATACTGACAAACAAAATTCCAACTACAATAATACATATTCTAGGATAATAGTGTTGACCTTCCTCATCCACTTCACTTGCTTTTTTTGCTTTCCAAACTATTATTACTACGGAAAAAATCAACATTATCCATGATACAATTGGATTCGGATTGCAAAACCTTACCAACAATAATATTCCTACCAATACTGTACTCGAACAAATAAAGCAAGCCCAATAGCTATTCATATGAAATCCACCCAAGTATGACCTTAATGGTATAAATACTCCAAAAAAAATGATTCCATCTATCATTTGTCCACACGCACAACATATGATAATACTCATTATGAAAGAACATCCCACCTCAAATGCCATCTGTATTCCATATTGATACACACTATACATTGCTTCTTCTATATACTTATTTCTTAATAAAATGTTTGCTATTTTTATTGATAATTGTTCCATTTATACACCTCATACTTCAACAAACTATATTGGTTTTATACCAATTTCTCCTTTTTCTCAACACTATGTAGAAATTAGGAGTCTCCATGTAATTTTTCCGGTGGATACAATAGGACC
>ENA-OPDD01000561-OPDD01000561.1-human-gut-metagenome-genome-assembly--contig:-NODE-561-length-27222-cov-5.710862_pt1 | contig 27222 bp, 21 predicted proteins | sample MGYA00241574_ERZ501499 | MGnify/ENA primary metagenome ERZ501499 (study PRJEB25962, sample SAMEA2042576) | human gut metagenome | biome: human gut; feature: human-associated habitat; material: faeces...
AAGGACTTGATCATTCTTTGATCTGTTTCTGAATAAGTAACATCCTTATAGGCACAATCAAAACAGATTTTGAATGCCTTATGAAGCATGCAGTTATACAGTTCAAGATCCTTTTTAATGATGGATTCTGCTTCTGGTTCCAAATCTTTATAGTAGATTCTTTGCGACATTGAAAATACCTTCATAAAACAAGTTCTCCTGTTCTATCTGACTCTATTATACTATATTTAATACAGGCTTAATAGATAGATTTGAGACTTTCTAATTTATTTTATTTGTATCATTATATCGCCAATATGCATATGTGATATTTATCGATATCCTCACATATTCACATTAAATTCACATTAGAACTGTATCGTTCTATACTTCAATTATGGGCACTACTTATCATTCAAACATTCAGGTTAAAGCCTTATCACTATTAAATAGTGATGTTTTCCTGTCCAAAAACCAAAATCTTAATACATAAAAAAACGCTCCTATTTCTAGGAACGTATAATTACGCGGTACCATCCTAGTTCATTTTCCAAAATCGAAAAATGCCCTCAATTCACTCGTTAACGCCGACTACGTTTCAACTCCAAAGTAGCTTCAAACTAAAAGACTCGAAGAGCTTTCACCAAACGCCCTCTCTCTATATACAAGAACTTTTAATCCTACTTATCTTCTTCACTGTCGAATCGATAAAATTTTAACACTCTTTCCATATTTCTGCAAGACGAATCACACCATCTAACATCAATTCTTTACTCATACTCGCAAAAGACAATCCTATACGCCCATTTGAAATACTAATGGCAACACCATTCGATTCACACAAATCTTTAAAATGAGAGACATCCACATCCAAATCCAACCAATACGCCATATATGTTTCATCCAAGATATACGAACAACCCATATACGTATCAATCAATTGCTTTAAATACAAATGCTTCTCCTTATACTCACGAATAAGCTTTCTTAAATGCTTCTGCAAATACCCATCCACAATATACTGCGTAAAAGCCACCTGCTCAATTTTACTCGTCGTTGGCCCAAAATAAGAAGCACTATACTTACGCATATACTCCTCATTTAAAATCATATACCCAATACGAAGACTCGGTAATAATAGTCTTGAAAACGAAGAAAAATAAATCACATTCTTACTTTTCGAACACAACGAAGTCTTGATTTTAGAAGCATACACAAGCTCCCCATTATAATCATCCTCAAGAATCAAAACATTCTCTAAAGAAACCAATTCCTCACGAATTCTTTCACTCATAGACTGCCTATCCGACGTAAAACAAGTTGTATTCACATAAACAACATCCACATTCAATCTTTGAATATCCCTCACAAAAGAATTTGGATTTAAATATTCCACATGAAAACCATACGACAAAAATACCTGCTTAGCCTGATCATCCACTAAAGTACTTAAACCAATCACCTTTGACTTATCCAACATCCCACAAAATATATACAACAAAGACTGATAGTTTGAACCAATCACCATCTGCTCAGGAAAACACAAAATATTCCGATTCTGATACACATACTTACATAGAGCCTGCCTTAATCCATACTCACCCTGTGCTAGACCATAACTTGACATCAAACGCTTATCATTCAAAACGCCCTTCATATATCGCTTCCAAATCGTCGTTTCAAACGAATCAAAAGAAACCGACTGAATCCGAAAATCATAATCATACGATTTTTCTTTGTGACTCGAAGAATAATCCAAGATTTCCTGATGCAGTAAGATACGCTCCGGATTCATACTCACCACATACCCCACTTTTTCTTGACTCGAAATAAACCCATCCAACACCAACTTATTATATGCATTTTCAACCGTGGTCTTAGACACATTCATCTTCTTTACACATTCACGAATCGAATCCACACGATCCCCATACTTTAAGATCCCAGAAAGAATCGACTCCTTATACAAATCATAAATTACCTGATATTTCTTCATGCAACTGTCCCCTATTTATTTTTTATAATTGTATATTTTTTTATATACAGAAACAAGTATAATAATCACTAAGTTACAGAAAGAAGGAAACATTATGAAAAACAAACAAACATACGAAATCGTACTAACAGGACTAGGTATGGCACTTGTATTTGTCGCAACCATGTTCATCAAAGTACCAAACGCATTAGACGGATATTTCAATCTAGGCGACGGATTCATCCTATTATTCGCAAGCTTTTTAAATCCATTTGAAAGCTTCTTGATTGGAGGCTTAGGAAGCGCACTAGCCGATGTAGCCGGAGGATACGGCCACTACTTCTTCTTCACCCTAATCATCAAAGGACTAGAAGCTATCGTAGTATCCCTACTTATGAAAAACTACTCTAAACCGAAACAAATCTCAAGCTACGTATTAGGATCTGTCATTATGGTATTTGGATACTTCATTGCCAAATACATATTAAAAGGAAGCTGGATTGTAGCCGCAAGTGAAATTCCAGCCAACGTAGTTCAAGGAGTTGCAGGTATTGTGATTGCACTTATTGCATATCCAATGGTAAAGAAAATCGTACAAGATAAATTAAATTAAAAGAGAAATCAAAATCGATTTCTCTTTTTTATTTACATCGAACTGTCACTCTATTTTTCGCATCCAAAGTACACGTAAATAAAGTCAAAGGATAATCCGAAGAAGTCATATCCTCAACACTATCCGGCGTTAAAGTTTCAATTAAAACAACACGATATTCAAACTTATTTCCAAGTGCATCCGTAAATACGACCTGACTACCCGGATCTAAACTATAAATTCTTCCAAAATGAAACCAAGAATTATGTGCCGCAATCACCATATTCCCCTTATATACACTACCCGAATATCGACAAGGCGCTAGTTTCATCAAATCATACGTAAACGCACTCGTAACCGGAAGCTTAATGTCCAAAGAAGGAATTTCAATCGTTCCAATACAAGATAAACCATCCAGTTCTACTTCAGGCATATCCATATCTGGATCAATCCATATATCTGGATCCAAATCATTCTTTAAATTATAGGTAGCCAATATATCTTCTTCACTCTTTCTAGCCCGAAACGTATCATATACATTAAACAAAGTAAGTCCCAAGGCCAGTACAACACAGATACAGCCAATATGTTTTAGAACTTGCTTACGCATATACATCCAAGTCCCACAAACAATAATACGGGTACAGGCCACCACAATTGACCCGTCAAAGGAAGATTTGATTCCGATTTTTTAGAATCCACGACCTTATTCAAACTATTCTTTAACACAATATGATCCCCTTCTCGATAAGAACTTACACTATATCCAGAAGGAACACTTGTCTCAACACAACTCCACCTCATATCACCCGACAAATCATTCCAAGCATATGTCCAATGATTTTCTTCACTTAATACCTGATGATCTACGACCTTGCCATCCCCAAGTAAATCTACACCAATAAAACTTGGACGATTCTTCTTGTCATCATCCTTCCATACTTTTTGAACACGCAAAGAAGTCGTTTCAACTCTAGGCTCATACTTTAATTCAACATCACAATCTTTATCCACATAAACAACAGAAACCGACATTGTATAATCCGCATTATCTAAAGCCTTTACTAAATAAACACCTTTAGTTAAATGAGAAAATAAAGCCTTGCCATCCACATCCGATTGAACTTGATCATCACATTCAATATTGTCACGATCAATATAATCGCCAAGAATATTCCAATCCTTTGAAACCGAATAAGATTTAAAAGCACCCATCAAATTATAATCCGCATCCGCCACACGATATAAGCGAACATCGATATCTGAAGCAGGACAAGTCACTGTTAAACTCGAATAATCACTTGCGAAGACAGGAGTACATACAAGAACAAAAAGAAATATACACAATACACTACGAATTATTTTTTTCACGCCCTCTTAACCTCCATATCTTCGAAACAATAAAACCAACCAACAATAATACAACACCAACACAAGAAGCCACCACTAAAGTATCCACCCTAGCTGCATCTGAAGTAATATTCGATTCATCATACAAACTATCCACCACACGATGACCACGAACCATCAAACGCTGCGTATTAATACCATACGGCGTACACGTAAGTAACGTACAAAGATCTTTACCTTCTTCAATCTCTAAAGGACCATAATCTTCAGACTCTACAACCGAAATCTTATCCACCTCATACGCCAAAACCTTGCCATATACATGCAGATAAAATAAATCACCCTTTTCAAGACGATCAATATCCGTAAACAAACGAGCACTCGGAAGTCCTCTATGACCAGAAATAACACAATGCGTACTACTACCACCAACAGGAAGCGAAGACCCTTCTAAATGACCAACACCCACCTGTAATACAGAATCATCCACACTATGATAAATAGCCAACTTACAACGAATCTCAGGTATCGTGATATATCCCATCATACCCGTACCATCCGGATTTAATAAACTATTGTATAAACGCGTTTCTTCTTCACTCGGCGTAAAGCGTGCATCATTTGAAACCAATAAAGCATTGTATTGCACCGCTGCATCAATAGCTGCTTGTTTCTGAGCTTCATCCATCTTCTCTAAAGCATCAGAATAATGACTGACAACCTTGGATTGATGCAAAGAATTAAAATAATTACTTACCGTTGGATACAACAGTAAGGACAGGCCTGTAATAAAAACAAGTACTGCAAGTATTGTCGTTAATCGTTTTTTCATATTACAACCCTCTCCCCACTGTTGCAAAGGGAATGATTCTTCATTCCCTCTACAACTAAATTTAAAATCAATTATTTTGTACTAGCTCTTCGCTTTGAAATTAATACATATCCAGATAAAACAACTAGAACGATACCAGCAAGATAAATCAAAGTAGTACCCATACCACCTGTACTAGGTAATTCAATTCCTGAGTTATTCTTGACTTTTACATCGTCAGTAATTGCAGTACCATTTAATTTAATCGAACCATCTTCTCCAATTTCAATTGGTTGAATCGTTTTCAATAAGTTATATCCATCTGGCGCTTTTGTTTCTTTCAAATAATATGTACCAGCTTTCAAACCTTCAATATAGATATAACCATTACTTTGTGATTTTAAAGTTGCAGTTCCTAATGTATTAAAACGATATTTTCCAGATTCATTTAAACTAAATTTAAGATTTTTTGTATCATCGTTACATGTAGAATCTGTTGATAAAATAAACCGTGCTCCTTCAAGAGGTGTACTTTCTCCAGTATATTTAAATACACGAATTCCAAATGTTTTAGTTATTGTTTCAGATTCATTTGTCACTGTGTTTTGATCACCATATGTTAAATGAGTTGTATTTTTCATTGGTTCATTAATCACAGCATCATCTTTTACGTTAGCTCCATACTGAACAGTAATTTTAGTTAATTTTCCTGTATCAATGTTTTCTCTATTCTTTTTATAATATGCTTCTGTAAATGAAATCTCAAATGTGCAACCATCTGTAAGTCCATCTGTTTTAGTTTTAACAACAAAATCTGTCGTATCACTTAAATTAGCTAAATTATCTTCAACGTGATATATACTTGTATACTCTAAATGAGAATCCATTCTATCATGTAAGACATAATTCTTTGCACCTGGTTTTACATTAATAGTTGTCTTGAAGGATACATGATCACCAATATTGACAGAATTCTTTTCTGCAAAATTTGTTCCATCTAAATCAATTTTCTTATCTACAGTAGGCTTTTCATTTTTATCTTTAATTGTAGCTTCAGGATGTGCAGTGTCTAAACTACAAAGCGCTCCCATACTTGATCCGACTAAATAATATCCTAAATCTAATCCATCAATTGTAGCAGAATCATCGTTAGCTCCAGTTGTTTTTGTACTAGTTGCGGTAATGTTATTAGTTGTAGCATAAGCTAATGCTTTTCTTGCAAATTCACGTACATCTGCAGGTGAACCCTTTGTTGTACTAAAAGTTACATATCCATCAGTATTAATTTTTAAGTAACCCTCTGTTACAGCTAAATCAATAAAAGCATCCCATTGATCTCCTGTTTTTGTATAAGAATAAAGCTGTTTAGTTTCATCGTAGCTTTCTAGATTCAAAATTTTATAAATCTTATACTCTTCATTAGGATTTGCAGGACTAATTGTAATTTTTCCTGTTCCTACAGCCTTTACGTTACAACTCATTGATACTACCATTATGAACGCAAACATAATGGCAGTAATCTTCTTAATTAGTTTCATTTCTTTCTCCTGTTCTTTGATTTGTCATTTAAATGATTCTTTTTATTTATATTTGTCAGAACTATCAAGCTTGCTAAAACCAACATTGCACCTGATATTCTGTAAAGCAGGGAGCCATACCCACCTGTGGAAGGTAGTATTTTTGTACGGCTTCTGTTTGTAACAGTCACCGTTTGCCCGTTTGTCGCAGCATTTGTAGATTTACCTTCCGTTTTATAATCTACTGTATACTGCAATTTATTTATTGTTACTTCTTTTGAAGTATCAACAATCGGTTTATTATCATCACCTAGTTCAAAAACATAATATGTTTTATCTAATTTTAGATTAATAAACTTCGCTGATTCTTCTTGTGTTTCACCTGCAACATAAGTAATCGATTTTTCCTGTAAATACGTGCCTTCTCCATTTTGATTATCATATAATCTAAATCTATATGTTCCACTTACAGGATTTGTCGATTTTCCTGCTGCATCATTGATAAATTTCTTAACTACAGTAATTTCACCCTTGTGATTCTGAACTTGTATGTCAAAATCTTGTTGTTTGTAACGCACATAAAGTTTATTGTCTTTTACAAGCGTTTTAACCTTCTCTAAATAACTCGTATCCTTTTCCTTGTCTTTTAAATCCAAGATATAGATTGGCTTGTTATCAAGGACATACCCATCTGGTGCTTTTGTTTCTGTTATTTTGTAAAGTGTATCAAAATCTAAATCTTGAGTAATTAGTCCATCAGCATCCGTAGTTACAGTTGCTATTTTTGTTGGAGTAATAACATTTCCATTTAATTCACACTTTTCTATGTCAAACGTTGCACCCGGTAAAACTTTATCCAGATTATTTTGATCTTGTTTCGTAAGTTTAAAGTTTACTTTTGATAAAGCTTCAATACCCCCACCTACTTTATATGAATAATCAGATTCAACTATTTTACCACTATCTTTAGAATATCCCTTCCAATAAGCTGTGTTAGTTACTTTTACAGACTCTTCTGGTTTGGCATTTACTGTAACTGTATATGTAATCTTAATTGGGACATTATTAGGAACTGTAATTACCAAGGTGTTGTTAGTATATGAAGTATCACAATCTGTTAATTGTTCAGTATTATTCTTAAACACTTTAATTGAAGTTGTATCCAGCTGTAGATTTTCACCTAATTCATCCACTAACTTTAATTTATCACCATCATTTGTTGGAAGCGTTTGACCAAGCTGGTTCGCATTGATTTCAAAATCAATCTTTTGTCCATTTCCTTGAACTTGTTTTTTATCAATATTCTTATTTTCTTCAGTTAATTGAACGGTTTCTGGACTTGTTGCTGTATCAATATTTTTACCGTCTTTTTTTAGCGTAACTTTATTTGTAAACGTATGTGATTTAGCGCCCAATAGCACACTTGAATCTGTCACTCTACAAACAACCTGTACATCCACCGAATTATTGTCTCTTTCTTCCTTCGCTACAAAACCACCTAGTTGTATCATGGCTTGTTTGTTATTTTTATTGACATAATAAATTGTATGCTCATCAGAATTTTTATTATCATTTTTTGAATCATTTTCTACTTTTGTCCAGACAGTACTATCAATTCCTGTAATTTCTTTTGATTTAACATTTAAAGCATCTGCACCATGCCATTTAACACGAATGTAACTAAGCTCCATACCTTCTGGTATATCTTCTAAAACACTATATTCCCCATTTAATTTACCATCATAGTTAACTTTAAATGCCCATGATACAAAAACTCCACGACTCTCTTTTAACAAATCCGCACAAATCTTACTTGTATCTGCAACTCCTGATTCAGTTTTATCAGCACCTATTTGAAGATTTGTAACTGTTTTTCCATCATATTTAAAAACCTGTCCTAACTCCTTTAAAATATTTGGAGATGTATACAAAGTCTTTTCAGCCGTTTGTTCAGAAACATAACTATCTTCATCCTTGATACTAATACTATTCTTATATGTTTTTGTATCACGATTATTCGTAGGTGATGGGAGCTCTGCTGGTTCAGATTTAATAATCATATAAACCTTTTCACCATTCTCTAGCTTAATATCTTCTTTTGCAGTGAATAATAACCCATTGTAATTTGGAGCTGTACCATTAAGTTGAGTTTCAAATTTATCATTTATAAGAGTTAAACGTCCATTACTAGTTAAATCATTTAAATCCTTATAATCTGAAATTGATTTTCCATCGGGAAGTGTTCCTTTGTAAATACCCACCAATGAATCATCATGTAAATATGATTCGGTTGTTTTATCATCTGTTTTAATCAAATCACGGAATTTTGTACCTTGCGCAATCTGTGTACCACCTACATCAACTACCCAATAAAGTTCACCATTGGGCCAAGTACCTGAATCTTTTGTAGGCTCACTATAATACCAAGATACCTTCTTAGCAGTCATGTTCAAAGTTCCCTTAATAGTTAATGTCGTTTCTTTAGAAACATCATTCTCACTAAAAGTAAACTCTCCATTTCCTTTCTTTACAATTCCATTCAAAGTAAATTTGTTTTTTACCGTAGTTTCTGTAAAGGCACCTAAATTATCTGGTTTTGCATAATACGTAAAACGATACGCATAATTCTTATTTGTCCAACCTAAATCAGAAGGCTTTAAACTAAATGATTTTCTACCATTGATTTTGACCCATTTTGTATCTACTGTCACATAAGTTGGCTGCAATATATAGCTTTTAGATGATTCATCCCACTGCAATTCTTTAGAAGTTAAATTTGCTTCTAAAGCTTCTACTTTCACATACCCAACATACTTCATATATTTTGAAGTCAAGGTATCTGTCATTGTTACATCTGCGACATCAAAATCATTCAATGTTTTATTTGTTTCAACTGTATATTTATAGCTTCCCTTAGGAACTGTAAAGCTATTTTCTGAAGTTGAATCCTGTACAACTGTATCCCCATTATACGTATATTTATCACCATTTATTCGTTCTGATGTTTCTTCTGTTGTAGCATTTTGATCTACTTGTTTACCATTCCATTCATATGTTTTAATAATTGGATTGGAATTATATGCATCAAATCCACCTTCTTTTGAATTATCCACATTGTTTGCATGCGCTATAAAACGATTGTTTACCGTTATTGAATCTGAATGCATCTTCGCAAAAGCTTCAGGCTTTACAATAACGTTATATGTCACATAACAGCTTTCACCAGGACTTAAATCAATTGGACTATTCTTATTTCCAGAAAGTATAAAACTCTTTGGATTTTTAACTTCATTCCATTCTTTGAAATTTGTATTATTAGTCTCGGTAGACCATTTCACATTATATTCTGTAGATTCAATCAACTTATCATTCTTATACAACTTAAATGAATTATTATCAAAAGTAATATATGGCAACAATTCATCACTCATATTATTTAAGTAGTCACGGAATTGTAAATTCTTGATTGTGTAATTACTGTTATCCTTGTCTGTGGCAACAGCTAATTTAAAAGGAATTGTATACGATCCATCATCATTTCTTTTAATCTTATCAAACACTGACTTTGTAAATTTACCATCATAATTTATTGTAGGAGTAAATTTTGCTTCACCTGAACCTCTATCATAAACACCTTGAGAGCCATTTGAATACAACGTTGCAGCATTAGTGATTTGTTGATTCCTTAAATTAACATCATCCTTAAGCTTCACATAATAAGTAAGTTCACGACTCTCATTAGCAGCCATATTTTGAATATTCCATACAATACAAGGATTTGTAATATTGCTTTGTCCTGCTTTAGGTATTTTGGTAGTATCCGGAAGATCAGCCTTGTAAATCTTTCCATGATTTGTGGATCCTGTTATTATCTCATACGGTTCTTGATTATTAGGCTTACCACTTAATGTTGTTTCGCTTGAATTGATATTTCCTGCATAGTTAACTAAATTACCATTTGATGTAAATCGATCAACTACATATAGACCTTTACATCCATCCTTACCTGCAGTAACTGTGATTGTATAAGCTACGTAATTATTTGTTGTATCTATAGTAGCGACTTTTTTATCGATTGTTACCCCACCAAATCTTTCTATACAATCCGGACCATAATTCAAAGTAACTGTTTTATCTCCTAAATTTAAAACAGCTTTTTCATCCTTACCTACTATTGTGGATAAATTAATTTGTCCTTGTATGTAAAAATATCCTTTTAACTGGTTATTACTTTCTTTGATTAAATTTTGTAGATAAGTTTTATCAAGAGTAACCTTAGCTACATTATTTTCAACTACAATGGTTCCTATTGGTTTTGTACCTTCATAAAGATTTCCCATTCCTTTAGCATCACGCAAAAAGTCAGGAATTTGATATGTAAGTGTGCAATTATGTTGATTTAATAAATCTTCTGTTTTAATTTGTTCAAAATTTACTTTTAAATAGATCTCTGTATTGCTTGGGTTAACTTCACCATTATCAACTTTTTGCCATTGTCCGGAAGCATCTTTATATTCCACTTCAATTGAAGTGATATCACTATCTTTTAATTGATAATCCGTTTGTTCTGTAGTCGTTTGATCTTCAACCATCTTTGGTTCATCTTCAGACACTTTCTCTTCTTCCTGAGATGTTATTTGTGTATCCGGCTGCACAGTTTCTTCAGGCTCATTCAATACTTCATTCTCTTCTTCAACAGGTTGTTCTTCTACCTGCTCTTCTTTTTCATAACAATCTTCAGTATGTTGATGTTCTTCTTTATCACAAATTAGCTTGTCATCTTGATAACACTCTTCAGTATGAGTATGTTCTTCCATTCCACAAATGGTCTTACCCTCTAAAGTAATGGCAGGAAGAGTTAGTGCATAAACCACGCAAAAAACGACCACGCAAGAAAGGGCTAAAGTAATCCTTTTCCATTTCTTTAACCGTGCTTTATCCTTAAGTAGTTTTTTTATATATTCCGAAACCATACTCTCTCACCTACTTTACACTTCCTATTTGATCAAAAGGCCAAATTCTAAAAATAATCTGCCCTTCTATTTGTTCTTTCGAAATATCTCCAATTGCTCTACTTCTAGAATCTATAGAAGTATCCCTGTTATCCCCCATTAAAAACCAATGCGATTCAGATACCTGGTGTGGAAGATCAATATCACAATTACCCAATGCTTTTTCATTTAGATACTTTTCATCCAATGCTTTACCATCCACACTCACATTGCCATTCACATCAATATCTACCCATTGACCAGGACTGGCAATAACACGTTTTACCAACAACTTATTTCCCTGCCAAAAAGCTACAATATCTCCTGACTTTAAATCCTTATTCTTTACAGAAACAACATACTGACCCTGTTCTAAAGTAGGAGACATACTATAGCCATAAATAGATAATACGGGCATCCATAAAGTAGCTACTAAAACAGAAATGGCAGCTACTACAACCAATATACCAATCGTCCCCTTTAAAGTTTTACGATATACAGCCCTATCCTTTAATCGCTTCTGCTCCGATTCTATTTCTTCCATTGTTAAATCATTTGAATTTGTAGTATCCTTTTTCATCTCGCAAATGACATCCACCAACTCACTACGACTCAAATGCTTTAAATCTTTCTTCTCCATATCTAACCCCTATATTTATTGGTAGCGCTTACTTCAAGTTAGTAAAAAAAAGTCTACCTTGTAAACTTGTAAACCACTTTAGTAAAAAAATATTGCACAAATTATCAATAATGTATTCATAAATACATCAAATACCCCTTACCTATCAAACATTTTAAGATTCACTAACTTTTGGTAATCTACATATTACGCGCCTTACAATCATTTTTCAAATACCTAAATTACAATGGTTATATTTATTTTGTGTTAAATATTGTATATCCTAAGTATTTACTTACATATTTTACTTTTTGGTTATATATGTGTCCCCCCCCGAAATAAACTCGATTAAAAAGTGCAACAGAATTGTTAAAATGTACAAAAGAAAAACAGAATTCATTACGAATTCTGTTCTTTCCTATAATTCAATTGTAAGGTATTTTAATCCACCATATTTAACTTGATAACGATAAATATTATACATAAGTTCTAACCACTCTGTATCTGTAATCTGCTTTTTGCCAATACAATCAATCATCATGTTTTCAGATTTTTTTAAACACTCCATATTCTGAACCCACTTTTTATAATTCTTACTATTCGGCTCCAGTGCCATGTCTATGAGATCATCATACTTCTCATTTACAGCCTTATATATAACTCGAATATTCTCAATTGTAGGCTTTTCGATAGTATCAATGTAATCAAAAAATCTCATATATATTACCACTCCTTTGCATCGAACTACCCACATTATAAACCGCAAATATATACCTTGTATAGAAAAAAGTGTCAATTAAGACACTTTTTTGAATATGTTTATGATCTGCTTTTCCAATACATTCACATCAATTGGCTTAGAAATATGCCCATTCATACCTGCTTCCATTGCCATTTTCTTATCTTCCTCAAACGCATTGGCCGTCATAGCTAGAATTGGAATACTTGCCTTTTTTACATTCTCAAATTGACGAATTCTTCTAGTCGCCTCATACCCATTCATATTTGGCATTTGAATATCCATCAAAATCAAATCATACAAATCTGCATCCACTTCAGACAACCGATTTATACAAGCTAAACCATCCTCAACACGATCCAACATTAGACCACTCTGTTCAAGTATGGCCATCGCAATCTCGGCATTTAAATCATTATCTTCCACAAGTAAAACACGCTTGCCTTCTAAGATGGATTTTTCATCCAGAACATCCAATTCTTGATTCAATTCTATAGAATTCTCATCCGCTATTCTATGCTCAAAAGTAAGAGTGAAACAAGTACCCTCACCCAGTTTACTCTTGACACAAATCTCTCCATCCATCATATCCACAAGATTCTTGACAATCGCCATACCTAGACCTGTACCCGAAACTTTTCCAATCGTTGTATTGTATTCTCTAGAAAAAGAATCAAATAAAGTTGGAAGATAGTCTTCACTCATACCAATACCCGTATCTTTAACTTGCGTTTGAATTCTAACATAACCCGATCTTGTACAATCAAGTTCCTTCACATCAATCGCAATATGACCACCATCAGGCGTATACTTAAACGCATTTCCCACTAGATTCATTAAGATTTCACGAATCTTAAAACCATCCCACAACACATGTGTATGATCAACATCCACACTCGTTGTAAATACGATATTCTTTTCTTGTGCACTCGACTCGAATACGTTCTCGATTTCTTCTACTACAAGCCCGATTTGCTCGGCTCCTTCTTCGACAACCATCTTACCACTCTCAATACGCGCCATATCCAGCACATTATTAATGATTGAAAGTAATAGCTTACCACTCTGCTCAATCTTATTTTGATAATCTACTAGGATTGGATCTGTCAAGTACTGCTTCATCAACTCATTGTAGCCAAGAATCACATTCATAGGCGTACGAATATCATGCGACATATTGTTTAAGAAATCCGTTTTCGCCTTATTCGCCTCTTCCGCCACAATATATGCCTCTTTTAATTTCGCCTCCTGCATACGTTCCTTCTTGATCAAATCATCAATGTTTCTTGTACCAATCACCGCAACACGACTACGATCCTTTTTATAAACATACGCAATACGTGTCTGATGATAAAGAATACGATCACCCATTTTAAATTCATAGGTCATTGAAAAATCATCTTGATTTGAACATAACGCATCTAACGAAAGCTGATCTAAGAAATTTTCACGACTTTCATCCGTCACAATCTCATCGGCATAAGCCGGCAATAATGCACACCACTGATTTTCATATTTACGACAAAAATCCGCAATACGCTTACCATTCTCACCCACTTCACGATATGAAAAGATTTGACCACTATCCAACTCCAACAATAATACGGAAAAATATTCTTTACCAAGACCCTCAATAATCTCTCTTTGAAGTTCTAATACTTTTTCCCTCTTTACAATTTCATCAATCGGACGAAAACCCATTATAATCTTAAAATGATTCAAATCCTCATATAGAAATACTGCCCTTGCCCCCAAATTCGAAATTCCATTCTCATCCGGAACAATTTGAAAATGCCATTCTAAAGAACCCTGTTCCTTTAATGTACGCATTAAAGACTCATTTGATAAAATATCCATATAATTTGGACAAGAATCCTTCATCAGTACATTATCATAGAAATAATTTAAACTTTCACTATAACTATGCCAATTCGTTTCAGCACAACTCGCATCCTGCTTAATAACCTCAACCGTATCTTGTTTCAAGTCACAAAGCACTAAAGAAGTATAATCCATAGTCAAAGCCGATAAGATATTATTCTGTTCCTTTTTTCGAATAAACTCTGTCACATCCGAAATATGTCCATGCAGTATAGAATTCCCCTCTTTCTCTATACTCTCACTTACATAGTGATATCCATCTTTTCCTAACAAACGAAAAACAGAATTGAATAAATCCATCTCTCTATCCTCTGGATGCACCATATTCATTAATTTATTATCAAATCGAGTTTCAATCTCTTCTTTTGACCAACCAAAAATCTCTTGAAATTTTAAACTCACATATAAAAAGGGATATCCATCCTCCAATGAACACCGATGATATCCACCGATACGCCCACACACTTCTTGAATTGTCAAATCATTATCTATTATCTTCATAGCCATTCCCCTAATAGTACTAACTCTATCAAACTCTCAATCCTATTTCAATCCACTAAAAACTATGGTTATATTCCTATTAAATAAAAGTAAACTCATTTGACTATATAGTAACATAAATTACGTTTAAGTTAGATGTATGTGTTTACACTCAATTAAAAAGTACAAATTGTACTAAAAAGTGCAAATAAAAAAGGTACATAAAGTACCTTAATTGCTTCTACGCTTTTTACGACTATGAATATTCTTAGACACACTACGAATATTTAATAGTGGAGCCAAGAAAATGATAATTGGATAGATTTCCAAACGACCAATCAACATCGCAAAAGATAAGACAATCTTCGAAAAATCCGAGAACATGGAAAAGTTTCCCATTGGACCACAAAGACCAAATCCTGGACCTACATTGCCAATACAAGTCATTACCGATGTAACCGTTGTCTCAAAATCAAAATTATTGAATGAAACCAAAAACAACAAGACACCGACAATAATAATGAAACTACAAAAATAAGCCATAATCTGATTGACTACTTCTGTATCCACTACTTTACCATCCATTGTGATGGCTTCTACTTTTTGTGGATGCAGTAACTTTTGAATATCCAATTTGATTTTCTTTACAATAATCAAAAGACGACTGACCTTCACACCACCACCAGTCGAACCAGCACTCGCCCCACAGACTGTTAATAAGAAGAGGATCATCTTACTAAATTGTGGCCAGACACTATAATCACAACTCGAATATCCCGTTGTCGTTATAATTGAACCCACTTGAAAACTAGCCAAACGAATGGATTTGAATACATCAAAATTATACATGGATAAAATATTCAATGTGATACAAGTAATTGAGAATAAAATAATACCTAAATATGTACGCAACTCTTCATTTTTAAAGACCTGTTTGAAATCTTTGATTAATAAAAAGTAATACATATTAAAGTTCACACCAAATAAAATCATAAAAATCGTAATGATCACTTCATAATACGCATTGTTGTAGGCACCAATACTCGTGTTTTTAATCGCAAAACCACCGGTACCCGCTGTACCAAACGTATTACATAACGCATCAAACAATGGCATCTTGCCAATCAATAGTAAAATGACCTGAATGATAGTCAATCCCATATACATGGTATATAAAATCATAGCGGACTGACGCATACGAGGTACTAATTTACCAATGGTAGGACCAGGCGCTTCCGCACGCATGATATGCATATCACGATCATTTGACTTTGGAAGTAAGGCCAAAATGAAAACCAAGATACCCATACCACCAATCCAGTGTGTAAAGCTACGCCAGAAGAGTGTGGCATGCTTCAAATTCTCAACTTCCGTTAAAATACTGGAACCTGTCGTTGTAAATCCAGATACAGCCTCAAAGAAACAATCCACAAAAGAAGGAATTTCACCCGACAAATAGAATGGTAATCCACCAAAGAAAGAAACAACAATCCAGGCAAGACCTACCGCAAGCATTCCATCTTTGGCAAAATAAGAATTCGTTCTCGCCTTTTTACGCATTAAACCATAGCCTAAAACCAAACAAATCCCAATTACGATCAAGTAAGAATCATATAATCCTTCTTGATAAATCAAATCCACAATGACCGGCAACACCATTAAACAGGCTTGCGCAATAAGCACCATACCCAATACGTTACCAATCATAGTCCAGTTGAGTTTATGTATATTATGCTTAAGATAGTAAATCATTGATATCCCTCAACCCTGCAACCTTACTAATAATAATAACCGTATCCGATAGTTGAATACGCATATCACCCGTTGCCACCTTAGAAACACCTTTATGTGTTACATACGCAATGATAATACCCTTACGAATATTTAAATCCTTAATTGGCACATCAATAAAACGACAATTGTCACGCACTCTAAATTCTAAAGCCTCTACCTTGTCATCCACGAGTTTGATCAAAGATTCAACGTTTGATCCAACCGTATTCTGCATAGCACGAACATACTGCACGATTTGGTTTGCGGTAATAAACTTAGGCGTAATTGAATTTTCAAGACCCAACTTTTCCAACAAGAAACCTAAAGAAACACGATTTACCTTAGGAAGCACATGCGTAACACCATGACTTTGGGCAAACATGGAAATAATGACATTCTCCTCATCATTATCTGTAAGAGCGATAAAAGCATCCATTTCCTCTAAGGATTCACTCAATAATAATTCGTGATCCGTTCCATCTCCATGAATCACTGTTGCCTGTGGGAATTTTTCAACCAAGTTGATACACTTCTCTTTATTCAACTCAATAATTTTAACGGCCATACCCAATTCAAGTAACATGCTCGTCAAATAATATGTGATACGACCACCACCAACAATCATAACCTCATTGACTGTACGATCACTTAAAATACCAATCTTAATAAAGAAACGCTCTAATTGCGTTGTTGAACCCGTTAATGTAAGACGGTCATTTTCATAAATCACCGTATTTCCATTTGGAATGATGACTTCACCATCACGCAAAATCGTCACAAACAAGACTTCTGTCTTAAAACGACGATTGATATCAACCACACGCATATTTATAAGTGGGGAATTTTCTGTTACCTTAACTTCAGCAAGTTCAATTCTTCCCTTCGCAAAAGACGATACTTTAATGGAATTTGAGAAACGAATTGCACGCAAAATCTCACGAGCCGCCGCCTGCTCTGGATTGATACTCATACTCAATCCCAATTCATCTTTAATCAAACGAACTGTGTTATTGTATTCTGGATTACGAATACGAGCAATGGTATGTCTAGCTCCCAATTTTTTTGCCAATAAACAACAAATAATATTCACTTCATCCGTTGATGTAGCCGCAATCAACAAATCACTCGAAGGTACACGTGCTTCTAACAATGTGTCTAAACTAGCCCCATTCCCTTGCACACCAACAATATCTAGTTGATTCATTGTACTTGATAATACATTCGCTTTATTTTCAACCACTGTAATATCATGACCCTCTTGATTCAATTGTTTCGCAATCGCAAAGCCAACTTTCCCATCGCCAACTACAATAATTTTCATATTTCCTCCAAAAAAAATAAATTCCGATACGGAATCTATCTCAAGTATAATACAAATCAATATTAAAAACTAGTGATACAGAAAATATGTTCAATCTCCTTGCATTTTCAATTCATAGTGATATACTAGGCTATGCTGGATAATCAAATTACCCTTTTACCGCATATCCAGCGTTTCCTATTTCTTGAGCTGATTTACCCGATCAGCTCTTTTTTTCGTTTTAACAATCGAGTATAATGCCCTTAGAAAAGTGCATGGTACGATACAAATGGAAAGTAAAGAAAATGTTGGTACAACCTTTAGGATAATTCTTCCTTTACAAATAGATCCAAACCCATTTGTTACAAGATCTAGGGCTTGATGTATCGACTGCTCGAAATGGACAAGAAGCCCTTGATCAATTCAAAAAATTTAAGCTTTACACTTTTGATTATATTTTTATGGGTATTATGATGCCAATTAAAAACGGTCTTGGAGCCACTCGAGAAATTCGTGTTTTGCCACGAAGAGATGCGAAAAGCGTACATATTCTTGCGATGAGTGCCAATGCATTTGAAAGTGATATTCAAGAATGCCTAAAAGCAGATATGGATGGACATATCGCAAAACCAATCACTATGGAACTATTAAAAGAAAAATTAGCGAAATGAAAAGGGTGAGATATCACCCTTTTAGTCTGCATATGGCTTTAAATAATCTGCATTCAAAATTAAAATCTTATTATCGACTATACGAATTACATTCTCTTCTCTTAATCCACGCAAAATACGGTTGACACTGTTTCTTGTAGAAATACCACAGAATCCTGCAATATCATCATTTGTGACCTGCATATCAATCAATATACCTTCCTCATTTTCTTTTCCAAACAAAGAAATCAAATTATAAAGAAAGGCATAGATAGCGCCACTCTTTCCATTCATTGTCATACATTTTTGGCGATACAAAGCTCTTTGTAGATTCTCACGATAGTATGCCTCAACATACTCTTTTAATTTTTCATCTCGCTTTACAGCCCTTGAGAAATCTTCTCGACTTACCAAACAAAAAGATGCCTCTTCACTTTCAACACGAATTCTTATACGATACGCAACATCTTCACGAAGTGTGTCACACATTAATGAAAGAAGATTGGGTCCTTTGGCGTAAGTTATATTATATTCACGTCCATCCTCTAAAATGGAACTCACCTTTACGACACCTTCCTTTAAGAAAATCATCTTTTCTAAACCGCACATTATAATATCATGGTTCTTTTTTGAAACAATAGGGACTTCCGTCTTTTCCAGATATTGAAGCACATAGTCACAATTCATCTTCGTCACCTCTATCATTATTTCCATTGTATCATACTTCAGTAGAATCTTGTTAGCAATTGATATTTATTATGTTGCGTGTTCCTTACATATACAATTATGGACAATTGTTTTTGTATAATACACAACAAGATGATATACTTATTTTTGCTGGATAGCGTGTCCATAAAGTAATTTGCATATCCAGTTTCCTATGAATAGAGCTGAATTATTTGCCACATCATCTAGTTCAGCTCTTTTTTCATTTCAAAATCCATGATATAGTAAACAAAACTGGTTGTAACCAACTCATGATAGTCTTTCTTATAATGACCAGTTTTAAGAGTCGACATCCCACATTTTAAGTCGGCTCTTTTTATTTTGCATGAAAAAAGGCGGATTATGCATCCACCTTAACATCTACAAATTGTTTTAAATACTCGACATCCAAAACCATAATTTTATTATACAATGTGCGAATAACATGTTCTTCTCTTAAGCCACGCAAAATACGATTCACGCTATGTCTTGTAGAAATTCCACAGAAACCCGCAATATCATCATTTGTGATCTTTAGGTCGATCAAAATTCCATCACGCGCTTCTTTTCCAAACATTGTAACCAAATAGTATATAAATGCACATACAGCACCATTCTTGCCATTCATCGTCATTAATTCTTGTCTTGAAATTGTTTCCGATAATTTCTTACGATAATACGTATTCACGTATTCCACCAATTCAGAATGTTCATTTAATAATTGATTAAATAATTCTTTAGAAACACAATAAAAACTAGCTTCATCACTCTCAACACGAATCATCAATGAAGAAAATTTACAATCAACAACTGCATCTTTAAACATAGATAAAATATCAAAGCCTTTTAAATACGCAATATTAAATTCACGTCCATCACGCATTAAAACGCTGACCTTCACAACACCTTCTTTTAAAATATATACATTCTCATCATCCATCTTTAAAAATGTATGTCTTCTTTTACGAATAACAGGCACTTCGTGCTCTGTAAAAAAGTCTAAAAATAATTCACGCCCCATAATTTAAATCACCCTTTGTCAATATGATTTATTATAACACACTCCATCTTTTGATACGTTAACAAATCGCACAGTAAGAAAAAGAGAATAGACATAAGCCTATTCTTCTACAAGTTCAAATCGATATTCCTGCTTTACATCCGGGTATTTGTCATGATCGACTTTGGACACAAACATGTCATATGGACGAACAAAATACTTATAGTCTCCATATAATGCCTGATATACCACCATCATTTCTTGTGTTTCCGTATGCATCGCAACACACAACACTTTGTAGTTGTTCCCTTTGAAATGTCGATATATTCTATTTTCTAATACTTTCATAAATTCTTTCCTGCAACTTTGTTTGGCGGATACACTTTAATTTTAAGCGTACCTGCGTTTCAAATAAGCTACTCGAAATGCCGTATATAAAAGACGCTTTTCTAACATATTTTTCGCATTCACATCCACTATACAGAATACCGTTTGATATTCATTACCAATTAAAAGAATGCAATAACGCTATGGAAGTGTCTTTAAGTATGAATCATCCTTATTTTTGTCAATGGCACCCTTTGGAGCTTCTGTTTAATCCGTGATGGATGCATACATGATCAAATATCCAGCTTTTTAAGAATTTCATCCATATTCCGTTTGCGATATACAATACGTAGGACGTAAATTATTTCTTCTCCCATATCTGGAAGATAGTACATGATATAATTTCCGACCATTTTTTTCGCACACTTTCTAATTGTAAAAACTCATTATGTACAAGTGAACCACTTTCAGGAAAAGCTCTTGCCTCTTCAATATTATCCTGCAGCTTATCTACGAAATCAGATGCAGCCTGTGGATTTGCGAGGAAAACTGCGATATATGAGACAATCCCATCTAAATCAGATTCTGCTCTTTTGGTTAGCCGATATCCAAATTTAGATACCATACTTGCTCCTTATATTAGAAATTGCAGTGTCTCCGTCTACTGTGTTTCCAGATTTTACATCTTTCAAACCTTCTAAGATCGTTTTTGCTTCATACATCTTTCTCATAGTTTTTTCATAATAATCGATATCCATAACAACCAATCTGCCGTATCCATTCTTGGTTACGAATACAGGACCATTCTCTTCTGCACAGCGGCGCTCTACTTCAACTGTATTTTTCAAATCCCGCATTGGAATAATCTGCATAGAATCAGCTCCTTTCTTGTGACTATATTATACCTTATATTTAGCCACATTCAAAGCGGCTATAAACTTTTCTTTAACCTCTCATCACTAGAAACCTTTAGACTTCTCTAGCTTAAAAGTAAAAGAAGTATGTCTAAATTTGAAATCATACTTCTTTTTTGTCCATGAAACAACAAAATCACTAAATAGTCAGATATTCTTTATTCATCGTTTCAAATGAGTTTCGTACACTACTTATCAAGAGTTCTTTAATAGAACCTTTCTATATCCAAAATTAATGCCATATTTCTTTTTGCTGAACATGAGTGTTCAAAAGTGAAATTAGGCTCTCATAATCTTCTGGAGTTAAATTGCTTTTTTTCACCAAAGAATATTTTTGAGTATTGGTTTGTAAATAAATATAATTTTTAAATATTCCCCAACCTTGAAATGCGTCCCAATTATATTTGCTTGTAACATACTCAGTTTCAGATGTTTTTGTAACTCCATCTGAATCAAAGATATACTCAATTGTTCCATTTTTTAAATTATCTAAGACTTTATTTGCAATCCTTTTACAAATTACATCCTGTTCATAATATATACCTACTGTTGCACCCCATATAAAAATTATGGCGAAAACTAGTGAAATTAATGCATTTCCTGTCAAATGATCTAAAAAGGATGTTAGCGTATCAATCCCCATAATAATTGCTCCAATAATGCAAACTATTTGGCAAAATTTTCTGTTCCTTTGAATTTTTGGATGAGCCAAACTGATTTCTCTTATCACTTTAAATTCATCTGGACCCAATTCCAATTTAGTTTTGATCATTATAACCATCTCTCTTTCCATCAAACTAATTATAGTATAAATCAAAAGCAGAAAAACATAGAACCAAAATATAAAATATTGTTACAAATTTAGTTGCAAATATTTACTCAGCATCAACATCTGGGTTGAAAAGCACATTCGTGGAATGACTTCCTGTACGTACTGCAACGGTCTGAGAATGCGTGAAACTCATGTCTTGTTGTAGGCATTAAAAAAGTATGAATTCTTCTTGAACTCATACTTTTTTTTGTGGGTTTTGTTCATTAACAATCTTAAATTTTTTTCAGTTACTCAGTTGATTGAGAAATTTTTTCCTGCAACGTTGTTTGACGAATACGCTTTAATTTTAAGCGTACCTGCGTTTCAAATAAGCTCCTATTGCCAATAATAAAAAGCTGTTTTTTAGCACGCGAAATCGCTGTATATAAAAGACGCTTTTCTAGCATATTTTTCGCATTCACATCCACAATACAGAATACCGTCTGATATTCATTACCTTGGGATTTATGAACACTGATACACCATGCGTGTTTTAAGTAATATAGAAAGTCTGTTGAAAAATCAACAATCGCATTTGTGAAATCCACTGAAATCACATTCTGTTTTGAATCAATTTCAACAATCGTACCAATATCCCCATTGTAAACATCTTCATCCGGTAAATTCTTCAACAACATGACCTTATCGTTTTCACGAAAGATTGTTGTTCCTACCTTCATCTGATTCTTTTGCGGACTTTTTGGATTGAACAACACCTGCATCTGACGATTGATCTCATCAATACCAGCAGCCCCCTTATACATTGGTGCCAATATCTGCATGGAATCTAGATCCATATCTTTGACATAATCGATTAGGGCATCCATAATTTTTGGCGTTGTTCTTTCAATAAACTCAACACCATCCTCATAATGACACGTAGTTTCTTCACGAATTTCTTTTGCCAAAGTCACGATTCCAGAACCACTTGACTGTCTAAAAATCTTCTTTAAATGGACCGTATCAATCACATCCGATTTAATTAGATCTTCTAACACCTTTCCAGGACCCACACTCTCTAACTGATCTTCATCACCAATTAAAAGAATGCGACAACGCTGAGGAAGCGCCTTTAATAATTGAGCAAATAAGTGGGTATCCACCATACTAAACTCATCCACAATAATAAAATCGATATCTAATGGATCCTCCTCATTTTTGCCAAAGGAATTATCTTCTAAGTTCCACTGCAGCAAGGAATGAATGGTTCTTGAATCACAATTTGAAAGTTGTGCAAGTCGCTTTGAAGCTCTTCCTGTTGGTGCACAAAGCTGAATCTTACTATCTGGATATACATCCTTACAAATTTCCAAGATTCCTTTTACCGTTGTTGTCTTACCAGTACCTGGACCACCCGTTAAAATCATGAACGAACGATCGAAGAACAATTGAATCGCATCCTTTTGTTCCTGATCATATGTAATAGCTAAACTAAACTCCACTTGTTTGATTTTTGATTCAACATCCACACTTTCCACTTTAAATAAATGATTCTTCAACTCTTTGGCAATCGTGACCTCATCTTCATGTAAAGTAAAAGGGTAGATTCTAGTGTTTTCAACATACAAATATTGAAGTGAAACCAAACGATCAATACTTTCCTGAATCAAAGATTCATTTACACCACGCACATTTTGAAAGATTGTCGCAAATGTAATATATGTATTTCCAGTTGCCATAGATAGTTGTCTAGCCAACTCATAGATATAGGCATCTAATCTTCTTGGATCCTCATTGGATAAGCCTATGGCACTTGCCATCTTACAAGCGGTTTTATATCCAAAACCATACACTTCATAATAAGGTTTGAAACAATCCTCTTCAATCACATCCAATACATTATCATATGTGTCCAACAACATCTGAATCTGTCTTGGACTCAAGCCATACTTTAATAGCTTTGCGTATGTCTCATTAAATCCTGTAAATTCTTGAATGCCCTTTTGAATAATCAACATCTTTTTTGCGGTCAAATTGGGCACTTCATGTAAAAGTTCTGGATTCTTATGAATCTTCTCTAAACAATTCTCGCCAAGAGTCTCATAAATACTTTCGGCTGTTTTTTTACCAATCGTAGGAAAATTCTCACCACAAAGAAAATGAATGATCGCATCCGAATTGTCTGGCAATTTCTTTTTGGCCATATCCACACGAAACTGCTCCCCATACTTAGGGTGTTTTACATATTCCCCCTGCAAAACATATTCTTGATCTTCGATTGGATCTTCAATTCTTCCAGCCGCTGTAAAATTATGATACGTCTTTAATTCTGAAAAACCAGCAACGACATAATGATTGGCTTTATTTTCAAATATGATATATTCAAGCCTAGCCTCGATGTCCATTGGCTGTCTCCATAATCAATTGATTTAAATTCTTACCATCCTTGAAGACTTCTTCAATGACACCCCCACCAATGCACTTGTCGCCATCGTAGAATACAGCTTCCTGTCCTTCTGTAACAGACGCAATCGTTTGTGGATATTTTACTAACACACTTGTATCATCCAATCTTTCGATTTCAATATCCTGATCCTTTTGACGATATCTAAATTTACAAGTACACTTTGTTGGAATCTCATCCAAACTTGGCAAGATCCAGTTAATGCCTTTTACGATACAAGAATCCGAATACAATAAGTCTCTTTGGTCTGTACGACATACATAAAGAATGTTCTTCACAACATCTTTTCCAACCACAAACCAAGGACCCTTTTCATGATCTATATTTAAGCCTTTTCTTTGTCCAATCGTGTAATATAAAACGCCCACATGACGTGCAATGACTTTACCTGTGTTCACATCCACGATATCTCCATCTTTACTAGGAAGATAGTTCGATAAGAATTGTCTGAAGTTTCTTTCTCCAATGAAACAAATACCCGTACTATCTTTCTTTGTCGCAACCGATTCTAAGTTTAATTCAGAAGCAATCTTACGAATTTCTGGTTTTTCTAAATTTGCCAAAGGGAAAATCGTTTTAGCCACCTTACTCTTTTCAACCTGACACAAGAAATATGTCTGGTCTTTATTCTGATCTTTAGCACGTGTTAAATATGTAAAGCCATTCTCTTCCTCTTTGTTTGAAGCATAATGCCCTGTAGCCACCTTATCAAAACCTTGTTTCATGGCATATTCAAAAAATGAATCAAACTTAATATATTTATTACATAAAATATCTGGATTTGGCGTACGCCCCTTTTCATATTCACTTAAAAACGTTTTAAATACGTTATCCCAATATTCTTCAATAAAATCAACACGCTGTAAAGGCAAATCCAAATGATTGGCAACTGCTAGCGCATCTAAATAATCCTGTTCCTGAGGACAAGTATCATCTTTGATTGTAGGATTTCCTGCAATATCATTATTCGCAAAACTATCCCAGTTACGCATAAAACAACAAGTCACATCATATCCTTGTTTCTTTAATAAATAAGCTGCAACAGCAGAATCTACACCACCACTTAATCCAACTAATACTTTCATATGTAATCCTCCAACTATCAAAAATTATATCATAAAAAAGGACCAAGCCCGAAAAACTTGATCCAACAATTCAAAATGGTGCCCAGGGCCGGACTCGAACCGGCACGGTATCGCTACCGGTGGATTTTGAGTCCACTGCGTCTACCAATTTCACCACCCGGGCATTGCTTGACTATTATATCAAAAGATAGAATGCCATGCAAGGATTTTTTTAAAAAAGCCACTAGAAATTCTATCAACAAAAAAATGCATCCTAAACAGATGCATCAAATGATATTACTTAAGTTTAATATATATTTATTAATATTTTCTTCTTTTGAAATATCATATTCATTTATTAATTCATGAAAATATTCTTTAATCGTTCCCTTCGAAATTATTTCGTTGGAAGGTACATTTTCACCAAAACCACTACGTGCAAGTAACCAAGGACTTTCTTTATGCGTTGTTTTTTCTAAAACTTTACCACCATATTGACCAAATGTATTCACCACTAAATCTATAATATATTTATCTTTATCATCCAAATACTTTTTGTACCCTTCAAACATTACAAACTTCGGATCATCAATCACATTATACCTAAAATGTTTAAAAATATTATATACATCTTTATATACAGGTCCATGCACCCATGCCTCACAATTTTCTATAAACATTTCTCTATCATTTAACGCAAACGAAAATCCCTGTATATAATACAACAGCTTTTGAAGCATTAACGGTGTCACTTCATCCATTCTTTCAAAAATATAGGATATAACACCAATCATTTTATTCGAAACAGTAAATATATTTTTTAACTCGTTTACTTTAGTCATAGACTTTTTGAAAGCACTCATCGCAATTTTATCTTTATTTTCAAGCATTTTTTGTTCCATATATTCAGGAGAAAACAATGCATTACGAATCACATCTGAATATTCTTTAGATGGAACCTGTCCTAATAGATAGCGAGTAATCGTTATTTCGCCAAATCCTAATACGATTGATAAAGGTGCCTTGCCAATATTATAGAGCTTCATTAAAGTATAAATATCCTCAATGGTCACTAAATCCTTTAATTTCCTATATTGTTCATCGACTTCACGTACATTTAAATCAATAATACCAGGAACACTCATGAATTCACCACATCGATCACAAATAGCACAAGTAATTTCAAAAGTTAATTCTTCACCACGAATCATCTTTTTCACCAACTTCTTCTGTAATGTATAAGATGTGACATCCCTGCACTCTACACAAAATCCTGTTTCTCTTTGCATAAGTAAATTTACCTCCTTCTTTACTTTACTAATTTTAAACAGTTGGAGATA
>ENA-OPDD01000566-OPDD01000566.1-human-gut-metagenome-genome-assembly--contig:-NODE-566-length-27035-cov-2.351334_pt1 | contig 27035 bp, 29 predicted proteins | sample MGYA00241574_ERZ501499 | MGnify/ENA primary metagenome ERZ501499 (study PRJEB25962, sample SAMEA2042576) | human gut metagenome | biome: human gut; feature: human-associated habitat; material: faeces...
GTTGGAGCAGGAAATGGATGCACCATCCAGAATCAGCTGAACAGAATCTGTTTTGTCGGCATCGACAACAATCTGGCCATCATCTAACGTACCGCTGATCAGATAGCTTCCTTCCTTGGTGATGGTGACAACACTTCCGGAAACCGAAACGCCTGTTCCATTGGAGGAAGCACCCGAACCGGAAAGGGTAATGACGGCACAGTTATTTTCATCATAGCTTGCATCCAGTTCATAGTCAGAATATTCATGAAGCAGGTTAGGATTGTTGGTATCAGAAACGCTCTGTACAGGCTCGTTGACCTCGGAGGAAGAAGTTGTTTCCTCCGAAGTTTGTGTACAGCCGCTGGCAAGCAGTGCAATACACAGGACGAGCAGACAAAGACGATGTTTTAGCTTGTGTATATTCAAAGGGAAAACCTCCTTTTAAAGCTCATCCCGTACTGTTGAAATCTTGCCGCAGACGATGTTTAAGTTACCATTTCGGCAGCGGATGTCATCCAGAAACGCTTTGCTGATCTGTCGATCATTGAGACGAACCAGATAGCATAACTCATACAGACTGCCCATATTGGTGGTTCTGACGCGGAGCAATTCATGCTGAGCAGTATATTTTTGAAACAGATCATCAAAAAGTCCGTCATAATCCAAAGATTCCGGGATGGTAATTTTCAGCTCCCGGTCAACATAGCGGGGAGATGCAAATTTCGTACTGTACAAAACTAGGTTAGCAATTCCTACGATAATCAGGAACAAAACAGCATAACCGATATATCCCATGCCGGTTGCAAGTCCAAGGGCCATAGCAAAAAACAGGCTGCCGATTTCCCGTGCACTGCCGGGAACCGAACGGAAACGAACCAAGCTGAATGCACCCATAACGGCGACACCAGCGCCAAGATTTCCATTGACCAGCATGATGACAATTTGAACCATCGCAGGAAGCAAAGCCAAAGTAACGACAAAGCTTTTGGTGTACATGTTTTTATAACAGTAAATGCCTGTAGCGGCGATTCCCAGAATCAGGGAAGAAAGGGTACAGAGCAGAATTGCCTGCCAGTTAACTGTGGTGGTGATAACGCTTGCAAAAAGTGTGTTAAGCATAGATTTTGCCTCCGAGAGAGTGAGTTTGATGGATCTTAGGAAAGATATAGTTTTGATAGCAAAAACCATATTTGGAAAAAGAGGTAGGATAAATTCCCGCTTCGTCCAGGAGAGAAGAAAGCCAGAGCGGCATTGCATTTGGAATTTTGATTTCCATCAGGATACAGTCCTTCTGATCACCGCTCAGGAGCGGATAGCCCCAATCGCCGTCTGACAAAGTAAGCTGTGTATTTCGCCAGCGGATGTTCTGGTCAAAGGTAATGCGGAGATCCGGATTGTCTGGAGAAAACATCGCAATGCGGTCATAGGCTAGAAAAACCTTTGGGGTGGTGTGCCAGTGATGCTGAAACCAGTCGATTTCATGAAGAATCTGACCATCATTGGCAGGACGAAGCTGATTGTAAAGATACCTTTGACACTCACAAAGCTCCATCGAGCAGCGTCTTTTATAAACAACACCTTTGTATTTTTTCTTTAACTCCAGAAAAACCGTGTCCTGTGTATCCTTAGGAATACCATAACTGCGAAGTCTCAGTTTTTCTTTGTAGACCGGTTTTTCCAGAGAGGATCGAATGAGGGAATAGTCATCCGTATCAAAATAAATACTGCAAATGGTATGCAGTCCATATGTATCTACCTGCAGAATCTGATCCAGATGCTTTTTCAAAAAAGAATATTGCATCGGCGAGAGCAGATATTTTTTTTCATATCGTTTAAAAATAGTCTGTATCATAAAACGCCTCCATACGTTTGTTGTTTTGCTCTGGCACAAGAATACAACCAAAGCCTTAAAATAGTCTGAAAAAATGCTTTCAGATTATTTTAAGCTTTACACGGTAAAATATCGAAAAAGGATAGAAAAACAATCTTTGCTTGTGATATCATAAAAACAGAAACGAATCTGGAGGAGCAACAAAGATGATTGTTTTGAGACGAGCACAGTATGAAGCATATCGGAAGATGTTGAATATTCCTGCTGATACAAAAAAGTGGAGCATGTTAGACTGCTGTTTTGATAGTCCGCTCAATCAGGCAGAATTTGTGGTGGATCGTCTCGATGGTCCGAAAAGTGCGGCAATTATTCTGGGAGATTTTGTGTTTTTATTTGGAGAGAAAAACAGGATGTTTTTAACAGAGTTGCTTTCTAAGCGGCAAACTTCCATTTTAATGGCAGAGGAAGAATATCTTCAGCTTGCGCAGGAAATTTTCCCTAAAACAAAACGCTATTTTCGTTACAAGATGTCCTTTCAGGGCAGTTTAACACAGCTTACACAATGGACAAAGTCTTTCCCACAAGGGTACTGTTTGGAAGCAATTGACGAAAAATGGTTTGAGGAATGTAAGAAGCAGGAATGGATGAAGGATTTCTGCTCGCAGTTTAGCAGCTATCGAGATTACCAGCAGCATGGATTGGGTTTTCTTTTAACAAGGGAAGGACGTGCACTCAGTGGAGCATCTTCTTATCTGATTTCCCGGAAAGGGCTTGCGATACAGGTACAAACCGCACCGGAGGAAGAAGGAAAAGGATATGCTACCCTTGTCAGTGCTGCACTGATTGTAAAAGCTCTCGAAGAGGGGAAATACCCGGATTGGGATGCAGATAACGAAACTTCAGCTCATCTTGCTCAAAAGTTGGGGTATTGTCTGGAAAAAAGATATCCGACGGTAATGATAGAAAATGAAATGATATAAAAAATAGTGAGGAGGATTCGATGAAGGTACTGATTGTAGAAGATGAAAAACGACTGGCGCAGGCGCTGGGACAGATTATGGAAGAACAAAAATACAGTGTGGATATTGTCTATGATGGGGAAGACGGATTGGATTATGCGCTGAGCGGACAGCATGATGTAATCGTGCTGGATGTAATGCTCCCGAAAAAAGATGGTTTTACTGTCGTCTACGAGCTGCGCAAAGCAAAGATTTCTTCTCCGGTTCTGATGTTGACAGCGCGAGATGAGATTAACGATAAGGTGACGGGGCTTGACTGCGGTGCGGATGACTATATGACGAAACCTTTTTCGCCGGAGGAGCTTCTGGCGCGTATCCGAGCACTTTCCCGCAGACAGGGAGATGTTCAGCTGGAAGATATTACTTGGGCTGACCTTACCTTAAAACTTTCCTCCCGTACCCTGCACTGTGGTACAAAGTCGGTCAGCCTGGGTTTTAAGGAATTTGAAGTGCTAAAGATTCTGCTTGCAAATCCAAAAGGAATTGTTTCCAAGGAAGAACTGATCGTCAAGGTGTGGGGAAGCGATTCCAACGCAGAAGATAATAATGTAGAGGCCTATATCTCCTTTTTGCGCAAAAAGTTTTTCTACCTGGGCTCTCATGCAGGGATAGCAACGGTGCGCAAAGTGGGCTATCATCTGGAGGAAAATGCATAAATGACCAAACGTTTGCGAAAAAAATTTATCCTGATCAATATGCTGTTGGTTGGAACAGTGCTTCTGGTTGTTTTTGCGGCAATGTGTGTCAGCAACTACCAAAAGCTTGTGATGGACAGCATGAAGGTCATGGAACGATATTTTGATGACGGAGGGAAGAGGCCAGTCCCTAAATTGGATTTTGAACAAAAACGAGAGTGGCGGGATTTTCCTCTTTCGCTTTCCTTTTGTGCAGTGGTCGACAGTGATGGAAAACTGGTCTCCTACCAGAGCGATAATCTGAATGTCAGTGAAGAGACAGTTACCCAGGCGGTGAATGCAGCGACGCAAAAAATTGAAGAAAGCGGAGAGAAAAGCGGAACTCTTCCCGGTTTAGGATTACGGTATATGGAAAAGGAACATCAGGGGCAAAGATGGATTGCCTTTGTGGACCGGACACAGGAGTATACTTCGATGAAATCCTTCCTGTTTTCTTCTCTGATGGTGGGAAGCTGTGCACTGGTTGCGTTGTTTGTAATCAGTTTTTTCCTTTCCGCGTGGGTTGTACGTCCGGTGGAAAAAGCATGGGCACAGCAAAAGCAGTTTGTGGCAGATGCTTCCCATGAGCTGAAAACGCCGCTGACAGTCATCCTTGCTAATACTGGTATTTTACTGTCTCACCCGCAGGACAGTATTGAGCAGCAAAAACGATGGATTCAGAATACACAGGAAGAAGCTGTCAATATGAAAAAACTGGTGGATGACATGCTGTTTTTGGCAAAAAGCGATGCAGCAGTCTCTCTGGTATACAGTGAAGTAAATTTCAGTGATGTTGTCTGGAGTTCGGTGCTTCCATTTGAGTCGGTAGCCTTTGAGCAGGGCTTAAGTCTGGACAGTGACATTGCCGAAAATATTAATTTTCTGGGCGATGAAGGAAAGCTTCGGGAACTGGTACGGATCTTGTTGGATAATGCCTGCAAATATTGTGCTCCAAAAGGAAAGATCTTTGTTCGCTTGGAACGGGAAGGGGAAAAGGAACGTTTTCTGTTAAGTGTTAAAAATACCGTTTCGGAAAAGATGTCCGAACAGGAGCTGGAACGGATGTTTGAGCGGTTTTATCGGGCAGACAAAGCACGAAACCGGGAAAAAGGCGGCTATGGGTTGGGACTTGCGATTGCAAAAAGTATCGTTGATCAGCATCATGGAAAAATCAGCGCTTCCTATCCATCAGAAGATGAGATTGCAGTCAATGTCCAGTTTCGGATGAAAGAACAGAAAAAATAAAAAAGACAGCTGATGATTTTTCATCAGCTGTCTTTTTATGCATAAGACTATTGTTTGTTTTCGTATTTTGGCTCACAGGTGATATTGACACCCAGACGGCGGAATACCTTTTCGTCCACCTGAGAAAGAATTACCGAAGAATGAACTTCACAGCCACGCAGCTTATTTAACTGTTCCATGGCAAGTTCCGCAGTCGGATTGGTTGCAGCACAGATGGAAAGGGCAATCAGAACTTCGTCAGTGTGCAGTCTTGGATTGCGGTTGCCAAGGTGATCCACTTTCAGATGCTGAATTGGTTCAATAATAACTGGAGAGATCAGATGGATGTCATCGCTGATGCCGCCCAGAACTTTCAGTGCATTTAACAAAAGTGCAGAAGAAGCACCCAGCAGATCGGATGTTTTGCCAGTTACGATGGTACCGTCCGGAAGTTCCATTGCAGCTGCTGGAGAACCGGTGAGTGCAGCTTTCTGGAGAGCTGGAGAAACGACCTTGCGGTCATGGATGGTAACACCAGCTTTTTTCATCAGAAGTTCGAGCTTGTAGACAATCTCTTCGGTAGCGGTTCCCTGACGCTGAGCGCACAGAGCGGTGTAGTAGCGGCGAACAATTTCCTGACGGGAAGCTTCGCTGACAGCTTCATCATCAAAGATACAATTTCCTGCCATATTAACCCCCATATCTGTAGGTGATTTGTATGGACTCTTACCTGAAATCAATTCAAACATTGCATTAACAACAGGGAAAATTTCAAGGTCTCTGTTATAGTTTACAGTTGTCTCTCCATATGCTTCCAAATGGAATGAGTCAATCATGTTAACATCATTTAAATCTGCTGTTGCTGCCTCATAAGCAAGGTTAACAGGGTGTCTTAATGGAATGTTCCAAATAGGAAATGTTTCAAACTTAGCATATCCTGCATTAATTCCTCTCTTATGTTCATGGTATAACTGTGAAAGACATGTAGCCATCTTTCCACTTCCAGGACCTGGTGCTGTTATAACAACAAGTGGTCTTTCAGTTTCAATATAATCATTCTTTCCGTAACCTTCATCACTAACAATAAAGTTAACATCACTTGGATATCCAGGAATCTTATAGTGCTTGTATGACTTAATTCCAAGTTCTTCTAATCTCTTCATAAATAATTCTGCTGCCGGCTGTCCTGCAAACTTTGTAAGACAAACACTGCCAACAAAAAGCCCTACTGACTGAAATTCATCAATAAGTCTTAAAACATCCATGTCATATGTAATTCCATAATCTCCACGAATCTTATTTTCTTCAATGTCTTCAGCACTAATAACAATTACAACTTCTGCCTGGTCTTTTAACTGTAATAACATCTGTAACTTTGAGTCAGGCTCAAATCCAGGCAATACTCTTGATGCATGATAATCATCAAAAAGCTTACCGCCAAACTCCAAATACAACTTGTTTCCAAACTGTGCAATTCTTTCCTTAATGTGTTCTGATTGCATCTTTAAATACTTCTCATTATCAAATCCTTTTTTCAAAACCTTAACCTCATCTATCATCATTTTATATATAATTATATTGATTACAGTGTTCCAATACTAACATACAATGAAGCATAAACTTCACAATATGCAAATATTAGGACAGATTGTTATAGTGCAAAGCAGTTAACAATCCATATAATCAATGTTGTTACCTCTCGTAAAAATCATGGTCATCCACAACAGGAATCTTCTTAATGTCCATATCTTCTATCATTATAAATCTCTGATTTTGAAGAAAAACAATTAACTGATCTATAACCTGCTGTTCTCCCTGAACTTCCATTTCAACAGTTCCATCATACAAATTTCTAACCCAGCCTGTAAGCCCAAGCTGTCTGGATTTATATACTGAATAATATCTAAATCCTACCCCCTGAACTCTTCCATAGAAGATTATGTGTTTTCTTACTTTTTCACTCATATTTATCTCCTAATCCAAACTTTAATACTAGTTTTATGCTAATTTCATTATTAATTTTTTATGCTATTTTTGATAGTTTTTTTTAGCTTTTTAATATTATTTTTCAACAAACTTAATTTCATACTCACTACTATCATAAACTTTTTCAATAAAACCTTTTATGATAGTCTTGGCATTCTTTTCGGCATTTTCAAGAAGTCCATTGCTTTCTGCATCCTTCTTGGCATTCTCCTTAAGCTTGCTCATTGCCTCATTGTTATCTTTTAAAGTAATCTTTGTGAATATGCTTTCTTGTTCGTGATATACCTTAAAAGAATCCTTATTAAGTTCACAGCTTAGAATCTTAGCCTTTGGAACTTTAACCGTTATGGTCTTATCCTTTACGCTCCAGTCAATCTGGTCAAAATCAATTCCTGCCTTAACATTTACATCATAACTGTAAATATACTTGCTCTGAGTAAAAGGAATGTCAATTCCAAATAACTGCTTTGACTCATCTGTAACATTAACTTCAGTACAATATGCTTCCTGAGTTGCAAGTTCTCCAATATTCTCAAAACCTAATTTAGTAGTCTTATTGTCAATTGAAACAACCTTCCTTGTGCCAAACCACGCAACAAGAACCACTGCCACAATGCATAATATTATTAAAATCTGCTTTGATAAATAAATCTTTGCAATGCTTAAACCTTTTTTATTTTTTTCTTTAGTCCCCATACTTTAATCTCCTCTGTATTAATAAATACTCTTTATTCTATCATATAACTTAACTCTTTTGAATTTATTTTGTCGAAAAAAACGCCTTATATGATTTTTTCTCACATAAGACGCTTTTTATTAGATTTTTATAAAGTTTTTTGTACTAATTTACTTGTTAATTATTTTTTATTTATTACAACTTTCTTTGAAGCTGACCACTTACTGTAAACTAATTTGTTATTTACTTTCTTTGCAACTTTTACTCTTACATATAAAACTTTCTTGTTTTTAAGCTTACTGTTTTTAATTGTAAATGTTGCCTTCGTTGATGTTTTAGTTGCCAAAACCTTTTTAAAGTTCTTTGTAGCTGATACCTGTACCTGATACTTAGCTGCACCTACAACTTTCTTAACATAAATTTTTGTCTTTGCAGAAGCCCTAACTTTTGTAGCCTTCTTAACCAAAGTTTTGTTCACTGTTACAGTGGTTGTTACTACCTTTTTGTTTTCTGTAGTCTTTGGTTCTGTAGTCTTTGTTGCAGAATCTTTTGCAGTTGTTGTTTCCGGTGTTGTTGTTTCCGGTGTTGTGCCACTATTATCTTTATCTTTTATTTTTGATACATAACCACCGCGATATAATGTTGCAAGTTTATCATATAATTTAGCATATAATGCCGGCTTAAATGTTGACTCTGTTCCGCTAAAGCCTGTTCCTGTAAGGTCCATATCAGCTATTTCAAGACCAAGCGGACTTGTATTACCTCTTTCTTCGAAGCCTTCTGAATATGCACCTGTGCCGTTATAGTTAATTCTTGGCTTTAATGCTGTTGAAGCTGTTGAACCTTTTGTTGCTATAAAACTTGTGCTGTTAAATACACCACCTGTTCCAAGCCAGTTTTTGCTATTCCAGTATGGATCATCTTCAATTTCATTCTGATTATAAATTGTTTCAGGTATTGCTGAGCCACCAACGAAATCACCATTTTCATCAATATCGTCAGGACTGTATGTGTAAGCTCCGTCTGCCACATAAATACCATCACCGCCAAGTAAGTTACATGTAATTGCTGCCATTCCATCACGGTCTACATATGAACCGATTCTTGTTGACCTATACCATGCATTTCCTGTTGTTGCTGTAGGATGGATAAACATTGTGCATCCCATTGCTGCATAATAACGTCCAAGTTCAGGATAAAAATGTCCGTCCCTACATATATCAACACCAATCTTGCCCCATTTTGTTTCAATAATCTTAGGTGTTTTACCTGTTACTGACCATTTATTTTCCTGACCTGCTCTATGAATCTTCTGATAAGAATCGATTCTTCCATCAGGATAAAGAATTGCTGCTGAGTTATATACTTTTTCAACACCGTTATCTTTTATTGTTCCCGCTTCATCTTTTTCAGTCATGCCAAAGATAATGTACATATTGTATTTCTTTGCATATTTTGAAAGTTCATTTGTTGTAGTTCCCGGAATTGTTTCAGCTGTATAAACCTGCATAGATACTCCAAACTTCTGATAGAACGGATCCTGTGACGGCTGTAAATATCCATAACCTGTTAATACTGTTTCAGGGAAAACTAAAATGTCTACGCCCTTCTTTCCGGCTTCTTCTATGTATTCTTTCATCTTTGCAATTGTCTTTGTCTTATTGCCCCAATAACCTGTCATATTAACAACTGCTGCCTTTGGTCCCTTAGTTGAAGCTGTTGTATTTGCACTATATCTTAGAACTCCACCGTTTTCTTCCATCTTGTCAGCTAATTCACTATATAAATCAACATATAATTCAGGATTAAAATCTTCATTAGAACATGTAGAACCTGTTGATGCCCTAACTGATTTACTGTTTGTAAGAAGTCCTTCCTGATTTGTAATAATATTTGAATCATCATCTGCACCTGCCAAATATGAAGGTCCGTTAAACACTGCGTTCATAATAATACTACCACCAGGGAATTTAGAAGGATTACTTGGTGTTTCATTCATTCCAACCAAATCTGAACTTAATATAAGGAATCCATCTCTCGAAGCAATGCTTTCAAGTCTGACTTTGTAATATTCTTCCCATGCTGACATATTACTCTGACTCCAGCCACCTCCCGTAGCTGTTGGATTAATCAGGATATTGCATCCCATTGCTGAATAATATCTTTCAAGTTCAGGTGTTGAATATGTATCATAACAAATACTAATGCCTAATTTTCCATATTCACCTGCATCTACAATTACCGGTGTGTCGCCTGATGTACACCATGAACCTTCAACCGGTGTAATCTTCTGATAAGTTGTCACATCTCCATCCGGTGAACAAACAAAAGCTGAATTATACGCATGATTCTTATCAATTTTTCCATCCTTTTCAATTGTTTCCGTTGCACCATATATAATCCACATATCATCTTCATCTGCTATTTTTGCAAAATGAGAAGCTGTTTCTCCGTCCTTCGTTTCTGCACTTTCAACTGCCCATTTATATTCAGTTGATGTTGGATCACTTGATGAAACATATCCTGTTACACACATTTCAGGGAAAACTAAAACTTTTACTCCCTTCTTGTCTGCCTCTTCAATATACTCATCCATACTTGCTATGTTAGCCTTTTTGTCACCCCATGTTGTTTCAAAGTTAACGACTCCTAATTCGTTCTCTGAAAATATTGAGGTAACTCTTGTCTGAGTTAAACGTTCACTTCTGGTAAACTCTCCGGAAAATCCATAATATGCATATGTTGGTATAGCTGTTGAAACTGTCATTGCAAGTGCCAAACCTACTGCTGCAATCTTCTTTGTGAATTTTCCAAATTCTTTTCTTCTGCCCTTTCTAACCATACTTTCCTGCCTCCTTTTAAAAGTAATTTTTGAAACTTTAGCCTAAATTTAATACAATGAGGGGATATTAAACAAAAAATAAAGAGGTCGCATACTTTACGTATACAAAACCTCTTTGTTTCGCTTTGTGTTTCAAACAAGACACAGTATAATTATTTAGCATAATCTTAGCAACAGTTTTTTGCCACTTTTTAATTTAATTAACTATTTTGTTAATTTATTATATTAATTCGTTTCTTTTATTATTTAGTGAACTAATTTATAAAATGCTATTCCTAATTTTTATATGTCATCTTATTAAAATGAAACAACAAGTTCCATTTTGAACTTTTCTTCACCAAATACAGCATGTGGAACATCTTTAGGCATAACAATAGTCTCACCTTTATTAAGAATGAAAACATCTCCGCCAATTGTAAATCTTCCTGTTCCTTCCAATACTGTAACCATAGCGTCTCCACCTGATGCGTGAGTTGAAATTTCTTCACCTTTGTCAAATGAAAATATAGTTACACTTACATAATCATTCTGAACTAAAGTCTTGCTTACAACCTGTCCATCCTGATAATCTACTAAGCTTTTTAATTCTAATTTTTCTTTCTTTGCAATGTTCTTATACATATTAATTACCTCTCGTTTATTAATATTTTATTTAGAAAAATGATTCATTACATATACTCCAAGTGCCACCATACAACCTGCAATTATATATTTAACTCTCATTGGCTCTCCAAGAATTATGCTTGAAAAGATAACTCCAAGAATAGGAATGAATGCATTAAATATGGCTATTTTACTTATTGGATGATATGCAAGAAGCTGATTATAAACTCCAAAGCATACTGCTGATATAAGAATCAGTCCAATCATTATTATGATGGATTCCGTGGTTATTGTCCATCTTGCTGCAGGCCCTATTATTGCTGAAACTACACATAAAAATGCGCCACCTATAGTCATGCTTAAACTTGTTGCAACAGTCATATCCATCTTCTTTGAAATTATTCTTGTAATAATTCCGCCAAAGGCTCCACACATGGCATTTAGAAGAATCATTCCATCGCCTCTAAATGAAATTCCCTGAAAGAAATTCTGTCCCGGTTCAATGTTTATTAACAGTATTCCGCCAAATCCCAATATACATCCTAATGCTTTGAATTTTGAAAACTTGTCATCTTCAAAAATAATGCAAGACAATATTATGGCAAAAAATCCATTCATTGAATCGAGTATTGTTGACCTTGAACTTGGAAGATAACCAAGTCCCACATATGAAAACAAATAATGTAATGCTGTGTTAACCATTGCAAATAATAATAGCCACGCCACAACGCTTTTTTGTTCAACTTTAAATTTTCTTTTTTGTATTATTGCAAGGATTGTTACTAATATTCCCGCAAAAAGAAATCGTATTCCTGCAAAACCTATTTTGCTTCCTAAATCATCCGAGGCTATATGCAACTGGGCATATCCTAATTTAATCAGCGGATACGCCAACGACCAACCTGCCGCACAAAAAAACGCCCAAAAAGGGGCCGTTTTCCTGTTACTAAAAATTGAATTTTTCATGTAATTATTTCTCGTAAATCTTTCCTGTAATTTTTTCTATAATTATTCTGTAAATTTTCTGTAATTATTCTGTAAGTCTTCTGTCTTTTTATTATGTTATGTATTTGCAATACAATAATTGTTTAATACTTCTGTTTCTTATTTTACTTTATTTTATTTCCTGTATTTCTACTTTTGTGTTTATCAGGCTTTTCTTCCATATCATAAGATACACTTTGTATTCTATGGAATCAGTTGCTACAACAAAAGGCTCTTCCACGAATATCTCTGACTTTATCTTTTTGTGTTTTAACTTGTTCTGAAGCTGCTTTGCCCTTGTCAAAATCTTCTTATGCTCATTGTCTGCAGCCTTTCCAAACTTTCTTGTTGGATAATTCTTTGTTGCTTCTGTCATTTTTTCCATAAGACTTTCCACAACTTTTCTGTGAGATTTTCTATGTAACATAGTTGCTATAACTTTTGCAAGCTTTCTGTTCTTAAACTGCTTATATAAAACAAGAACCTGATAAAGCATTTTGTCCTGCTGCTCTCTTGCCACCTTAAGCATAACAGTGATTGCCTTGTCTGTTGGCTCCCACGGATTATCCCTTGGCACAAGATACTTCTCAGGCACCGAAGGATAAAAGCAATAATTAAGCGGTGGAAAATCTGTAAGATTAGCCAGCTCTTTCTCCAAATCATTACAATACTTTTCTCCCAAATAATCAAGTTTATCCCTGAGAATTGAAATTTTGTATTCAAGCTGTCTTAAATATTCATAACCTTCAATCCAAAAATGTGCAGTTCTTCCGTAATTACACAAATTAACTTCAAAACTAACATCCTCAAAAAATACAGTACACACCGAATCTTTCTGATGTACAACCAAAACATATTCATCATTGCCTGTACTGTCATTTTTTTGAACTGTCAGGGATGTATTAATCTCTCCCTGATAGTCCTTTATATATTCTCCTGTAATTCTTGCATTTTCAAATACAATAAAACTTTCAACCGCATCATTCATAAGATAAATAACTTTAAGCCTGTTATCATCTACCTTATCAGACACAAGTTCAAACTGATTCTGTTCTATTAAATTATTTAACTTTTCAAAAATATCTTCTCTTTTGCTCATAATCAATCTTTATCAACCCCAGCCCGGAACTTTTTTAAACAACATCTTCCTGCCCCAGCTTGATTTCTTTTTACTTAGGTAAATCCAACCTTTCTTTCCTGATTTTGTTTTTACATAAGCATAAGCATTAATTGGCTTTTCCTCTCCGTACTTGCCCTGTGGACGTTTTGCCACATTCTTCATTGGTTTAATTTTTATCATTTTAATCTTGTCACCTTTTTTGACTGTAAATTTCACCTTTGACTTCTTTGATGCTTTTTTGTAAACCTTAATATTACTCTTAGCCTTATACTTATACTTCTTTGAACTTCCTACAAGATTATATGTTCCTGTAGTTGTTATAATCTTGTTATTCTGTAATTTCAATGGAATGTTAGCATAAAAACAGCCAATTGGCAATGAATATGGTGTATCTACCACAATATTAAATCTGCCGTTGCCTTTTACATTGCTAAAAGAATACTCTCTTGTATAATTCAAAGCCTTGTTTTTATCATTATCAAATTCTACAATTGATGCACCATTCCATCTCTGAAATGAACTGTAATCCATAACATCCGAATAGCCTCCAATCTGCAAATTCAATTCCAAAGTATTATCACTACTGTCAATATCAAGAACCGTATACTTAGCCCAAGTATCTGTTAACTTCTTAGTGTAAACATTCTTATCATTTATAAACAAACTTACACTATTAAAGAAGTCATTATCATCTTTATTAACCTGAGTTGTGTACTTAATCTTCTCCGCCTGCCCATCTCCATTCAAGTCAAAATAATAATCCTTATTCAGTTCAAGTGTCTGGTTAGTTGCTGCGTAAACATTAACATTGCTAAGCAAAAATCCTGCTGTAAAAGCAAAAGACAATGCTCCAAAAGTTGATAAAGATTTTTTTAAATTTCCTTTCATGATCTTGTCCTCCTGTTCATACCCTTATAACTTGATTGTACTATTGTTTCGGGAGAAATCAATATGGATTTTCTTTTTTCGTGGTTGTGACAATTGAAACGTTTTCATCTTTACTTTATCATAAATATTTTTTAGAAGTATTTCTCGAATATTTTATGATTTTTTAATAGATTTGCACTGCCTTTTCAACCAATTTTTCATTTTCATAAACAAGCTTTAATGTAAAAAATCTTTCTTCGTTATCAAGCAACAATTTTAGAAAAATAGCATCCCCTTCCCATGTTGGAAGTCTAGGCACTTCCGTCTTGCTTACCCATTCCAATTCTCCCTCGTCGCAGGTAATAATCTCTCCACGAAAATCGTCCGATGTAAAAAGGCACATCATTTCAGGCTCACAGTCATCACTTACAAAAGTTATCAAACCTCTAAACTTATACGACAACAATTCCAAGCCTGTCTCCTCTTTTACTTCTCTTAAAAGACATTCCTCAGGGCTTTCATTTCCTTCCGCGTGACCGCCTACGCCAATCCACTTATCCTTATTAATGTCATTTTCTTTTTTAGTTCTATGTAACATTAAATATTTTTCATCTTTTTCTATGTAACACAAAGTCGTAACTTTCATCCAAGAATCCACCTCTAAAACCAGCTAAGAATTATTACCACAAATGCCAATATTGCTATTGCACCAAACAGCTTAAGTGATTTCATCAACTCTCTATATGTTAAACTATCTTTTAATAAAATATCTTCTTTGGTTAATGATTCCATTTTCATTGTTCTTCTAATTTTTATTAAAAAACAAATATCCAGCACGCAAAGTACCAAGCATATAATGCCTAAGATTGTTCTTATTGTTACTGGCATTCTACTTTACCTCCTGCATCATTAATTTCACATATTCTTCTGCATTCTCTCTATTGTCTTCTATTTCTGCTTCTGTAAGATTTCGAATAACTTTAGCAGGATTACCAAATGCCATTGAATTGTCAGGGATTTCCATTTTTCCCGTTACTAAAGCACCGGCACCAATAATGCAATTCTTGCCTACTTTTGCTCCATTCAGAAGAATGCTTCCCATTCCAATAACTGTATTGTCGCCAACTGTACAACCATGAACTATGGCGTTATGACCTATTGTTACCCCATTGCCAATGGTTAACGCAAAACCATTACCTGTGTGCAATGTGCAATTGTCCTGCACATTAGAATTATCGCCTATTGTTATTCCTTCCATATCACCACGAACTACCGCATTGTACCAAATCCCAACATTGTTGCCTATTTCAACATTTCCTACAATGTGTGTTCCCGGTGCTAAAAATATATTTTTGTTCAAAATTCTTCTCCTTCACAACAACTATATACTTATTTCTTCTTTCTAAGCTTTCCTGTTTTCTTGCTAAAAGTATATCTTTTTCCTTTGATTTTCTGTTTGCCTTTAAGCATGCCTTTTGTCTTTGAAAAATAGTATTTAGCATTTTTGTATGTTACCCAGCCGTTTTTTCTTTTTCCACTTTTCTTGAAGAAATAACTTTTCACTCCGTCTGTGTAAATCTGATTAGTTACTACAACTCCGTTACCTTTTGCCAAATAACTTTTACCACGAATAGTAAACCAACCGCTTGTCATTTCTCCAGTCTTGGGATTCAAATAAAATTTGTTTCCTGCTTCTTTAAAGAAACCTTTATTCATAACGGCTGTTTTGTTGTTAAAGTGATACCACTTTCCGTCTTTTTTTACCCAGCCTGCTATTTTATTTCCTTCCTTGTCAACAAAATATGTCTTGCCTGAAATTGTCTGAAAATCACCTTCGATGTTTTTTGCACTAAGCTTGTAATAATTAATAATTCCCTTTGCATCTGCCACTCCCAAACTCTTTCTTTGTTCAGCAGTTTTAAAATAATTGTTACAATCACTTTTGTTTGAAACATATCCATGTTCAATGATAAGGCTTGGAATCTTGTTAAGAACGCCCTCTCTTACAATTGAGTAATAATCTGCCTTTGCGCCGTTTTTGTACTTTTCATCATGCAAAGTTCTAAACCAAAAACCCTCGCTTTTTATTCCAAGTTCCTGCAAATTAACCATTATGCTACTACCCAATGCCTGAGTTGTCGTGCTAACATATTTATTATACCCTGAATTGTAAGCCGCTAATATCATAGCACCGCTTCTCTTTTTGTCTGGATCCCAGTTTATATGAAAGCTTACAAGTGAATCTGCACTTAACCTTTTTGCCAAATGATTTCTTGCTGTAAGGCAATCGCCTAGCTTAAGTTTTTTAACGCACTTGCTATTAGTTCTTGTCATATAAACAGTTACATCTGAATATTTATTTAAGTAATTTCTACAAGCCTTGCCAATGTCCAAATTAACATCCTCTTCTTTTAATCCATTGCCCCTTGCACCTATATGCTTCTTGCAATGTCCCGGATCAAGCAAAATAACCTTAGACTTGACTGGATTCAAAATTGACTTTTTAATATTTGATGCTTTTGTAGTTTCCTGTGGCTTTGTAGTTTCTGCGGACTTAGTTGTCTCTGTAGTTTTTGTACTTTCAGATGGCTTAGTTGTTACTGCTTCTACGGATGTTGTAACCTTCTCTCCTGAAACCTCAGCCTTTGTCTGAGTAGAAAATGTAGCTATGCTCATCAATATACATATCGATAAAGTTCCAAGTGTGTATTTTATTGTTTTAAATATTTTGATGTTGTTCATGTTCATACCCCTTTGTATTATCTCTTATTTTTCCACTTTTTCAGTATAACATATGCACTGTTGATATCAATAGGAAAACGCATCCTCCATCTTCTTCTAGGCTTCTCTCGCTTCCGTAATTCAAATCTAATACATTCAATGCTCTTTTTATTTCTTATCATTCATCTATTAATTCCTTTCCCACAAAACAATATTTGTGTATATAATATTAATCAAAATAATTCCTAGTCCTAATCCCACTATATATTCTTTCACGCAAATCTCCTTTTCAAAAAAATAAGACTAACGCTCTTTTGAACGTTAGCCTTATTTTTATTGTTCTTAATGTTTAAACAATCCTCCAAGTTTTCCCATTACCTTCTGGGCTGATGTTGGATTAACTAATTTTTCTTTTGCTGACCAAGCATCTTCTTCCGTAGTTCCAATTATATTATTTAGGTATTCTATTGCTATTAAATTAAACAATTTTTCCATATATCATATCCCTGTGTCATTGCAGACTCATATATGGGATGAAGTCTGCCATAAAGCACATTGAAAAATCTTTCTTTTTCAATTTTCTGTATGTATAATTCTTCCAAAGGCCAAATCGAATTAAGATTGTTTTGTTTACATTTTTCAAATTTTTCTCTTGCCTTTTCGTTTGTCTGAATTGTTTCATTTAAAATATACTGATTATCACAAAACCTCTTATAATAAGCGTCCCAGTCCGGTAATTTATTGTTCTTGGAAGAATTCAAATTTCCGTCCATTGGAATCAAATTCCACAATTCATCATTGGCAACATATGACCATGGTATAAAATGATCTATCTCATATTTGTTCTCTATATGTCGCTCTGAATATATATCTTTAAACCCAACACCATTAATATCTATTACGCAGTCCCAAAGCTTTCTAACATTTTCAAGTTTTCTTTCCTTGTCTTTTTCCGGTTCAAGTTTATAAATAAGTCCCGGAACTCCCGGATTTCTATCCTGCAAATATTTAATTTTTTTCATCTTAATCCAGCCACGGATTGTAACCATATTATCAATGAGAAAATTGTTCCACAACTTATTTATAATAACCTTTTTAGTTAATCCTCTACCATTCTCTATCGTGTACAGTAAACATCTTTTCGTATTAATCATTTCAAAATAACTAATAAGTTTTCCAGTCTTGCTCCATAATGGATTATTCCCACCTAACTCTTTCACAAACGAAGAAAGTAATCTATATGGTACATTCTTCGCCAAGTCCTGCATCTCAGAATTAACACATTTACTGTTGCACTTTATTTTTTCAATGATAATATCCCTTGATTCATCATTTTTCACATCCACATTTTCGCTAATTTTATTTACTGCTCTTTCCAAAAGATTAGAACTTGTACCATCTACTGATTTTGGACCTAGTCTCAAGTGATATTCCTTTACCGCATACCATGCATCCGCTATCATGCCCGCAAAAACTTCCAAAAACGTAAACTCATTTTCTCCTCTTGCCACCAACTGCATTATGGAATCAAGCCAAAAGAATTTATAGCATTGGGTTGGATTTTCCAACATTCCTGCGAAACTTTTTATATTTAAATTACAATCATAGAAATATAATTCATCCATAGACATTCTCTAACTTTCTCCGTTAACATTATTGTCAAAATTCTCTAACGATATCCCTGCTCTTTCTTAATTTGCCTTTCAAGTTCTTTTGCAAGTTGTTCTTTCTCTACTTTTTCAATTGGTATTGTAATAATTACAGCGTAAATAATCCCTATTATCAACGGTCCAATCAAAAAGACATTACAGATAACAAAACTTAAAGTCTGTTCAACATGATTTATTGAAATAATTGTTGGCAAAATTGCAAAACTTAACAATACAGAAGTAAATATATGTGTCCTCCTCCAAACTTCAGGATAATCCATTGTTTGCTGAATTCTAATTCCAAAAAATCCATTTTCACTGGTAAATGGCATAACTACTGCTGCTACAATCATTATAATCAAATACACAATGCAACCATAAGACGGCTTGTATAAAAATATATTTTTTGTAACATTTCCATTTATCCAAAACGCACCCATACATCCTGCTAATATTACAAACGATAATATGTAAAATAATTTTGACTTTATTCGTTTGTATAATATATGCGATGCAATCATCATCGCCACTGGCACAAATATAAAAACATACATCAGAAATGGCAAATTAAATTTCACTTCTTTTGCAAATATCAAACTACTGATAACATGTGAAGTTGTAAATGAAACTAAATATTTTTCTTGTGTAGTCATTTTTCATACCTCCTTTTAATAACTTAATTGAACAACCCCATTAATAACATCTTCATCGTAAATTATTGGGCGTTCTTTTATTACTACTAAAATTGCTGCTTTAACAATGTTTTCTCTTGCATATAATCTACTTCCATCCGCTCTATGTTTAAACATATTCTTCAATTTTGACTCAAGCGCTTTATTAAATACCATTGTTTGAATTTTTTCAAACTCAGAAGGTGAAATACTCATAAACATTGTTACATCTATAAATTCTTCTTTAAGTTGAGCAAACATTTCTATTCTGTCATTTTCAATATAATAATAAATCTACTATTTTTCAAATAGTTTTTTCACAACCTGAATGTAACGTTCAATTACAATACTATAATCAATTTCATCCGAAATTATATTCTCAGTAGTGTTATGATAATCATTCTCATAAAATCTACTATCGTATATTTCTCTTGCCAATTGTAATATATCAACATTCTCATTTGCCGCCGGTGCAATTTTCTCCCCCACAGTCTTTCTATGTTCTCTTACCTTCATCATTAATTCTACAAATTCTTCATCAATTTCAACATAATTTAATAACTTAAATATGTCATATAAATGTCTGGAGTTTCTTTGTTCTTTTCCTTGCAAATAATAATCGCATACGGCAAATATTTTATCCGCAAGTGTTCTATTTATACATTGAACACTCATTTCAAACGGTATTAAATTATATTTCTTTATTAACTCAGGTTCTTCATTTTTTAGCGTATCATATATGTAATTACTTATTTGTCTTCTTTCCGTTGGAAAAGAATAAGACATCAACGCTGTTTCTAACTTAACGAAAGGAGACAGTCCGGAAAAGTTACTATTATCACTAACAGAATTATAATAAAAATCATAATGATTATAGTTTTTATCACTTTCAATATCTTTCCAATTTTTTATTTCTATTTCTAAATCTTCAGCTATAGGTTTCAGTATGTTATACTTCAATTTTTTTCTTCTACCCTCCCCCAAATGTTCTTTAAACGTAATATCAATATCCTCAGAAAATCGATCAATAACACCATATGCTTTAGATAAAGAAGTTCCTCCTTTGAATATTACCTCTATCTCTTGCTGGATATCATACTTATTTTATCCCCAATGCTTCCTTTAAAAATCCTACTATTCTCTTTTCATACTCGCCATATATTATATTTTCCTTACTTTCAGAATCACTGCCCTCAACAAAATATCTTCCTGTCTCTTTACTAATTGACAAAGAATCAAGCGGCCAGCCCTCAAATCTTTTAGTTGATGCTTTATCTATCATATAAAAAGCCCCTACATTTTTTGCTGACTCTCTATCCATAAATGATGAAATCCTACCATTGTTATAAACAGCTATACCGTCCAGGTAATAGGCAGATACCTTTTCTCCAAGCTCTCCTATAAGATTTGAATAATACTCAATCATTTCTTCATCTGATAATCTGTTCATTCTCATTGGAGTCCTAACATTTAATCCTGGTTGTCTCTCATCTTCTAAACTTAGTTCCTCAAAATACAATCCCGAATCATTACAAATCACCAAGTCAAAATATTTGCCATAATATCCTGCTTTGCATATTGCATTTTCTTCCGGCGTTTTTCCTGTCTCATCCGGTTCATCTTCTATCTCTAAATCTTTTAATGTTATAAATTCTATATCACAATTTTCTAACAGTTTAGAAAACCTCTTTACCTTTGACGGATTAGTTGTTCCCAGTAGTACTTTCATCGTTCTCTCCTTTCAATTCTTTTCATACTTTATTTCAAAATAGTCTAAATATGCCTTATATCTATCTTGCGCTGTTAGACATGTATCCATTAAATAACCTTTTTCATCCTTCCCTAAAGCAGAATGTAGCACAGCTTAATTTTATGTCAAAAAACTCCTGCACACCATTTCTAGTATACAGGAGTTCATTATTTTAAATAATTATATTCTTTTCACTAATCAGTGTATTACTTGTTAGCAATAGCTGCCTGAGCCGTTACATATCATAGGCTTACTACAGCCACTCCTCTTTCTGCTTTATCTTTTTATGCTACCTTTGAATAATCTAAAACGGCAATTTCCTGCATCATTTGCTTTGCTAGGTTAACCATTTTTTCTAACTGCTCAGCAACTTCATCTGTGTAATACTTTTCTCCACACTGCTCACATTCTTCACAAGGAACATTTTTAATTACAATTATACTATTTTTGTAATTAACAACATGAGTTGTAGTACTTTGTTTAACTGTATCACATTTGCAAAACATACACATATCTATTTCCTCCTTGTCTTTAAATCTTTTTCAAACTTGATTGTATTTGGAAAGTATGCTGTAATAATATAAATATCAATTAGACATTTTTTTTGTTTTTTTCACTATTTTATAAACTTTTGTTCCACTACGTCAAACAATCCTATGTCTGTTATTTTTACTTCCGGTATAACCGGTAATGACATAAAGCACAATGTCATGGTTGGTTCTACATTAGGATTTACCTTTAACCTGTCATAGGCAATATTATGAATTTGGGTTAATTTATCTCTAACCCACTCACCGCTTTTATCGCTCATTAATCCTGCTATTGGAAGAGGCATGGATTCTAAAACCTCTCCACCATCTACCACAACAATGCCACCTTCCAATTCTATTAACTTAGATACTGCAAATGCCATATCTTCATTATTAGTTCCTACTACAATTATGTTGTGGGAATCATGTGCCACTGTTACTGCAATGGCTCCTGTCTTTATTCCGTAGCCTTCTATAAGTGCCGTTGCCACGTTACCTGTCATCTGATGTCGCTCAACTACTGCCACCTTTGCCACATCAATATTTTTATCAAACTTAAAATCTCCATCTTCCCCACGATTAATTTTTATTACCTTTTTCTTTGTAACAACGCTATCCGGCAAAATTCCTATTACTGTAGCCTTGTCAGATTCTAAATGCATTTTTAATTTGTCAATGGAAAAATCTTTTACTTTAACACTTCCTGCCACTTTTTGGATTCCAATATGCTTTGTGTCTGCCAAATAGTTGCCCTTATCTGCCACCAGATTTCCTTCAATCCAAACCTTGTCAATTTTGAATTTTTGCAAATCATCTACTAAAACAATATCTGCTTTTTTATTTGGTGCAATGGCTCCCCGGTCATCTAAGTGGAAACATTCCGCTGCATTAAGAGTTGCCATCTGCACAGCTGTAATAGGGTCAATTCCATTTTCAACGCATATACGAAGTTTTTCGTCCATATCTCCCTTTTCAAAAATTGTCACAGGCTGTAAATCGTCGGCACAAAGAATACAACGTCTGGAATTTTGTTCATTTACCCCTTTAAGCAGCATAGGAAGCTCTCTACAGGCAGAACCATAACGCAACATAACGTACATTCCATTTCTAAGTCTCTCCTTAAGTTCCTCCAAGGAACCGCTTTCGTGGTCTGTATGTATTCCTGCCGTAACATATGCAGACAAATCATCCCCTTTAAGCCCCGGAGAATGACCGTCTATCACCTTTCCTGCCTGATGACAAAGACTGATTTTTTCAAGAACTTCTGAATCTGTGTTTATCACTCCCACAGTATTCATAAATTCCCCCATTCCAAACACTTTGTCCTGATTAATAACTTCACTGATAGCCTTTGAATCCACAACGGCTCCTGCATGTTCCCATGGTGTACAAGGCACGCAGGATGGAATCATGTATTTAATATCAAGGGCTGCATTTTTCCCTGCCTTTACCATATAGTCAAAGCCGTCCATGCCGCATACATTCACTATTTCGTGAGGGTCTGCAATAATGGTAGTCGTTCCGTGAGGTACCACCAAACGGCTGAACTCTTCCGGAGAAACAAAGGATGATTCAATGTGAATATGACTGTTAATAAATCCCGGCAGTGCATATCTGCCTTCTGCATCCACTTCTTTTTCTCCACTGTAATTTCCCACTGCCGCTATTTTTCCGTCTGAAATGGCAATGTCTCCTTCAATAATTTCGTGGGTAAACACATTAACTATTTTGCAGTTTTTTATTACCAGGTCTGCCGGCTGTCTTTTTGCGGCAATGTTGATTCTTTTTTTGATATTGTCATGCATATAATCTTCTCCTCTTTATATATAATTATTTAACATGTCTTCCACTAAACCTCTTATTTCCCCCGCTACCTCTTCACAATATTGTTTTTTCAAACCGGCATTAACACCTACTTCTGTTAATTCCTTTATTCCCGGATTTCTGCCATTTCCTGCCACCGTTGTAGTATGCTCTCCATAGTAGGTATTGCTATAGGTCAAATCATATGCCGGGCTAAGCCGCCAAGTTTCATTTTCTTCATCGTAAATATAAGTGAAATTTTTAGCATGATCATCTCTATTATGTGCATACACATTAAAGCACATACGACGATACATATTATCTATATCATCCCAATTATTGTTAGTCAAAATCTTGGTAAGTTTCATCAGGTCATTGTAATCCATACATGGCTGATTGAAATAAATTTCCAACAATGCCGCAGCTGTAAGCATATGAATTTTTTTAGTTTCGTTGTTTTCCTGTTGTTGCAAATAAAACATTGTTTTCTGATTTTCAATCTCTGCTCTTAATTCTTCCTCTGTTGGTAAGTATAACTTATATTTTGATGCAAAAAGCTGTTCATTACCATGAAGAATAGAATACTTTGCAATATCCTCATCTGTATCAGAACAGAGTACAATTCCAATTGTAGGATTGTCTCCTTCACTACGTTTAAGTTCGTCATACATCCGAATATACATATCCATCTGACCTACATCCTGATGTATAATTTTCTGCGTTTTCAAATCTATTAGCACAAAACATTTGAGAATATAATTATAGAAAACAAGATCAATGTAATAATCCTGCTTTTCTGTATGAATATGTTGCTGTCTTGCCCCAAAAGCATACCCTTTCCCTAATTCCATCAAAAACTTCTGTAAATTAGACAAAATGCTATTTTCTAAATCACTTTCAGTAAAATCTGTATTTGAAGCCATACCTAAAAATTCTGCAATAACCGGATTTTTTATAAATTCCAATTTTTTTCTTTCATTATAACACATACTAGCCATTTAGATATTCAATATTTTTTTGTATTAGATGCTGTAAACTGGATACCCGATCCTGATATGACGATTGTAAAAATAGTACAAAAAAAAGACTATTGACACACTGTTTGTTCAGAAACAGTAAAATCTATAGTCTTCATTTATGCCAAGACAAGCTCCTTATCAATTTAAGTAAGGTAATAAACATATTATCTCTATTTTGTCAAGATTACTTATTTTTGCACTTAATTATTCAGTGAGCAATGTTCCTATCTATTATCAACCTTTTCCGGATACATATCATGATTTGCCATTCTATTAAATGCGATTTCTTCCCATTTTGTTCCAGGCTTTCCATAATTACAGTAAGGGTCTATTGATATTCCACCTCTAGGAGTAAATTTTCCCCATACCTCAATGTATTTTGGATCCATAAGTTTTATCAAATCTTTCATAATTATGTTCATACAATCTTCATGAAAATCACCGTGATTTCTGAAACTAAATAAATATAGTTTTAATGATTTACTCTCCACCATCTTAATGTTGGGTACATATGATATTGTAACAGTGGCAAAATCCGGTTGACCTGTTATAGGACACAAACTTGTAAATTCAGGGCAATTAAATTTTACAAAATAATCATTTCCCTGATGTTTATTCTCAAAAGTCTCCAACATCTCCGGTGCATAATCACATGGATACTGTGTTTTCTGATTACCTAATAATGTTATGTCTGCTGTTTCTTCTTTGCTTCTTCCTGTCATAATTCTTCTCCCTTTTATTCCATTGCCGGATCTTTAATTCCGTTTAACTCAAACGCTTTAGCTCTGTCTATACATGTTCCACATTTACCACAAGGTTTTTCGCCACCTTCATAGCAGCTCCATGTGTATTTATATGGTACATTTATCTCAAGCCCTTTTTTTACAACCTGATCTTTAGTTGCATTGATAAATGGTGCTACAACCTTAATCTGCTTTCCACTTCCAAGATATATTGCTTCATTTATTGCATTGTTAAAATCACTGCTACAGTCAGGATATGCACTTCCAGCTGCATCATCTGCATGTGCCCCATAGTATATTACACTACAGCCTTTTGAAATTGCTATACTTGCAGCACTTGATAAGAATAATCCATTTCTAAATGGAACATATGTTGACACAGGTGAACCATTTGTACTCTTAATCTGGTCATTATATGATTCTTTAGGTATCTCCTTATCAGAATGTGATAATAGGGAACAATCGCTATATTGAAATATTTTTGCAAGGTCAAGATAAATATGTTCTACATTATAATATTTTACAATTTTATCTGATGCTTCTATCTCTTTTGTATGTTTCTGACCATATGCTATTGATAATGCAATAACATTTTCTGAACCATATTTTTCTACTGCCATACCAAGGCATGTTGTACTATCTATTCCACCACTGAACAAAACCATTGCTTTCATTGTTAAATCTCCCTCTTAATGTTTGTGTATATGTTTTTGTGTTAGTTTTTTTAATTCCTCTTGCAGTCATGCAGCTGTGACATCCTTCAATAAGTACTGCTATATCTTCTGCTCCTGTAACCATCTGCATAATATCTGCAATATCACTTCCTATTCTTTCCTGAAGTTGTAATCTTTTCGATACCATATCTGCTATTCTTGCTATCTTACTAAGACCTATCACTCTTCCCTTTGGAATATAGGCAACCGTTACCTTCATATCATACATAAGTGCAAGATGATGCTCACAATAACTGAAAATATCTATGTCTTTTACCACTACCATATCAGAATTTCCATTTTGACTTTTACATTCCACGTTTTCGGACTCTTCTTCCAGTCTATCAAGTGCAAATGTTTTGTTAAACATATCTGCAATTTCTTCATTTGTATAATTCATTCCCTCAAAAACTTCTTCGTACATTTTTGCAACTCTTTTAGGTGTGTCTATTAATCCCTCTCGTTCAGGGTTATCACCCAGAGCTTTAAGAATACCAGCTATATGATATTCGATTGCTTTAGTATCTATTTTCTTATGCTTTTCCATGTTAGACTCCTTTTTTATCTGGTGACCATATTATTTTATGTAACTGAATCTGCATATTAACATCATTCATTAAATTCTCTTTCATAAAATCAACTATTTCCTCAGGCTCTATCAACCCAAATACCGGACTTATATAAAGATTACATTTTCCATACAGATTATATTTTTCTATAATCTGTTTTGTCTTTATAAGATCCTCTCGGTTTCCTACTACAAATTTGACAGTATCATTGCTATTTAAAATATCAAAATTCCCTAGATTCATGGACTGTTCCATTCCACTACAGGAAAGCTTATAGTCCATTGTAAAAGTTACATTTTCTTTGTTAAGCTTACGGATTTTGTCAAGATAAATGCTACCGTTAGTCTCTATTTCAACATTCAGATTGTTTTCTGCAAGAACTGTAATAACTTTTTCAATGTCATTTCTTAATAATGGTTCTCCACCTGTAAGAGTGACATTTTTAACTCCCGTTGATAAAACATAATCAAGTATTTCTTCTTCCGTCATTGTTTGAGAAAGTGCTTCTTGCTCATTAGCCCATTTGGTATCGCAGTATTTACAGTTAAGATTACAGCCCTTAAAGCGTATAAAAACCGCTAGCTGCCCGGCTTTAGTTCCTTCACCATTAATACTTACAAATTTTTCCACTACTTCGTATTTACTCATATATAAATCCTTTCAGATTAAAATTATTTAAAATCATTCCATATAAGTTGCACTATTAGCAGGAGTTTCATATACAGTTACAGCTCTCATGTTGTATCCAAGTATTTTTATTTTTTCATAAAAATATTTGGCCATATTCTCCGCTGTCGGTCGGAAATCAAGTTCAATAATTTTGAAATTCTCGCTTTTTAAAGCTTCAAATGTAGTTTCCTTCAATGAATTTCTTTCTATAATTAATGCATGATCCATTGAATCTGCTATGTTTCTTAAATCTTTTTTCAGTTCTCCAAAATCAACATACATACCCTTATGCTGAACATCTTCCTTTAGTTCCTCAGTTTGAACTTCAAGAACAATCTTCCATCTATGTCCATGAAGATTGCTGCATTTTCCATTGTATCCTGCAAGAAA
>ENA-OPDD01000567-OPDD01000567.1-human-gut-metagenome-genome-assembly--contig:-NODE-567-length-27005-cov-5.101410_pt1 | contig 27005 bp, 35 predicted proteins | sample MGYA00241574_ERZ501499 | MGnify/ENA primary metagenome ERZ501499 (study PRJEB25962, sample SAMEA2042576) | human gut metagenome | biome: human gut; feature: human-associated habitat; material: faeces...
GGGGCGCTTCCAGCGCGGGGAGATGGTGGCAGTCGTTTTGCGCCATCACCCAGTCGGTGAGCTGCTCAAAAAAGCCGCTGTTCTGCACGGTGAGCACGTCCGCCTCGCCGTACTCCCGGCGGGACAAAAAGAGGTAGTTCTTTGCCATGTCCCGGCCGGAGAAATACTTGGTGATCACCGGGTCACCGGGGCTGTCCTCGATGGAAAAGGCGGTGGCGTCCTCATCCAGCCCCGCGATACGGAAGGCCGCGCCGGTAGCCTCCTGCTCCTCCGCGATGAGCGGGCAGGTCTTGAGCCACGCCCGCAACGCGGCAATGGTGGGTCGTACTTCGCTCACTTTGCACCTCCGAGGAACTGTTTTGCGGCGTTGTGGGCGAACTTCACCAGCTCGTCCTTGTGGTCGGCAATGGCCCGCTGGCCCCAGTAGGAGCCGCGCAGGCGGTTGTCGCCGTGCAGGCCTGCGCCCTGTTCATGCAGATAATACTGCTTGCGGGCGTAGGGTGTGTTATACACTAGCAAGCCCTCGTCGAACTTCGACGCCTGATTGACGCTGTTCTTCAGCATGCCGGTGTCAAAGGGCACATACGGGTCAACCGTTTTGGCTACATGCTGGGAAAAGGCATACTGCACTTTTGCAAAGCCTGCATCCAGGTCGGCCTGCAGGCCGGGCCGGAAGGTGATCTTAAAATCAAAGACCGGTGCGCTCATGGTCTCAGCTCCCTTCCACATGCCAGTGCGGCAGCAGCGGTTCCCGGTTGTCCGAGATGGCCGACACGGTGCAGCACAGGTGCGTTTTTTCGAGGTGGGCGTACTCGGCGGCGGTCAGGGTGGGCACCGCGCCCTGCACCAGCTTCCAGCCGCGTTTCAGCGTCCAGTGCTTTACCTTTTCCGCCGCAGGCAGCGCCGCCCACTGTGCATAGGGCAGATAGCCATGCGTGCACAGCCCCGCCGGGATGCGCACATGGGTGGTGCGCTCAGGGTCCTTGGCGGTGCCGGAGCCGGAGGTGGAACGGCATTCCCGCCAGCTGCAGCCAGGGAAGGACCAGCACACAGGCGTATCGGTCTCGGTGGCGGTGTCATGGATGAGGTTTACCACGGTCACAGTGCCCTGCATCAGAAGCACCCCCTGTACAGCAGATCGTGCGGGTCACTACCCAGCACAGTGCGGAGGATCTCATAGGCTTCCTGCCGGGCGGCGGCGGTCACACTTGCATTGCTGCCAAAGGTGACGCTGTAGCCGTCGTTGGAGGCACTGGCAGCACCCGGCACAGCACCTGCCGCAGATGCAGCGGCCAGCAGGCCGACGATCTGGGCGCAGGCATCCGCCAGCATCTGGCGGCAGCTCTCGCACACGGCGGCATGGGGTTCCGCCTTGCCAAAGGTAGCGCTGTCGATGAGGCGGGACGCCCGGCTGCACAGCACACCGAACGCCAGCTCACTCACCGTGCCGCCCGCCGCCTGGTACTCCGGGTAGGTGCAGTAGTTCATGGGCGGGGCCCTCCTTACGCCTCGATGCGCTTGATGTACAGGGTCTTGGGCTTGGACACCTTGATGCCGTACACCTTGCGGCCCTGCACAGCGGACGCGCCAATGTACTTGCCGGAGCCGCCCAGATCCTGCAGGTGCACGGGGGTCTGCCACTCCATCACACGGTGGCACCAGTTGGGGTGGCCGCAGATGAACTCGGTGGTAGTTTTCTTGGTGCTGACACGGGTGGTGTTCTCGAAGTCCATGTTGTTGGATTCGTACACCGCAAAGCCGGCGATCTGACCCACCGCACCGGTCTGCACCAGCTGCTGGGACAGGTCACCCTGCTTGATGAACTTGTCATCCTGCATGAGAATCTCCAGATACTCAGGGCTGACGATCATAAAGCGGCCGGTCTGGGGCACGCCGTTGCGGCTCAGGGTGCGCTTGGCGGCCAGAGCCTCTTTGTAGGCGGTGGAAGCGGTGCAGGCGGTCTTGGTGGCGCTGATGGTAGCACCGGTTGCACTCTGCAGCGCCTCGATGGACTTCTTGTCGATGGACAGGGCCATGGAGTAGGCGGCGCTGTCCAGACGCTCGGCGGTGATGCCGTCGGGCACGGATGCAGCGTCAAAGCCGTCGATGATCTCATTGACAGCCTCGTCGTTGTCGATGTCCAGATCCAGATAGGTGGTGGTGCCGGCATCGGCATCCACGCCGTTTGCCTTGTCGTATGCCTTGACGGCCACCTCAGTATCACGGACAGGGATTTTCACCTTGCCGGCCTTGGGGTTGCCTTCGTAGCGGGTGTTAAAGATCGCACCGTCACGGGTGACCAGAGTGGCCCGCAGCTTTGCGTCTACCAGAGCGGAATACCGCTCCTGATTTGCATGTGCCATGTTGAACTCCTTTCGTTTTACAGGTTCAGTTCGGGATTCAGGGACTTAAAGGCGGCTTCCACACCATTGGATTCGTTGGCGGGCGGTGCGCCATGCTCAGCGCCGGTAGAGACCACGGCCACGCCGGCGGCACCGTCTTCACCAAAGGCCCAGGGGTTGGCCTTGGCAGCGTCGTCCAGAGTCTTGTCAATGTCGGCGCTGCGGTCCTTGGAGCCCTTCAGAGCGTCCAGATCCAGCAGGGCACGCACCGCCTTGACGCTGCGGCCCTTCTTGCCCAGGATGGCAGTGTTCAGGGCGCTGTCAAAGGCAAAGCCGTCCGCCTGGGCCTTCATGTCCGCCTGCAGCTTGGTCAGCTCGGCCTCGTACTCCTCGGGCTTCTTCTTGCCTTCAAAGGCTTTCAGGCCGTCCTGGGCGGTCTTGAGCTGGGCGTTTGCGTTGTCCAGCTGGGCCTGCAGGGCAGTGGCGGCGGCCTTTTCGCGGTTGACGTCGTTGCCGTTCTCCTGCATGATCCAGTTCAGCTGTTCCTCGGTAATGCCGGGGATCTTGTTCTTCACATCTTCACGTTTCATGGTGGAAAAGCTCCTTTCTGTGGGGAAAACCTCGGTTTGGTGACACGGTTCTCCGTCCGTGTTCGGTTGTGGGCGGGGTACGCGCCGCCCGCCGCTATGGCTGCTCCCGACATTTGTGTCGGGAACATGGCACCGTTTGCAGGGATCGAACCTGCCGCTTCCGGTTTTGGAGACCGGCGCTCTGCCAACATGAGCTAAAACGGCATGAAAAAACCACTGTTGTGCCTTTTTGATGGCATACAGTGGTTAAAATGGGGCATTTCCGTGAATAAAATCTTACTTTTTGGGGTGCGGGTGCGGCGTGTATTTGTCGTCCTGCGCCTGCTGCACGGCGGATGCAATCATGAAGAACAGCCGGGCACCGTTCAGCAGAACGATCTCAAGCAGCGCAAGGATCGTCAAAACAACAAGAACCGTAGTAACCATAGTGTGCCTCCTGAAAAATGGGTAAAAGAAAACCACCGTCCGGGTGGATGGTGGTTAGTAATCGCGGAAGGGGCAGGCTTCGCAGATCTTCTTCCAGTTCTGCTTTACCTTGAACCGGGCAGGAATACAGCGGTCGATAACGCCTTGATTAGATTGACAATCGCCGGGTTCAATCCAATCATCTACCAGTGGACACTTGACACTGGCCGCTGTGCCGTTCTTGTCTGGTCTATACTCTACATTACCCAAGAATGCCATTTTTCTTCATCTCCTCAATCAAGGCAGTGGTGTTTTCATCAAATTCAGCACGGCTGTATGCGGTACGGATTTCGTGCTTTATTGTATTTACGTAGGCGGCACCTTCTGTACCATAATACCGTTCAAATTGACCGTTCCAAACTGAGACAGAAATCTTTGCATTTCGGATGTATTGCTTTGCCTGTTCTTCGCTGACGCGATGCTCCCGCTCTGCGTTGATGTGAGCATCATCGAAGGTCAAGGCGTCTACATTGATTTTGGTCGGTTCAAGATGGATAACGGCAGCTTTCGGCAGCTTTGCAGCAGTGCGAAGGTTCTCTATGATTATAGCATCTTTCTGCTGCTTTTCATAGTCCTTCGCCGCCCAATTCGCCCTGCTGGCTTCACTCCTGCCAAACTTCGGCACGCTGACACGGGCACTGTCCACCCGCCCGCCGGTGGCCTTAGCAAACTCGCTCAGGCTCTGGCGGGCTGCTTTCAGGCGCACGGCGCTGTCGGTGGTGTCAGACCCGGCGGCACTCTCGGCCAGATACCGCTTCTTCCATTTGCGCACGTTCCGCTCCCGGGCACGCTGCATCTGGTTGACCTCGTACTGGGTGTACAGTTTGCCGTTGTACTCGATGTTCCGGGCGTTCAGCTCCTGCAGGCTCTCCTCCGTCCAGGTGGGCGGGTCGCCCAGCTCAGGGAATACGGCAAAAAAGGTGTGGCGGCAGTTCCAGCCGCAAAGCCCAGCGCCGGTTCCGTAGCCGGTGGCCTGCTCAAAGTCCGGGTAATGCTTGCCCAGGTAGTCCACAGCCCCGCCCCGATGGAAGCGCCGACCCTGCCACTCGGCGTGACTGGGGCGGGCACCACCGTGGGCGCTGGTCTCAACAAACTCCACGTTCATTTCGTCCATGCGGGCTTCCTGCAGCTTGCCTGCGGTCTGGTTGACACCGGTCAGTACCGCCCGGCGGGCCGCAACTTCCAGCGAATCTGTGTGGCCGCTGGGGTAAGTGATCTCCGGCATCTCGTCTGCAAGGCTGTCCACAGCCTGCTTGACGGCGGTTTTGTAGTCAAAGGCACCTGTGGCCACCTTGCCCCAGGCGACATCCAGTGTGCGCTCAAAGGCCCCGGAGACGGTGTTGGCCGTTGTGGCCGTGAGGTTCCGCCATGTGCCGCAGGTCTGCCGGGCACCGGCGTTGAGCAGGTTGTTCAGGGCCGCGCTCTCTTCAAAGGGTGTGGGCTCGAGGTTGTAGTGGTAATAGATGGCATCTTCCCGCTCCATGGCTTCGGTGGCAGCCTCTTTGAGCAGCCTGCGGATGGTGGCTTCGCTCTTGCCGCTGTACTTTGCCAGCAGCTTGACCACGTTCTCCCGCACCGCCTCGGTCTGCTGGTAGCGCCACAACTGCCAGTCGGCCGTTTCGGTGAGGGTACCCATTTTGCCGATGCGCCGGGCGACATCCTGTAAGATCTCATCCTCGACCTGCTGCGCCAGCTGCACAAAGGCATCCGGCATGGCATCGAGGTAGCTCGGCGGCAGCATCAGGCACCTCCGAAGGTGAGCTGCTCATCGGTCTGGCTGTCAGCCTTGGCCTCTGCCGCCCACTGGTGGGCCTCGTCCTCGCTCAGACCATACCGGGCGGACAGATACCGGCAGCGGGGCACAAGCCCTGCCAGAGCGTCCTCCCGCAGCTGTGCGGTGCGCTCCTGCTCGCTGACAATGTAGCTGTCGTCCCAGTTGACCGAGATGCTGGTGTCCGGGTCCACATCTGCACCCAGCAGGTTCTTTGCCGCCCACAGGATGGCCCGCAGAATGCCGATCAGTGCCGTCTCAATGGGGATCTGGTTTTTGTTGGCGTTCTGCACAAGGTCCTGTCGGCTGCCGGTGTACTCGGTGGCGGTGGCCACCTTGCCCAGCTCAAAACTGTAGCGGTGGCAGCCAAGCCCGCACTTGAAGCTCATCATGTCCAGAGCGTCCTGCACGGCCCGGTGGTTGTCCTCGGTGCGCAGGTCGGGGTTGTACTCCCGCCATGCGGCCGGCTGGTCGATGCTGCCTTCCGGTGCGGGCAGCTCGTAGAAGATCTGGCGGTGAACGGCATCCGGCGGCACAGCGTGCTCCACACCGTCCTTGTCCACCCACTTTTTGCACATGGAGCGGTCATAGAAAATTTTCTTGCCGCCCAGGCGGAGGTCCTGCCGGTAGTTGTCAAAGGCGTAATCCGCCATCTGGGCTGCGTCCAGCGCCTCGGAAAAGACGCTCATACCCAGCCCCATGCCGCCGTCGATGTTTTTGGCGACAGCCGGGCTGAACAGGCTGAACCATGCCGGCGCGCCGGTGACCGTGATGTGCTCCACCATGCCCGGCGGGGTCTTGGCCTTGGCAAATTTCGGCGTGCCGGAAACATCGTCCATCACCTCGAACCATTCATTCGTGATGGTCCGTTCGCCGCCCTTGCAGGTGTGGGTCTGCAGATAGACGGCGGGCTTACCGCCCATCACGCACTCGGACACAAAGGCGGCCTCGGTCACCACGCCCCGCTCCACGCTGATGGGCAGGATGCAGCAGGCGGGGTCATAGTCCAGCTGAATGCGCCCCTGCGGCGAGGGCAGGGCGTTCCCGGCGGCATCCACCGTCAGGCCTTCCACACTCAGCACAAAAGCACCGGTGCCGGACCAGTAGGCCTGCTCCACCAGCTTGTTGGCATTCTCCCAGAAATGCAGCTGCCGCAAAAGGCCGCCGGTCTGCTGCTCATCACTGCCCAGCAGGTAGGCGGCACTCTTTGCGTCGCCGATCTGGAAGGAGGTCTTGTCGTTGAGCAGCAGGTTTGCCCAGTCCTCGCAGACATGTTTCGGCATCCGCAGGGAAGCCAGACGCCGGGAAATGACGCTGCCGTCCGGGGCGTCCTCCTTCTGGTCGTGGATGTCGGGAACATCGCCCTTCCACCATTGCCGCCAGACTTCAATGTTGCCGTAATAATCCGCATCCAACTGCAGATGTTTGGTTTTGTTCAGATATTCGATAAAGGCCGAAACGTTCATCTTGCAGTCAGTCTCCTGTAGTCGCGTTCAATGGTGTATTCAAACGCATCCAGTGTGTCAATGTCGGTGGTGCCGTCGTCCAGACGCTCGTCCACGCCGGGGTGTTTCTGGCTCCACAGGGCGCTGGCAAGGGCGTCCCGCAGGGTGGCGGCTTCCGGCATATACCAAAAGCGCCCGCCGCCCATCAGGATGGACGTCAGGCGGATGCGGTCGATAATCTGGATCTTGGCACTGTTCTGCACCCGGTCGGCCAGCCAGGAAAGCGGGCAGGCCCGCAGCCGGGCACGGATGTGGTTGATTAGCGTCTGTTCGGCGCTGTCGCAGAAAATATAGTGGATCTCGCCGTACCGTGCGAACACGGCGGTGCAGAACTCAATGAGCTGCGCGGCGAGGAAGTCTGCATCCTGATTCTTCGGGTCGATGCGGGCGGAAGCCAGCCCCACGACGCCCGCGTAGTACGGCAGGATGCCGGTGGCCACGAAGGCGTGCCAGGAGCCGTTGCCGCCGAAGTCCACCCCGATGTGCACCCGCCACGGCTTGCAGGGCTTGTCTGCGGGCCAGAGGAAGCGCTTGTCGTCGGCGGCGATGCTGTCCGCAAACGGGCGGTAGATGATGCCGCCTGCCGCTGCCCACTGGCCGAGAATAAACCGGTTGTAGTACACCGTGCCGGCATATTCTTTTTTCAGCTGCGCCACGAACTCCGGCGGCAGGGTGGGGTTGTCGTCGATGGTGTAGGCCTGACAGTAAATGTCAGCATCACTGTCGAGGAACCGCTTGAACCAGTGCTGGGGGTTATCCGGGTTGCAGGTGCCGTCAAAATGGCTGTGCGGGCAGGAAAGGCGGCTCTTGAGCATCTGAAAGACGCCCTCGTCCCAGGTGGTGATCTCGTCACCGTAGGCATACTCGAAGGCAGCGCCCTGAATGCGGGCAATGTGCTTTTTGTTGTCAGCGCCCAGCACATACACCTTGCGGCCAAACAGCTGCACGACATTGCCGGCAGCCGAGGTGCGCACGACGCCCACCAGCTCAGGCCCCCAAAGGGACCGCATGGGCTCCAGCACGTTGCGTTCCAGCGTGCCCAGGGTGTTGCCCAGCATGACCAGCAGGCCCTCGTCCCGGACCGCGCAGATGCGCTTCGGGATGGTGACGGCGCAGTCCAGGTAGGTCTTGCCGGAGCGGGTGGCCCCGGTCTTGATGTTCCAGCGGTGGCTGCAGTTGCGCAGGAACTCCTGCTGGAACTCAGTCAATGGCACTGTCCACACCTCCCAGCAGCTCCCGGGCACGTTCCAGCGTGTCGGCGGCGGTATCATCGGGCGGGTTGTCCTCGCCCAGCATCTTCAGCAGCACGTTGGCGGCCTGCGGGTCGCCCTTCTTGGCACGGGCGGTGATGCCCTTGATCACGGCCATCTGGTTGTCGATGTCCTCCGGATCCACAGCATCCCGCAGCAGGGCGTTCACGCTGCGGCGGTCGGTCTCCGGCAGGCTGAGGTAATAGTCGGCGGCTTCCTTCATGCTGCGTTTGCGGCGGCGTGCCTTGCCGGACGCAATGCCGCCCTGCTGGGCGATCTCTCTCTGTTCGCTCTCCGTTCGCTTGTTGAACGGGATAAGATTCTTCTCGTTGGACACGTCACCACCTCTCATGGTTCAGGTAAAACAAAAGCCGCCCCGGAGGACGGCCAGAAATATGCAAAGGATGCCCGGCTGGTACATTCAGGCTGTTGGTCGGTAAAGGTTGTTCCCCTGTCGCAGCCGGGCAGCACAAAGCCCGCAGGGGGAAGGGAGTAAGGGACCTTTCCTGCGGGCTATTGCATTTTAAATTTTAGCAGAGGTTGACAGTGTTATCAAGTCCGGTCCGCTCCGGTTTGCTCCGGACTTTTGATGTCCAGCTGGCGGACGGCGGCGCTGTGATGCTGGAACATCTGGCTGCGGGACAACCGGACGTAAACGGCGATCTTGTCCCAGTCCTCCAGCAGGACGTACCGGCGGAACAGGATCATGAAATCCACCTCGTTGTCCAGCTGGCTGAACACGTCCATCAGCTCGGCACGGATGGCGTCGCACACAGTGGATTGTGCTTCAGCAGCCTGCTTTGCTTCCTCGATGCGCTCCACGGCTCTGGGCAGCGCCTGACCGTCCCCGCCGCCGCCCGGCATGGCGGAATAGCGCTGGGTGGTGTGCATGGCTTCGGCCTCCAGCGTGGCCAGCTCGTCCAGCCGCAGCCGCTCGAACCGCTTGGCCGACCGGTACCGCCAGAGCCAGGCTTTTTTCTCTTCGTAGGTCATCGGACTTCCTCCACCCGGACGAACACCCCGCAGGGGTCCGACCAGAATTTCTCCACGATCTCGCTGCACACCTGCGCGTCATCCGCCCAGAAGTGCAGGCGGGTCATCTCGTCCTTGAGAGCCTTTTCCAGGTTGTCGGTGTCGGGTTTGCTGGTGCGCCACTCGCCGCTGCGGCGCTTGCCCTCGGTGGGGAAGCACCACTTGACCAGCAGGCGCACCGGTCTGCCGGCAGGGATGGGCTTTGCCGGGGCGTGGGGTGCCAGATGGGCATGGAGCTTGGCACGGGTGGCTTTGAGTTCCGGGCTGTCGTGCAGCACGGCGCAGGGCTTGCCGCCCTTCATGTAGGCGTGCAGCTGCTTTGCGTTGTGGGTGGTGGTGGGCGGCTGCATGGGGACGAAGAATTGCATGTACATGGGGTTCACCTCGTTTTTCTTTTTTTCAGTTCAGGCCAACGTGATGGGGAGGGTTCCCCGGATGGATGGGGCTGTGTACGCCCATCCTCCGGGATCCCCATCACACACGGACGGATTATGCTATTATATATAGGCATTTTCCGTCCCGGATCCGTAGGAAAATGCGGCATTTTCCGAAATCCGGAAGCCGGACGCGGACGGATTATGCGGGCATTTTACTGTTTTTGTACGTTGCGTAAAACAAAATATTGCAATTTGTAATCATCCGTTGGAACCGGGTTCTTTGCGTCCCACGTCCGCGCCATCTACCCAGTAACCGCCGTCCGCTTTCAGGCGGCGGCGCACGGTGTCCGGCTTCAGGCCCATATACTCGGCCATGGCGTAGACAGTGACCTTGCCGTCCATCGTGCAGGATTCGTAGGCGGTGGACAGCTCCACGGATTTGTTCTTGGCCAGCTTCTCCCGGCTGCCCCAGCGTTTTTCCGCGCCGCGTGCCGCAAAGCCTTTAACGTCGCCGTCCGGCTGCAGGTCCTCCAGCAGGCCGGTGTCCAGCTTGTGCACGGGGTAGTCGAACCAGAGGTTGACCGGGTCGAACCGGGCAAACTCGCGCAGGGTGCCCTCGATGCGCCAGGCGGTCATGCCGTCGGCCTTTTTCTCAGCGGCGGCCACCTCTGCGTCGATGGCGCGCAGGTCGGCAAGGCCGAGTTTTTCCTTAGCAATGGCCAGCATCCGGGTGCGGCTGAGGGCATCGTCCGGGCCGTAGGCATCGGCATGGCCGCGCTTATCCAGCATGGCCTTGATGACCCGGCAGGCGGCCTTGTTGTGCAGCTGCTGGCGGATAGCATCGGTTGGCACCAGCTCGGTCATGTCCAGCATGGCGTCCGGGTCACGGGCGAACACGCCGGAACCGGACGCACGGTCCATGCTGCGCTTGCCGCCCTGGGCACCTTTGCTGTGGTGATGGCAGTAGATCACGGCGCAGTCCAGTGCGCGGCACACAAGGTCAAACTGGTTGCAGAACTTGGCCATCTGGTCGGCGCTGTTCTCGTCGCCGGTGATTACCTTATAAATGGGGTCCAGCACCACGGCCATGTAGCCCTTTTTCTGGGCCCGGCGGATGAGCTTGGGGGCCAGCTTGTCCATGGGCACGGACGCACCGCGCAGGTTCCAGATGTCAATGTTTTTCAGGTGCTCCGGCGGCAGGCCCATGGCGGTGTACACATCCTTGAAGCGGTGCAGGCAGGAGGCCCGATCCAGCTCCAGATTGATGTACAGCACCTTGCCCTGGGCGCAGGAGAACTGGCCCAGCCACGGCTTGCCCTCGGCAATGGCGATGCACAGCTCGATGAGGGCAAAGCTCTTGCCGGCCTTGCTGGGGCCCGCCAGAAGCATCTTGTGCCCTTTGCGCAGCACCCCGAAGATGAGCGGGTCTGCCAGCGGGGGCAGGTGCTCCCAGTCGGCGGCGAGGTTCTCGGTGTCCGGTAGGTCGTCGGTCTCGGCTTCCAGCCAGTCCACCCACTCGTCCCAGCAGCTCTTGCCGAAATTGGTCTCCAGAAGCACCTGCCGCTTGTCGCCGCGCAGGATGCCGGGCATCCGGCTCAGGCGGCTGGGGTTGCGGTTCTGCTGGTCGAGGGTCAGGCCGTTTTTCTGGCAGGCAGCGTAGAGGTAATCCACCCGCTTGCGGTACTCGGCATAGTCCGGGGCGTCCACCTTGACGATGGCGTGGACGCTCTTGCCGCCGGAGTACACCAGCGCGGCGCAGGGCAGCTCCAGCTGCTTGATGATGGCCTGCTGCTTGCCCAGCTCCATGTTATCGCACTCCACAAGGGCGTAGCGGTAGGCGGTGACGTTGGCGTCCTTGCGGCCTGTGCCGTCCACGGGGTTGAAGCAGATCCAGGCACCCACCTCCGGGTCCCAGTCGCCTAGCACCTTGCCGAGATCCCCGCCGCAGGTGCCCAGTTCGGCAAGGAGCTGCCCGGCGGTGCGGGTCCAGCTGCCCTTGGCCGGGCGGCGTTTGTCGTCGGCCATGAAACTCTCGGTGACATAGGCCACATACTCGTCCTCTTCAAACAGGGCCTGCAGGTAGCGCCTGAGCTGGTCCACAGGGTCCCACTGTTCCGGCAGGGCGAGATCGTGGGCTTCCACCCAACGGGGGTCTACCAGCTGGCCGTCTGTGTGGTTCGTCCCGGCGGAGATGTCGTCGTTCCAGTCCAGTGCATGGCCGGCAGGGCCTCTCCATCCGCTGGAATAGGCCAGCTGAAAGATACTGCTGGCCGTGACGGGGCTGCCCCCGCCGCCGTGGAAACTGGCCCACTTCTTGGCGCACTCGCCTTTGTGGTAGCGGCCCCCGTCCCGGGCGCTCCACTGCTCCCATGCTTCCACGGGCAGGCCGGCTTCCTTCAGGCCCATGCCCACCAGGATCCATTCGTCGTAGGTCAGGGCGGACGGGCTGAGAAAATCCAGCGCTTCTTTGAGTTCATTCGCATTGTCCATTCACGTTACCATCCAAAATCAAAAGGACTGTCTGCAGCAGGCGGCTCCGCAGCGGGGGTATAGGTGCGGGGGTTCACGCCCTTGGGCACGCCGCGCCAGCCCTGAGCCGCTATGCGATCGATCATGTGGCGGGCGGCCTCAAAGCTCCAGGTGCCCACATGCTGGAACCCGTACTTTTCCAGACAGCGGATCTGTTTGGGCGTGGTCAGGCCCTCGTCCCGGCGCTTGTTCAGGCGGTCCAGCAGCAGGGCGGCCTTGCCGGCGGATTCCACTGCGTCCGGCAGGATGCCCAGCTTTTCCAGCGCGGCGGTCTGTTGCTCGCTGGGCGGACCGGCCTCCCAGCCAAAGGCGGGCACATACCCGGCCAGATCTTCGGCCTGAATGCTCATTTCGTACTGCAGCGGGTCCACCAGTTTTGCCTTTTTACGGCGCTGCTCTTCCAGCTGCTTGGCAAGGGCTTCTTCCCGCTGGGCCACCACGTCCTCGCTGGCCTGGGCGGCGGCCTCCTCGATGTCCTCCGGGCAGCCGGTCTCGGCCAGATGCTCGGTCATCTGGCGGGCCACAGTGCGGTCCTCACAGACCAGGTCTGCCGGGCGGCACAGCTCGTGCTTGTCGGTCATCCACAGGAAATCCAGCAACAGCAGGTCGGTCTTGCCCGGGGAAAGGCGGGTGCCGCGCCCCACCATCTGGCTGTACAGGCTGCGCACCTTGGTGGGCCGCAGCACCACCACGCAGTCCACGGAGGGGCAGTCCCAGCCCTCGGTGAGCAGCATGGAGTTGCACAGCACATTGTATTTGCCGGCGTCGAAGTCGGCCAGCACCTGCCTGCGGTCGTCGCTCTGGCCGTTGACCTCGGCAGCCCGGAAGCCGTAGGTGTTCAGCAGGTCCCGGAACTTCTGGCTGGTCTTGATCAGCGGCAGGAACACCACCGTTTTGCGGCTCTTGCAGCGCCGAGCCATTTCGGCGGCGATCTGCTCCAAATACGGATCAAGGGCTGTGCCTAGGTCGCCCACGGCGTAGTCGCCGCCGCTCATGGTCACGGATGTAATATCCAGCTGCAGCGGGATGGTCTGGGCCATGATCTTGCACAGATAGCCCTCCTTGATGGCGTCGGTCAGCTTGTACTCAAAGGCCAGGCTGTCGAACACCTCGCCCAGATTGCGCATGTCGCCGCGGTCCGGCGTGGCGGTGACGCCAAGCACCTTGGCCCCGCTGAAGTAGTCCAGGATGCGGCGGTAACCGTCGGTGATGGCGTGGTGGGCCTCGTCGATGATGATGGTGCCGAAATAATCCTGCGGGAAGCGTTCCAGCCGGGCGGTGCGCTGCAGGGTCTGCACGCTGCCCACCACCACCCGGAACCAGCTGTCCAGGCAGGTGGATTCGGCCTTTTCCACGGCGCTGACAAGGCCGGTGGAACGCTGCAGCTTGTCGGCAGCCTGTTCCAGCAGCTCGCCCCGGTGCGCCAGAATGAGCACCCGGTCGCCGGCACGCACCTGATCGGCAGCCACCGACGCAAACACAATGGTTTTGCCGGTGCCGGTAGGCAGCACCAGCAGGGTGCGGGTGTGGCCGGCGTCCCACTCGGCGTGGATGCGGTCACGGGCCTGCTGCTGGTAGGGTCTCAGTTCCTGCCCCATCAGAATGCCCCCTGCGTCCAGCCCTGCGAGGGTGCCGCCTTGGGTGCCGGCGGCGGCAGGAAGCGCTGCACCTCGTTGCTCTGGCCGGTCTCACCGGCGTGAGGGCCGCTCTGTTTGGTGTACTCCCGGACGCCCAGCTTGCAGATGCCCTTGGCACCTACCACCTCGTTCCAGCGGGGGCGGAAGGTTTCGCCCCGCTTGCACTGGCCGATGCTCTCAAAGAACGCGCCCAGCAGACCCTGGGTCTTGGTATGCAGGTACAGGCGGTGGGTCACGGTGGTGTCGCCCTTGGCCCCGCCATAAATGCGCAGGGTCAGTTTTGCCATGGAGCAGGGCGGCAGCTTGGCCCCGCCCTCATAGCGGGCACGCTCCATCTGGGTCACTTCAAAGGGGTACTCGCCCTCCGGCAGCAGCACGAATTCCTGCTGCTCGTTGGTAAACTCGTCATCCCAACCCAAAGCGAAACCTTCGTTGTTCATCTCGTTCATAATGCTTCTCCTTTATTTAATGTACGTTAAAACGGCAGGTCACGGCTGTCCAGAACCATCTGCAGCACCTGCGGCCATGCGGCGATCAGGCAGCCCTCTACGAAATCGGCCGGATAGTCCCGGATGGGCATATCCTCGGGGAAATAGCCCCGCTTGCCCACCACAGCCTGCAGCTCCTCCGGGGTGACGTTGTTGGCGCTCATCAGGGGAGCCAGCTTTTCCGGTACGCCCAGCGCGATCAGATCCGGTGTGAGCAGGGCGGGCGGCACTTCCTCGCGGGGCGGCTGGGGCTGCGGCGCCGGGCTGGGCAGAATGTCCTCTTCCGGCGCACTCTGGGGCTTCGGCTGGGGGCGCGGCTGCGGTTCCGGCTGCGGTGCGGGCGCAGGTGTGGTGCCGGAGATGCAGGCGGCAATGCCGGCATAATCAAAGGGCATTTCGTCCGGCAGGCCAAAGCGGTTCTTGGCGTCCCAGCAGGGGTGATGGGTGGTGTACATGACCCGGCGGCCGCCGCTGGCCTTGTTTTTGGCGTTGGGACTGCTGCCCGCCTTTTCCACCACGGTCTTGTAGTTGGCGAACAACAGCATGTCGCACCACTCCCGCAGCAGCGGGGCCACCTGTTTGGAGGTCTTCATGCTCCAGCGGTCGTAGTTGCCCACGGCGTCCGGCTGCTCGAATTTGGTGATGGCGGCATGGGCCAGCACCACCACATTGTGCCCGGCGTTGAGCACCTCTTCCAGCGCGTCCAGCAGCTTGGCAAACTCTTCCTTGACGTAGGTGTAGCCCTTGCCGTAGCCAAAATCCTCGATGCCGTTCACCTTGGCGCGGGCGCACACGGCCTGAATGCACAGGCGCTCTGCCCAGTCGGCGGTGTCGATGACCAGCGTGCCGCAGGGCACACTGCCCTTGCGCACCTCGGCCACCTCGTCCAGCAGCATCGCCCAGCTGGTGGGCTGGGGCAGGCGGGCCACATTCAGCCGCTTGGTGCCGCCCTCGGTGTCGATGAACACCGGATCCGGAAAATGGGAGGCAAAGGTGGATTTGCCAATGCCCTCCGGGCCGTAGAGCACGGTTTTGACCGGCGCGGTCTGCACGCCGGTGGTCACGGAATACTTGCTCATTTAAAACGCTCCTTTCGTCCAGCTCCTGGGCTGGGGCTTTTCGGTGACAGGCGGCTCGGCATCCTTTACCATGCCGTCCTCAATGATGATCTGGCACTCGCTGCCGGTGGAGACCCGGGTGGCGATGGCCTGCAGGTGCTCTGCTTCCAGCCAGCGGCCAAACTCGGTCAGGGTGGTCATGTCCATCTGCTCCAGCTTGTCCAGCAGTACAAACCCGCAGTCCGGGTTCAGGCGGCGGACGATGGCGGCGGCCACCCGCAGCTGGTCGCTGCCGGACATATCCCGCCAGTGCTTTCCTTTATAAGTAAGAGCACCGTCTTCCACGCTCAGCTCCGGCAGGGGTAGGTCGGCCCCGTTCAGCAGGGCCATGCGCTCGGCACGCTTGTCCTCGATCTGGCCGGTCAGCTTGTCGTAGTCGCTGGCATACTGGGCGGCTTCGTCCTCGGCCCGGGATTTTTCCAGATTGGCGCGCACCTTCTGGTTGGTCTCCTCGATGCTCCGGATGGAGGCTTCCAGTTCGGCGGTGGATTCGTCCTGAAGATCTTCAGCAGCAGTCTGGGCGATTTTTACATCGGCCTGCATGGTCGCCAGCCGCTGCTTTTCGCCAGTCAGCTGAAACTCAAGGTCTGCAACGACCTTTTTCTGCCGTTCAAGCAAATCCGAGAGCTGGGCCAGCTGCGTCCGCTTGCGCTGGTTCTCGCCGTTGCGGGCAAGGATGTCCTGTTGCTGGCAGATGAGGTCGGAAGCGCTGACCGGCTCCTCCGGGGCATCCGGGTAGGAGATCAGCTCCTCGGCAAAGTGCTTTTTCTGTTGGGCCAGCTGGCCGGTGAAGGTTCGCTTGTCGTACAGGGACTTGATCTCCATGTCCTTGATGTGCAGTTCCGTACCCACGCCGATGATCCGGAGCAGGATGTCGGCCTTTTCCTTGTCCGATGCTTCCATGAAGCGGGGCAGGTCGAGGGCCAGCGGCTCCACAAAGGCGTTGAGCAGCTGCTGGCCGCTGCGGCGGCCCGTGGGGTCGGTGACGGTCAGGCTGGCATTTTTGCCCTTGCGCTCCACCACCACGCCGTTGGACAGTGTGACCTTGAGGTGAGCAGGAGCGATAGCCCCGTCCCGCTGTGCGGCAGTGGGGCGGAAGCGCTCCCCGCCCAGCGCCCACGCTAGCGCGTCCAGCACGCTGGTCTTGCCCTGATTGTTGTTGCCGCCCACGAGGGTGAGCCCGGTGGGCGACGGGGTGAGCGCAACGGCCTTGATGCGCTTGACGTTCTCGGCTTCCAGCGCCGTGATCTTTACAGACATTGTGATACCTCCCCTTGAATTTGTCCCAGTGTACGGATGAGCTGATTGGCGACGGCTTCCCGCTGCTCCTGCGGCAGCTTGCAGAACTGCGGCTTTACCATCTGCCAGGTGTTCAGCATGGAGCGGCTGGCTAGCAGGACGCTGTCGTAAGCGTTCCGGACGTCCTGCTCTGCGTCCCCGGTGACGGCGTCCAGCTTTGCCTGCAACTCGGCATTCATGGCGTCGGCCATTTCTTTTGCCTGCCGCCGGGTCTCCTCTTTGTCCACCACGGCGGTGATGGGCTGACTTTTCAGCGCATCGTTCTCGGCCTTGAGCTTGTCGCCCCGGAGCTTGGCCGCCTCGGCCACCTGCCGGGAGCCTGCCAGTTGGTTCTCCGCGTCCTTGGCGCGGGCCTCGGCCCTGTCGCGCTCAGCTTCGGCTTTCTGGCGCTGGAGGTTGGCCGCAATGCGGCTCTCGTCTGCATCGTGGTAGCTCTGCTGGAGCTTGGCGTTCTGCTCGGTCAGGCCCTGAACATCCGCAAGGGCGGCATCCCGCTGGGCTTCGACATCTTGGATGTGGCTTTCCGCCCAAGCAGCCCGATTCTGGGCACCCAGCAGTTTGTCCCGCTCAGCCTCGGCAGCATCGGCCCGCTCTTTCTCGGCCTTGATCTGGGCAAGGGCTTCCTGATACTGCTTGTGCGTTGTGATATCACCGCTCTTGACCTGTGCCACCAGCTCTGCCGGGGCGCTGGGCTTGGCCACGGCATACAGCAGGGTCGGCGGCAGGGCTTCCAGAATGGCCCGCTGGCGGGGGCTGCTGCCGTCCATCAGGGCAGAGACCTGCAGCAGGTTGTAGGCGGTTGACTTGGTGATGCCAATGGAACAGCACCATGCCCGGAAAGAATCATCGCCACGGTTGCCGTGCTTGGAGTTGTCCAATTGTTGGACAACTCCGCACAGCGCATCATGGGCAGCAGCAATGGCATTACCCATGTGGACAAGGCCGCGCTCGGCCAGCTTTTTGCCGTGCTGGTACTCCTTTTCTGCAAAGTGCAGGTCATCCACGGTCTGTTCGTCCAGCCCGGAGTAATCGAACGCCGGGCGCATCTCATCCGGGATCGTGGTCAGGGGCTTGCTTTGCAGAGTGTCCATGCTGTCCATGCTTTCCAGCGCTGCAGCTGCGTCCAGTTTGGAGGGCATCATACCCGCACCTCCGTGTCCTTCAGACGGTCCAGCAGCTCGGCGAGCAGGGCACCGGACAGCGGCTTGATGTCGCCGCCACGCCAGCCATAGCAGAAGATGGTGCCGCACAGGGGCTGGCCGCGCACCACACGGTTGACCGGCTGGCCCGCCGTGCGGAAGAACAGCACCGCCGGGGTGCGCGGGAAGATGTAATGCTCCACCGTGCCGCCAAGCCGGGCCTCCATAGCGGAGAGGGCGTCCGGCAGATTTGCCGGTTCCGGGGCGCGGCCCGGTTCGATCAGAATACCTTTCATGCTTGTAAAAACCTCCAAAGTGTGTTATTCTTCGGGGTGATGGAGTCGTTCAAACCATCACCCTTTGGGCTCGTCCGTGCTGCGAACACGGGCGGGCCTTTTTGGTTTGCGGGGCAGGCTGTCCACCTCGCTGCGCGGGATGAGCTCCCGCTGGTAGATGTACTTGACGTGCTGCCTGCCGTCCTTGAGCCAGTGGCAGACGGAAGCGGCAAAACTGTTGGCGCTGGCGTAGCCCAGCCGCCGGGCACACATGGCAGCCGTGCCGCTGGCCAGCAGGTCACCGGTCTTGGCGTCCCACACGGTGTACCACGGGACGTTGTTGACGCAGTCAGCCATGGGCTTACCCCACCTTCCGCTTGCCCTTGACGGTGTTCTGGGGCTCCTTGTGGACCTTCTTGCCGGCTTTCTTCTCGGCGTCCTGCACGGCAAAGCTGATGCGCATCAGGGCAAGGGCTGCCAGAATGAGCACCATGGCGGTGGTGAACTCGCCGTCGGTGATCGTGCCGCCCACCTGCGCGGTGCCCTCAATGCCCAGGGCGTACAGCAGGCCCGCGCCGAAACTCCCGGCGGCCAGCACCTGCCAGACGGTGGATTTAATCTTCATCGTCGTCCTCCTCTTTCAGCGCGCGGATCGTGTTGTAGAGCAGTCCAGACGCCCAGCACATCTGCCGCTCAAAATCGTCCGGGAAATAGCTCTTCAGAATCTGGGCGATTGCGCACACCAGAAGATGCAGCACGTCGCTGGGACCACCTTTGACCTTGATGGTCGAGTCCTCACTGTCGATGTAAAGTTTTGCCTTCATGTTCATGCTCCTTTCTCAACCTTCGGGAAGAAATACTCTCCGATCTGCTCCTGCGGGATGTGAAGCTCCCTGCAAATGGCGGTGATCTCGTAATGGCGCCACTCATTGCTCTTTTGCTCCGGCTTCGGGTTCAGGCGGGTGGACAGGGTGCTTTCACCCATGCCGACCAGCTTGGCGAACTCCCGGTGCTCAAACCCTTCGTCCTCGATGAGGCGGGCCAGCTTCAGGTAAGGGCTTCTTGGCTTTCTCATGGCTTTCATCCTCCTTCTTTTTGCAGATGTGTTCCAGCCGCTCCGGCTGGCGTTTGTCCCAGCGCTGTTCTGCCCAGCGCTTGTTGTGGCCGTTCACGCTTCCAGTTCCAGCGCCCAGAACTCGGCCAAGGTCTGGCACACCGGCAGGGAAAAGCCGATCAGCTCCTCCCCGCCGGGTTTGAGCAAAATCATGTAACGTTCCATGGCTGTGTGTCTCCTCTTTTTAGTCCGGGCTGAAAGTCTGGAACCGGTCATCGTGCCGGCTCTTGAATTCTTTCAACTCTCGGATATCTTCCGGCGTACAGCCGGTGTTTTCATAAGCTGCCAGCCGCTGCACAAGCTCTTCTTTCTTGGCTGGGCTCCAGTAGCCCTCTTTGATGCCGCTGCACCGGGGGTTCGTCAGTCGGTTCATAGTGTGTACCTCCTTGTTGGTGGCTCCCTTCTGCGGTATACTTAAGAGGAAGGGAGGCGTGTTGTATGGGTCTTTACGATAATCTTAACAGTGCCTGGCAGGTTCATGATGTCATGAGGCAGTTTGCGGAACAACAAGAGCAAGAAAATCGAATGATACAAAATTCGATTGCTCGCAAGGAAAAATTGGCAAACGCCCAACTTGGTTCCGCGGAAGATATTCGCAAAATGTTAGAGATGATGGAAGCTGACCAAAAAGAGCAAACCGAGGAAAACAAGAAGAATAGAGAGCTCGCTCTCAAAAGCTATAAGGTTTCCCTTGCGGCCGCGTTTTTTGGCGGTGCGTCCTTTTTGGCTGCGCTCATAACGCTAATCTTACAATTGTTAGGATGAGTGCGGCAATTTGAAAAACCAGTGCGATGCACTGGAAGAAAAGTGCAAGCCTCATCAACTCTGCCGTTGTCCAGTTGGAAAGCCGTTCTTTCCAGCCGGGCTTTTTGCTGTCCTTCATCTTCTTCACCTCCTTGTTGATTATGGTGATGTCTGTCATGTGGTTTCTCCTTTCATGCCACGGGGCGGTTGTCCAGCTTCTTCAGGCTGGCCACCAGATTGATGGACGCCGCAGCGGTCTCCATCTGCTCGAATGCGTCCTCGTCCATGTCCTTGCACATGGTGTGGATGCGGATCACACGATCCACGTCCTGCTGTGTCAGGCCATACATGGCGGGGTTCAGGGAATTGCTCTTGCGTGCCATAATAAGCACTCCTTTCTGTGGGTGGCTCCCACGACCATCCCGGCGGCGTCACCGGAATGGTTTCGGCCGCTGCCATGCGGCCATCATCGGGTGGGTTGTGGCGTGCTCCCTTCTGCGGTATACTTGAGCGGAAGGGAGTGTAAAAAATGCTGGATGTGAAAACATTGAAGGTTCTGGAATTCCTGAACGAGCATCAGGATGAAGCTCTTTCCATTTATCAGATGGGAAAGTACGGTATGACCGTCAATTTTGAAACCATGCAATGGCTGACGGATAAGAATATGGTCTTTCGATATGAAGATGAGGATGCGTTCCGGTATGAGTACGAAGAACCGGAATATACCTACCAGATCAATGCTGGTGGCCGTGTTGCTCTGGAAGAACAAAAGCATTTCACAAAGACTGAAAGGCGTGCCAACATTGCTCTTGGTTTGTCGGTTTTGAGTTTGCTTGTTGCCATTGCTACAGCCTTAAAAGGTTGATGACGTTGATGAGCAGCGCAATGATGGACAGAGCGAAAGCAATACTGTATTTCAGGTCAAGGCGTGCATAGTATCGCTTGGTTTCCTCCAGCATCTTCTTGTCAAGCTGCTCCTGTTCTTCCGGTGTTCGGGGAGAGTGATCCATCTTCTTTACCTCCCTTCGTGTTGACTGGGTTGCAATTTGTTGATTGCATGACAAGTATAAGTCATTAAACAACATTTGTCAAGAGGCGTTTTGTTGATTTTTCCAACAAAAAGGCCTTGACGCTTTAACGTGCACCTGCTATAATGATGGCAAAGGGGGTGACTAAAATGACGATAGGCGAACGAATTAAGGAGGTCAGAAAAACTGAAAAGCTGACTCAACAAGAGTTTGCTGACCGGTTGAATCTTAAACGCAATACGGTTGGCAGCTATGAAGTAAACGTTGTTGACCCTAGTGACCGCACTATTAAAGATATCTGCGATAAGTTCGGCATCCGCGAAGAATGGCTCCGCACTGGTGAAGGTGAGATGCGCCTAGGTGAGGATGCCCAGTCGGAAAAAATCGAGGACTTTATCAATGAGGTAATCCGTGATGATGACGGCACTTTCAAAAAGCGCTTTTTGGAGATGCTGGCGGGGCTTGACCCGGCGGACTGGGAGCTGTTGGAGCGCATGGCTGAAAAATTGACGCAAAAAAAAGAGGAAAGCCCGTAAAGGCTTCCCTCGCATGTTGGCTGGCGGCTCATCCGATCAGGTGGCTTGCGTACACCCACACAAGCCGCAGCTGGCGGAAATCGGCTTTTTCCAGCAGTTTCAAAATGGCATTGATGTAATCTTGTCGTGTCATGTGGCAATCCTCCGATTCGGTTTTATGTTCAAGAATATTATACAACCGTTTGGCGTTAATTGCAACAACTTTTGACAACTGAAAACAAACGAAAAAATCGCAGAAAACTGGGATTTTTTCAACAGAAAAAAGGAGAGAATCATGAAAAAGTCAGCAAAAAGGCTTTTAGGCGTTGTTTTTACACTGGCGCTGATGACGATTCTCGCATGCGGTGCCTTTGCGGCAAAGCCTGCGGTCGAGCTCACCGACGTCTATTTTACGGTCGACGCTTTTGACGGCGTCAGCCCCACGGTCTGCTTCCGGAATAATTCAAACAAAACCATTAAATACGTTACGTTCACGTTGGTTCCTCTTAATGCGGTCGGTGATAGAACTTCCTGCACGATCAGCGGCCGCTCGACGGTGACGGCCCAGGTAGTAGGGCCGATTGCTCCGACAAGATTCGACCGAACGGTCGCAAACACGGTGACTTCTCCCGCGTCCATGGGGGATTTTGGGCCGTTCCAGGCACAGCAGCAGCTTGCAACGGATTATTACTTTGGCGCAGAAGAGCGCAACGGGCATAGAATCTTTTTGGACAAGGACGGTAATGCCTATTATGCTGATTCCTACACTCCGTCCTCCGTTCTGTCTGTGATCGACCATTCCAAGACGCGGGGTCAGCTGGATTCTACTACTTATCTGACAGATGACGAACTCCAGAATGCAATTTACAATGCAGCAGTGGAATGGGATTGCCTTTGGTACAACAGCACGATCGACGAGATTGCCGTGACCAAGGCGGATATCATCTATATGGATGGAAGTAAAGAGACTGTCAATCAAAAAGCCCTGTATTCTGGTCACTTCAGAAGCGACCCGACGAATCAGCCTTACTATGTGCTGACCAGCAAATACGCCCCTGTTTACGATTATCAGTATTACAAAGAGCACAACGCCGATCTGGCTGCCCTGTTCGGGGATAACCAGTGGAAGTATCTGGAGCATTTCGTAAACAGCGGCATGAAGGAAGGCCGTCAGGGCAGCAGTGCATTTAACCTTGCTGCCTACAAAGCAAACAATCCTGATCTGGTTGCCGCTTTTGGCGAAGATAACCAGAAATACTATGAGCACTATATCTCTTCCGGCAAGAGCGAAGGCCGGAAGGCATCCTGATTTTTGAATAAAAAACGCCCCACCGGCGGCAACCGGCAGGGCGTCAAAGAATGGCTTGCTCACGAGGAACAATCCAATGAACAATCCAATCCAGCAGTTGTATTGTACCACCTCCGGGCAGGCTTGTCAAAGTGTATCTGTGGAGGTGCATTTTATGGGAAAACGAACCAACACGGCAGCCTGGCTGCCGAATCAGCAGCGCTGGCAGATCAACGTCCAAAAGAATGGTGTGCGCAGATCCTTTACCAGCTCAAAGCCCGGCCGCACCGGCCAGCGTGAAGCCAATGCAAAGGCGGACGCATGGCTGGATGACGGCATCAGCAATACTCGGATGCTGGTAGAAGCAGCCTATCCGCAGTGGATCGGCGAGCTGAAATTGACCACCAGCCGCTCCAACTGGGAACCGATCCAGAGCCGGTGGAACGTCTGGGTGCGTCCAGTCATTGGCCGGAGGCGTGTGGGAGACCTGACGGAACAACAGCTGCAAGCCATCATCAACAAAGGATTTGCAGGAGGACTGAGCAAAAAATACCTTTCCAACATGTGCACGGATTTGACCATGTTCTGCAAATGGCTGCGCCTGAGCAAAATGTCCACTCTGCGGCCGGAAGAACTGCATGTGCCAAAGGGTGCACGCTCCAAGGAAAAAGAAATATTGCAGCCGGAGGATCTGCGTACACTTTTTGAGGTGGACACTACGATCCTAGACGGCAAACTGATCGAGGATCCTTATGTCAATGCGTACAGGTTTAGCGTTGTGACTGGCCTTCGTCCGGGCGAGCTGATCGGACTGAGCTGGAAGGACGTTAAGGGTGGCCGGGTGAAGATCCGGCGAGCTATAAACACCCGTGGCGAGGAAACCCGCGGCAAGAACGACAACGCTGTGCGCGCCTTTGCACTCACCGATAGTGCAGCCGCTATTCTGCAGGCACAGAAAAAGCTGACAGGCGGGCAGGAGAGCGTGTTTGGCATCTCCTGTGAGGACACCTATAGAAAATATTGGCGGCGCTACTGCGAGGCCAACGGACTGCACTATGTTCCGCCGTATAATCTCCGACATACGTTCGTATCACTGGCAAAAACGCTGCCAGAGGGACAAGTCAAGCCCTTGGTTGGCCACTCCCGCCAGATGGACACGTTCGGGATCTACGCGCATCTTATTCATGGCGAGGATGTGCAGACTGCCGCAGACCTGGACAACGTCCTCAGCAGGGTTCTTGATCCGGAAAGTCTTGAGAAATAACACATTTTGTAACACGTTTCTATTTCTCGCACCGTGTTTACGGTTTCCTTCCCGGAGAAGTGGATTTCGGAATTTAACGGAAGTACGTTGGATATGTATGCCGGGCTTTCGCCGGAAAAGTTCTGGACCGGGTTCGACCCCCGTCGGCGGCATAAAAGAGCCCGGATGCGTATGGTATCCGGGCTCTTTTGCTTTTAAATCGTGGGTGTTTTGTAGGAGAGAAAATGTATGGATGCACGCACTACCATGATCATTGCGAAAGGAAAATTTGTCACAACAGATGTGACAGACTGCATCTACCACAAAGAAAATCATAAATGGGAAATTGTATTCAAAAGTGGACGGAGTTTTTTCTACAACCAGCAGAATGTCCTCTGCTTGAAGAACCCACAGAATTTGGACCCCCAAAAATATCAAGTGTGCCGTAAGGGAAAGATACTTGATAATATTGAAACGATCCTATCGTTTTCGGCAGAAAATGAGGAATATTGGCACCTTGTGTTTTCTACAGGCTATGAGCATGACTATAGCTGCAGAGAACTTCAAGTTGAAAGGTCGATTTTCGAAAATAGCCATGCAAAAAAAGTGTTCGACTATCTCAAGGAAGCGGCAGATGTAATCAGCGTTCGGGCAGAAGACCAAACGGCGATCTTGACAAAGCAGTATGAGAAAATTGATTTTTTGAGCAGAGAGTCAGCAGCTGCGGTATATTTGGACCCGTCAGAGTATGAGGAAGGGACAAATCTGCGGTCGGAAGCACCGATTTTTCCATTTGGATGCAACGAAAGTCAGTTCATGGCAGTTACGAATGCTTTGTCCAATCGCATAAGTGTGATAGAAGGACCTCCGGGTACCGGAAAAACACAGACGATCTTAAATATTATTGCGAATCTGGTACTGCAGGGGAAAACAGTTCAGGTTGTAAGTAATAACAACTCTGCTATTGAAAATGTGCAAGAAAAGCTGTCGAGTACAAAGTACCAGATGGATTTTTTTGTGGCACTTTTGGGAAAAGACCAGCGAAAAGAAGAATTTTTACAAAAGCAGACAGGCAGATACCCGGAGCTGGAAAAGTGGAAAGACCCGGACTATCAGACGCCGGAGTCCTTTGAGAACGTAAGAAATATGTCGTTGAAGCTGCAGGGGATCTTTCGTGACAAAAATCGGTTGGCAGAATTGTACCAAGAAAGAAGCGAAGTGCAACTGGAGGCGGAACACTACGATGTACTTCGTCCCGACTGCCCTTCCGGATGGGCAAAGTCCTCAAAGAAGCTGACATCTATCCAGGTTTTGAGGTTCTTGCAGGAATACATGGACCTACAGGAACATGGAAACAGAGTGGGACTTCTTAGATGGTTGAAATGCAGGGTCTGGTATGGAATCAATGTGTTGGACTTGCTGCGTGAGAAACCGGCTGATGTGCTGGATAAGCTCCACGAACTGTACTACAGGGACAGGACTCAGGAGCTGGACCGTGAGATCCAGGCACTGGAAGAAAAGCTGGAGGGTGTAGATGCAGATTTTTTGATGAATGAATTTACGGAAATGTCCTTGTGTTGTTTCCGTGCACACCTTGCTGAGCGATACGGCAAACAGTCCCAGCGTCCTGTGTTCTCCAAGGAGGCTCTTTGGAAAATGCCGGGGAACGTTCTTGAAGAATACCCGGTCGTGCTGAGTACGACCTATACGGCACGAAGCAGTTTGGGAAAGAATGCCCGGTTTGACTATGTTGTGATGGACGAGGCGTCGCAGGTGGATGTGGCCACCGGATGTCTGGCACTTTCCTGTGCAAGAAATGCAGTGATCGTTGGAGATACCAAGCAGCTGCCAAATGTTATAGCATCAAGCCAAAAGAAGCATCTTGAGGAACTTTTTGAAAAGTATAACATTGAAGATGCATACGATTTTTCGCAGTACAGTTTTCTGGAATCGCTTTTTGCGCTGATGAAAAACAGGGTCCCTAGAGTAATCCTGAGAGAACACTACCGATGTCATCCGCTGATCATTGGGTTTTGCAATCAGAAATTTTATAACAACGAGCTGATCGTCATGACACCGGATCATGGGGAAAAAGCACTCAAATTGGTGCTGACAGTCCCAGGACAGCATGAACGAGACCGGATGAATCAGCGGCAGATCGACGTGATCAAAAAGGATGTTTTGCCGGGTGTTGCGGCTGCAGATACAGAGATCGGCGTGATCGCACCTTACCGGAATCAAGTTTACAAGCTGAAAGAGGAGCTTAACAGACCGGAGATCGACATTTCTACAGTGCATAAGTTTCAAGGGCGCGAAAAGGACGTGATCGTCTTATCGACTGTGGATGATATTGTGACGCCCTTCTCGGATGATCCGAACTTGTTGAATGTGGCGGTCTCACGAGCAAAGAAGGAGCTGGTTGTAGTTGCATCGGAAATGGAACAGCCTGCAGACAGCAATACGGGGGAGCTGATTGATTATATCCGCTATCATAATTGCGATGTCCAATACAGTGCAGTTAGTTCGGTGTTTGATTATCTGTATAAGCAGTATCGAGATGTGCGCCTGGATTATCTGCAAAAGCGAGGACGGATCTCAGAATTTGACTCGGAAAATTTGGTTTACCATCTGATTCGAGACGAACTGCATCAGAGAAAGGAACAGGCCTTAGATGTTGTTTTTCATCAGCCTCTTTACCTCCTGATACGAGATCTGTCAAAGTTGGACAACAGGGAAAAGGCGTTTGTCAACAGTGGGGTGTCACATCTTGATTTCCTGATTTACAACCGTGTGAGCAAGCGACCGATCCTCGCCATCGAGGTAGATGGATATCGCTACCACAAGGAGGGTACAAAACAGGCAGAGCGAGATAAGATAAAAGACGATATCTTGGCACAGTATGGGGTTCCCTTGGTTCGGTTTGCCACCAATGGCAGTGATGAGGCAAGGATCCTCTCGGGAACGCTGGATGAAATAATGGGTACCGGTGTGAAAAAGGACTGATCAGAGACAAGAAAAAAGCAATCCTTACATTTCGTTCACAGTTCAGTCGGAAAAAGTGCTTTTTCTTTCTGGCGTTCCATGTTATAATAAAAGCTGATTACGGTCGCTGACCGTAAAGCGCAGGGCTTGGAGCAACAGGCTCTGCTGGGGCAAAGCCTGCAGCAGTGTGCAGGCGGGAAACAGAAAAAGAGAGGCGAATCGAGATGTTGGATATGATCAAATGCAGCACCGGCGGCGCATACTATGCCCGCGG
>ENA-OPDD01000579-OPDD01000579.1-human-gut-metagenome-genome-assembly--contig:-NODE-579-length-26757-cov-7.045165_pt1 | contig 26757 bp, 18 predicted proteins | sample MGYA00241574_ERZ501499 | MGnify/ENA primary metagenome ERZ501499 (study PRJEB25962, sample SAMEA2042576) | human gut metagenome | biome: human gut; feature: human-associated habitat; material: faeces...
ATTGCGGCAAGGGCGTAGTGACAGTCAGGTAGTCGGAAATAGAATTCACCTCCAGCATTTTATATCAAAAAATGGCGCAAAGGTCTGCAACTCCTGCTCCGAAAAAGTTGACAGGCAAAGATTTGCGAATTTCTGCCCGCAGCTCGCTCGGCTTTTTCAGAGGGCCATTTTGACCCACTGATTCCGTTACGGGTAAAATCAAGTGCCGGGTGGCGGCACCTGATTTTCAGCCAACCTTGAAGTGTTACAGGTGGAATCAGGTTGTCATCTTGGCAACCTGATTTGCAACGACATTGCAGCGTTACAGGCAGAATCAAGTGGTCATTTTGACCACTTGATTTTTACGGAGTAGGAGTGACGTGCTACAGATAAAGCCGAAGTTATCAAAATGATAACTCCGGTGGCTCTGCCACGGATGCAATCAAGTTATCATTTTGATAACTTGATTTTGATACGGCTACAATCAAGTTCCCAAAGTGGGAACTTGATTCGGCGGGAGTTGCAAATCAAGTTACGGAAAGCGTAACCTGATTTCAGATGACAGCCCGAATTCCCACTTTGGGGATTTGGGAGTGAGCGATTAAGAGTTACGGTATTTTGGCACTTCCCAGAATGGGAAGTGCCACTTTACTAGATAAAAGCAGCACCGATGAGGAACTTGACAAACTTTGTCAAGTTCCTAAAAGAGAAGTGTGAACTGTCGCTTTACGCTGGCGGTAGTCTTTCTGCCGACAGGCATTGCTGCAATATCTGGCATCCGCCCGAATCGGTAAGAACTGCTCCCCGCAGCAAGCACAGGTATATGTTCCACGTTCGGCACGCTTTTTAAGGCTTTTCCGCAGATTCAGCATCTTGTGGCCGCAGGTCTGGAAGCTGCAATATTTGCGGTTTCGGGTCTGGGTGTAGATGATTTTCCGGCAGTATTCACACTGGATTCTGCACACACTGGGGTCGCCATCAATGAAATATTCCATCAGAGTGTCCTGATTTTCGCGTTCCCATTGTTCTGTTGTCATAGGCATCCTCCTTTGGCAGTTATGGGTGGATAATGAAAAGCATTATTCACCCAAAATGTTACGGATGCGTGGTGATTATCAAAATGATAACCGCCACTTTCACGCAATAAAGCGTTGCGATTATTTGGTTGATGGTCAAAATGACCACCAACTAAACTTTCTCTGTTATGGTTGAGTGGTGAGTTACGGTTCTCGTAACCTAGCACAGAGTGACCACGTTACAGCAATTTGGTAAGTACTGAAAAGCAGTATTCACCAGATTTCACCGTGGCTTGACAAAATGTCAAGTTGAGGTCAGCCGTAACACGGGTAGAATCAATGTGGACAATTTGTCCACATTGATTTAGGCAGCGGCAATTCACCTCGTGTGGACAAAATGTCTACATGAGGTGAGCCATAACGCAGAAGATCCTTCTGGGAAATGACGCTTTGTGTCATTCACCACATCAACTGGCCATTTTGACCAGTTGATACTGGGTGCGCCGTTCTCCCTGCATGGCTTTCCTGCCCCCTTCCGGCGGCGTTTTCCGGCTCTCCCTTGCGGGGTCATCGCCGGGTATCCCATGCAGACGGTCTTTCTGTTTTCAAGGTTCAGTGCTGGATTTGGCAACAAAAAATCGCCACACAACAACCTGAACCTGACCATCCCTTCCGGGATGGCCTTGGTTCGGGTTCGTTATGTAGCGATCAGAAAGTTAAAAACTTGCTCTGACTTCTGTGAGAGCCGAGCTTGAACTCTAAGTAAATATGTTATATTAAATTGTTGGGATAGACTACCACAAAAATTGAGCCGTGTCAACAAAAAGTTTTGAAAATACGACACTTTCGGCAGCTTGTCAGAAAAAGCAAGGGAAACTTTGGTAAAAAGAGCGAACAGGACAACTCGTTCTGTTTGTAATGGAATGCCAACTCGGAACTTTTTTGAGCAGAAAAATAACCGTCCACTTCAAGTTGAGCTTGAAAACGGACGATCATTCTTGCAAAGTGATTTTCAAATTTGGGAGGCGTTTTGAAAGGCCTCATAGCGCCAGCAAGAGGTTATACAAAGACCATTTTTGCGTTGCCAAACACTTGTTGGGAAAGTCAAACCCTTGAACTGCATCCGGTGGATGCAGACTGTGCGATTGCATCGCTGATTCGTTCAAACTCATCGCAGCCCTATATTATCGCTCACACTCCCGATCAGGATGTCAAATGCAGAAGCGGCCATCTGCATCTACGCAAACAGCCGCTTCATGATTCATTTTGTACTGGTCACTGCAGTACCTTATTCATCAGCTCCTGATAGCTGTCCACATGGTCGTATGTCACAAGACCATCTGACAATTTTGCGAAGAGCTTCTTGGCGCAGTCGATCTTGGACTTCTCGATTGGGCGCAAGTTCAGGCTTTCCATCGTGCCTTTGGTTTCTGCTACAAAATAGATGTGTTTCACCTTGCCCTCATGGAACACGATTGCCCAGTCCGGGGAGTAGTGTCCAACCGGGGTCGGAATATAGAAGCCTTTCGGCAGTTTTGCATAGATAAAGACTTCCTCTGCACCATCCAGATTTTCCGCAAACTTCCGTTCCACGCTCTTTTCCGCTGTGCCATCGGTGAAAACGTAATCCTGAATCGCCTTTTGTGCCTTGTAAGCCTTATCCATCGTCAAAGCGTGTTTCTCCGCCGTAAAGATGCTGCTGTCGTAGCTGCCCTCAATGGTATCATAGGTGATATGCTCCACGATCATGGTAGCTTTCTGCTCCTTGACCAGCCGGATCACCTTTGCGATAAATTCTTCCGGGTTGTTCTGGTACATCGCAAAGGTTGTCGGCTTGATGCCCTGCAAAATCCGTGCAACGGTATGCCGGGTCAGCGTTGTGCCCTCTGCAATTTTGCCGATCAGGTCATACGCAACCTGACCTGCGTAGTCATGTTCTAATTTTTTTGTTCTGCTCTTGGCATCGCTGAAGCTGCTGCCTTCTCGCACCATATCGGCACTCAGGACATCTTTCTGCCCGGCATAGGTAACGGTATATTGCAGGCGACTGACGTACAGTTCCCTGTCGATGTATTCGATTGCTTTCCGGATCAGTTCCTCAGAATCAAATTCCACCGTATAGGCGTATTTGTGGTTGATCGTCTGCCAGAGCTTCTGGAACTCTGCCTTTTCAAACCGGTCGTTCAGCGGATTTTCCAGCACTTTCGGCTTGTTGCCATCCTCAAACATAGACTTGAGCATACTGTCATCATAAATTGCCTGCACAAGCGTGTGCACGCCCTCTTCAATGGGCTTCAGCGTTTCCGGCACCGGTGCAAGTGTTCCGGTCTGCACATCGTCCCGGTAGTCCTGCGTGACGTTATCCTGCTCATCCACATAGTTATTGCGGACAAGATACTGATAAATTGCCCGTGCCTGACGGTCATCCACCTTGACAATTTTGCCATCCAACCTGATGGTCTTGCCGGTGAAATATGCAATGTCTGCCTTGCGTGGGCGATCATACAGCACATCTTCGGTCTGCTTTTGCAGCCCCTCCACAAATTCGGCGTAGCTCTCGCTGGCAATAACAGTGAGCACATTGATGTCCTGCACCTTATCTCCCAGCACTTCCGCATCCATGCGGTTTCCGTCCTTATTCACGCACAGACGCAGACCACGGCCTACTTCCTGCCGCTTCTGCGTGGTGCTGTCGCTGTGCTTCAGGGTGCAGATTTGGAACACATTTGGGTTATCCCAGCCTTCCCGCAGGGCAGAGTGGGAGAAGATGAACCGGGTCGGCTCTTCAAAGGACAGCAGACGTTCCTTATTTTTCAGGATCAGGTCATAGGCAGAAATGTCATCCGACATATCTGAGCCACGCTTGACCGAACTGTTGACGCTGTGACCTTTCTTGTCGATGCTGAAATAGCCCTTGTGGACATCATGCACATCGGTTGAATCCAGATAGGCTGTATAAGCAGGGTCGAACAGGGTGCGATGCTCATTCAGAACCGAAAGATACTCCTGCTCAAAAATCTTACCATACTCGCCCAGAAGCTCATTTCCGTCTTCATCGTACTGACGGTATTTTGCCACTTCGTCAATGAAGAACAAGGAAAGGGTCTTGATACCCATTTTGAACAGCTCCTGTTCTTTTTCAAAGTGGGAAATGATCGTCTCCCGAATCTGCACCCGACGCTTATCATCCTCAGTGACATCGCCGGTTACATCACCTTTTCGGATGGTATCGCCATTGGTAAATGTCACAACGCCAGTGATCGGGTCAATTTCAGAAACGACAAAGCCCTTATACTGCTCCATCTCGCCGGAGATATAGTAGAGATTATCACTCACATCCAATGTACGGAATTCCCGCTTTGTGCCGCTCTGGTGTTTGACCTCCAACTCCACCTTTGCCCGTGGCGGATTCTTGGGGGAGATGATGATGCTTTCCAGATACAGATATTTGTCTGTACCACGCAGGTTCTTGACATCAACGCCCTTGACCTCGATCTTCTTGACCAGCCGCTTATTGTAAGCATCCAGCGCATCCAGCACGTAAATCAGGTTGTGCTGCTTGGCGTGGGTAGCGGAGTAGTTCAGTGTGAAAAGTGGATTGAACTTTTTCAGGGCTTTCTGAGTGGCAGAGTCCTCTTTGCCCATCTTCTGCGGTTCGTCCAGAATCAGGATCGGGCGGTTGGCGGCAATCACATCAATCGGGCGGCGGGAGCCGAACTCATCCCGCTTGGTGTAGATAATTCTCGCAGCGGCATCACCCTTGCGACCTTCCACGTTCTTGTCCTCGTTCATGGATGCCGCAAACGCCTGCGTGTTGATGATCATGACATTGATGCCGGAATTGCTGGAAAAGGAATCCAACTGATTCAGGTTGCTGCTGTTGTAGATAAAGAACCGTGCCTTTTTGCCGTAGCACTCCATAAAGTGATCGGCAGTGATCTCAAAGGACTTCTTTACGCCTTCACGGATGGCGATACTCGGCACAACAACGATAAATTTGCTCCAACCATACCGCTTGTTCAGCTCGAACATGGTCTTGATGTAAACATAGGTCTTGCCTGTGCCGGTTTCCATCTCAATATCCAGAGAACACCTGCCCAGCGGTGCCACCAACTTGTCCGACTGATGGATGTTTGCTTCTGCCTGCAATGTGCGGATGTTCTGAAGCAACTCCTGATCGGTCAATTGGAGTGCTTCGTTCTTAAAGCCGGAATCGTTGATCAAATCCAGCAACTCCACCTGTGTTGCATCGTCCCCACTGGAAACAAGGCTCAACTGCTGCGGCTGTGCAGACAGGTTTCCCATATCCCGCAGGTACGACACGCCTGCATTGTAGGGCTGACCCTGAAAGACCCGTGCCACCGCATCCACAGCATCCGTCTGGTACTGCTGAATCTTAAAACTAAACTTCATCTTTGTGGTTTACCTCCTGCTCCAGCATCAGGAACCGGTCAAAATCGCTCTCATACAGGCGATCCTGAATGACACGATACTTTTCGTATTCGGTTTCCGCATGAAGTTTTGCCTGCTCTGCGCTGATTTTACCGGGACCTGTCAGCAGTTCATTGCCGTTGAACTCCAGAAAACCGTCCAGCCGCTTTGCCCAATCTTCCATGCTCATTGGGATTTTGCGCTCGGCCTGCAACTCGGCATAATCCAGATAGAGCGACACAATGCGCTCCAGATAATTCATTTCTTCTTTGCTCAGATAGTTCTTGGCAATCGTCACATCTGCTTTCAGAATTTTCCCATCCGGAGCATTCTCCCATGTGGTCAGTCCCATGTGTTCCTTGTTGGCATCCGCCCGCTCCACGATCAGTTCTGCCGCCGTGTGACGGTGGACGGCATAGTGCATCTTATTCTGAACCGTCTGGAAGAACCGCCGGGTCGTCTTGGCGTCCTTGTCATAATCAAACGCAGTTGCGTACAAATCTGTGACTTTCTGGTAAAATTTACGCTCCGACAGACGAATTTCCCGAATCTGCTGCAGCTGCCGCTCGAAATATTCATCCGTAAACATGTGGCCTTTTTTCAAGCGGTCAACATCCATCGTCCAGCCCTGAATGGTGTGGTCTTTGACGATCTGCCCCGCCCACTTGCGGAACTGCACCGCCCGCTGGTTGTTCACCTTGAAGCCGACTGCAACAATCAGCTGCAAATTATAATGCGTCAGTTCCCGATTGACCTGCCGAGTGCCCTCGGCCTGAACTATCCGGAATTTCCGGATAGTTGCTTGCTCGGTCAGTTCGCCGTCCGCATAGATTTTTTTGATATGCTCGTTGACCGTGCGCACATCCACATCATACAGTGCCGCCATCATCTTCTGCGTCAGCCAGATGTTTTCATCCTCATAGCGCATTTCATAGCTTGCATCGCTCTCACCCGTAGAAGCCACAAAAGTCAAATATTCTGCCGCAGAGCTGTGGATGATTTCATTCTTTTTTTTCTCATTCATACCATAATACCTTTTTAATACGAAGACATACCAATCAGCCGTCTGGAATCGTCCAACAGATTATCATAGTGTAGCAGTTTTATGTCGCTTTCTTTTTTCAGCTGTCGTTGCAAAACACGAATTGCAGGATCATCAAAATCTTGCCTGCGGCCTGCAACTACCGCATAGTGCATCCGTGTAGGGTCATAGCGAAAGAATTCTTCGGTCAGAATCTTCGGTGTGTATTTTTTGAATTCTTCATACAGCACCGCATAATTTGCCGCAATAAAGGCTTGCCAGTCTCGAATCTGCTTCAGTCCCTTTCTGACAGTCATACCCCAATCGCCATCCTTTACCACGATATTATTGTATGGATTTTCAAATTCAACAAAGATAAACTGCCAGCCACCAGATGCCCGACCTGCCAAAAGATAATCTACTACATACTGTGTTCCCAGCGGAAACTCCTTAAACAAAACAGCTTCGTGATGACCAAAGGTATAGTTGCTGAAAATAGATGCAGGGATGTGATAGTATTTATTGTTTTGAATGTACCTCTTGATGTCAAGTTCTGAGATAGACCTATCTCTAAGCAATGCTTCAAAGCCATCACACTGAGCATTGAGTACTTTCTCATCCCTTAGCAACATGAAATCCATAAAGTTATTCGGAAAAAGGCTGGCGTAATAACGCCGGACAGCTTCCGGATAGTAGTGAAACATATTTTTCCGGCCAAACTGAGTTTTTCTAGCGGCATTTTCTTCGGCATCAATTCGCTCTTTTTCTTGTTCTTCTTCAGGGGCTAAAACCGTAAAGTCTCGATCATACAAGCCTTTCATTCTTAAAGAACCTTTCTTACTGTATCCGGGCTATAGGTTTCAAAAATCTGGTCAAAGTTCGTTGCAACACTGTCGTTTGCCATGGAGCTGTCACGGAACACGGCATAGTAGGGCTTCATCTGTGCAATGGCCTTGACGGTTTCCTCGGTCACATCATGGTCGAAGCAGGCCAGCAGGAACCCATCTGCCACATTGAACACCTTTTTACCTGCGATCTCTTTCACTTCAATGGAGCTGGACAGCAGCACGCCCAAATCCAGCATCACCTGGAACAGCAAGTCCTCCGGGGTACGGTCTTCCTTCACGTTGTCCACCAACGAGAACAGATCCTGCTGACCGACTTCATCCGGCGTGTAGTATACAGGCTTCATGTTGCTTTCGTCCAGACGCAGGCAGCGGAAGCCGATGTCCAAATCAGCCGGAGCCGTCAAACCGGCATCTTCCTTGATTTTCCGGCCCGCACGGCGGATACGCTCCTTGCCGATTTCGCAGATGTTCTTGTAGCCTGCCTTGTAGGCTTCGCTCTTTTCGTCCGTCTTTTCGGGCAACTGCACCATGATAAACTTGCGGTGCCCGCTGTCATCGGCGTTCAGTTTCATTACAGCATGGGCAGTTGTGGCGGAACCAGAGAAGAAGTCGAGAATAGTACAATCTTTCTTTTTCGTGCAAAGTTTAATCAGATATATTAACAACCGTACAGGTTTAGCATAATCAAACGGAATATCTAATTTCTTCATCTCAACTGCACTTTGTCTATTTTCAAAACCTGCTATGAAGTTTCCGGGAACAACCCCTTTTTCTTTTTGCTCATTTAGCCATAATTTATTATAAATATTCCACGTAGCTTGAGTATTAGTGGCTGTCACCAATGATGTTTGGTCAGATTTTATAAAAACTATATTTCCAGCCTCTTTTTCAGATTTATATCTATCATATGTCCATTTCCACACATGGTCCTCACTAGTCGGAATTACTTTTTCCCCTTCAACACAGCAATCCGGGAAATGAACTCCTGGAGGAATTACAAATTCTCCATCCGGGCACTCAATGTAATAACGCTGATTAGGTCTTGCATCTAGGCTTGCTTTATATAAACGCTCTATTCCATATTTTTCACCAGTGCGCTTTCCTGACGTTTCTGTTCGATTATAAAAGCGATCAATTTGCTCATCTGAAAAATCCGACCGGAAAAATTCTGCGTTTGAAATATTCTTAGCATATACTAGGACATAATCAATATTTGGTGTATAAAACTGTCCTTTTGCACCACCGGATTTCATCACACGAGAAAAAATCGCAATCTCATTTTGTTCTCCAAATATTTCATTAGCGATTTTATGAAGATTATCAACTTCATCTTCTCCAATGCTAATAAATATAATTCCATCATCAGCCAACAGATCTTTTGATATTCTTAATCGTGGATAAATCATATTGAGCCAATCTGTGTGAAAACGGCCATTGCTCTCTGTATTCAGTTCCAACCTGCCAACGATCTGGTTGCCCTCTTCATCGTAGTTTCCGCTGGTGGCGTTCCATTCCTCACCCCTCATTCCAAATTCATCATTATAAACAAAGTCATTGCCGGTGTTGTACGGCGGATCAATGTAGATCATCTTGACCTTGCCCAGATAGGTTTCCTGCAAGAGCTTCAGCACTTCCAGATTATCGCCCTCGATGTAGAGGTTTTCACTGTCAAAACCGCCGGGTGTGCCATCTTTGCCCACACTGTCAGCTACCACCGGACGCAGCGTTGCCGTAATGGGCGCATTAGCCGCCAGCATTGCCTTTTTCTTGTCCGGCCATGTAAACTGGTAACGCTCTTCCCGCCCCTCCACGATGGAATCGGAAAGCTCCTGCCGCAGAACGTCAAAGTCAATGGCATGTTCTACCTTGCCGTCACGCATTACTTCGGTGATGGCATTGGGGAACAGCTTGCCGATCAGCTCAATGTTGCGCTGTACACCGTCAAGGCTGTGCATTTTAAGGTTGCCCATTTGAATGTTCCTCCGTTTCCTGCTTTGGCTCCAAGTGTATGATAAAATCCGCTATTAAGATCGCATTCAGTGAGGCTTTTTTATTTGGATATTTTTTATACTTGCTGTGAGAAACACCATTCCGGTTGGGGATTCCCTCAACAACCTCATCCACCGTATTACAATCACAGACAATTAGCTTCTCGTAAAACTCTCCAAACACAGGCTTCAAATCATTTTCTTTTATCAACTCGGTAAAATCTCTGCCGGTCTTCTTTTGGCTGTACCGCCCCGTAATATGCAGCTTATGATGGATTAACCCCTCCCACATGGTTGATAAACATGCTATTGATAGTGCATATTCCCCACGAAGATGTGCTTCAAGTGCTTGACCAAGGATTTTTTTAATGTGCGGTTCTAAATCCGAATCTTTCCATGTCCGCTTAATTTCCCTGATACGTTGTGGTGTGTAGTATCCGAGAATCAGTTTATCAATTCTCTTTTCTCGCCTTTTGCTGGCTCCTCGACTGGTTGATAAAACTTCATATATTTCTCTTGTCAGTCTCAGATCAGCCGACCAGCTCGCATAGGGAAACCATTTGCATTCATACAAAGCTGTCAGGCAGATGTCATTCAGCTCTCGGTAGCGTTTTAGAAAATCATCCCCTATGTGTAGATTTCTGAACGCATCTATCCACGGTGAAAAATCAATACTATGAATCCATTGCAATGCTGGCGAAGCTGAAATCTGTGCATTTACCATAGACATAGATGCACAAAGGCTTGTTGCCAAATTACCAGAAACAGCAGCTCTATATGAATCTACTACGGCAGCGGTATTTGTGTGAAATTGCTCCCATATCGAATTGTCAAGTCTAAACGGTTGGATAGACTGGTATAAGGATGCCGCTGCATTTTGCATCAGCATCGAATTCTCTCGAATTAGTTGTACTGCCGGGCTCTCTGTAATATAGTCAAGACCATTCAAGGCAGATACCACAAGGTTGCTTGTAGGTAAACTATTTAGCAAAGGGGCAGTAAGTTGTTGTATACGAGCCTGCTGCTCTAAAATTGGTTTGAGGCTTTCCCGCAACCTATTCTGAAGCTCAATGTTTTTGCGTAACGATTCTGGAAGATTGTATGTTTCATCCATATTCAACTTATCACCGCACCTTCCAATTTTCTTTGCATACCCCTTAGCTCTTGCACTAATTCATATTTCTTCTTCGGTTGCTTTTCCTTACGGATTTTGGCTTCCAGTGCTGCGATCTGCTTTTCCAGCTGCTCCCGCTGCTTCTGCTGCTCCACACTGTCTTTCAGGGACGCACTTTCTCCTGTACCAAGCACATCACCTGCGATCTGACGGACAAAATTCTCGTACACGGCATCCAGCGTAAGTCCATCCAGATGCACCGGCAGGTCGTCCTCGTCCAGCCAGTCCGTAGAATAATAGCGATCAACCTTAAAGGCTGTCTTGCCCGCCGCAGCCTCCTTGTAGCCGATGACAGCACGATACTTCCCCTCGTATTCCAGCAAAAAGAGGATGTGATACGGAATTTCCCGGTCGATTTGGCGCAGGACACTCTCATCCAGCTTCGGGGCAGACAGCCGTACCTCGAACACCTCGATCTCCGTCACCTGCTCGCCAGCAGCCAGATTCAGGGTGGTGGCAGCAATCTTATTGCGCCAGTAGATGATTTTGATCTGCTCGACAAAGGCTTTCTTCATAGCCGGAGTAACGGCGATGTTCTCATAGAACTTCTGCTTCGGGATACGTTTGTTAAATTCCGTGGATTTTGGCAATCCCAGCACGGCATCTCACCTCCAGACAATCATTTCACAACAAGAAAGCAAATCAACTCAAAATCATCCAGCCCAGACACCTGACTGAGTAATGCTGTTGTTCCGCCCGCAGAGAACAGGCTGTCGATGTCGCTTTCTTCTTTGACATCAATGATCGAGTCAATGGCTTCGCTCAGCAATTCGGACATTTCTGCCATGTCCTTTCCATCGTCTGTTTCCCTGTTGAAGCGTTCATACACCTCTTTGATTGGCTCAGTCTTTCCACGGCACAGCAGCCGGATATCGTCCAACATCTTTTTGGGGTTCAGGTAGTCGCAGATGATCTGCCCATCCATGCCGATGTAAACCATGTAGAACGGATGGATGCGGTTCCGATTGTCCACATTGACGCTGTTATTGATGTTTTTCAACACGAAGATCACTCCCTCCGGCAGTTCATCCGTAGCCGGAACCACCGCATGAAGTCCACGGGGCTTCTTGTCCAGATCACCATTGTGTTTGATGTAATCCAGCAGGTCGAGCCGGAACTCGTTCAGTCCCAGATCCATGATGGAGATGCCGTCCGACATATCCTCGATGTCAACGACCTCTTCCTGCAAGCGTTTCAGCTGTGCCTTGCGATACTCCAAATCACCCTTTTCTTCGGGGTTGATAAGGTCATCATCGCCGGTGGAGGTCATAACGGTGATTTTCATGCGGGTCTCCACACGGGATTTCAGGTTGATGTAATCGTCCAGCGTCAGATCAGGCCAGAAGTTCACAAGCTGGATGTACTGGTTTCTGCTGCCGATACGGTCGATTCGTCCAAAACGCTGGATGATGCGTACCGGGTTCCAGTGAATGTCATAGTTGATCAGATAATCGCAGTCCTGCAAGTTCTGACCTTCAGAAATGCAGTCTGTCGCAATCAGCACATCAATCTCCGTGGTACTACCGGGCATCAGAATATCCCGGTCTTTGGAGATGGGAGAAAAACAGGTCAGCACATTGTTGAGTGTTGCCTTGAAGCCCTTGATCGTGGTACGTCCATCAATCGAGCCGGTAATTACAGCGGTATTCAGCCCATATTTCTGCTTTACAAACGCACTCACATTGTCAAAGAGGTATTCTGCCGTATCCGAAAATGCAGAAAAAATCAGCACTTTCTTGTTGCCGACATTGATCGGATGCTCAATTTTTTCAGACAGCAGCTGGAACAGTTCTTGCAGCTTTGTGTCATGCTGCGGCGTGATATCTGCCACCATAAAGGTCAACAGCTCCAGAATTTCTGCATCTTTCCGAAGCTCCGTACGCCAGCTCTTCCAGTCCATATCCGCAAGGTCGATTTTGACTTTTTTGCCGACGGTGAAAAAGTCAGTGTTTTCATCGTCCATGTCAAAATCGTCTCCGGCCATGTCGTATATATCCAGATCAGCGTGGCCGGAGCGTTCAAACTGGTCAATGGACTGAATCGTACCATCAATCAGTTTCTTGATGCGCGTCAGGGTCAGCTGGAACGAATGTACAGAGCTTTCCAGCCGTTTCAGCAGATTGATACTCATCAACCGACAAATACCCTGCTCACGGCCTCTCTGGGTCAGATTTTCTCCCTTATTGTGCGTCAGCTCCTGATATTTCTGGATCTTACTTGCGAAGATGTAGTTGGAGGGCATATAGACGCACAAGCTCAGCTGAATCAGCTGCTCATAAATTTCGTTGTAGTTGATGGCATTATTCAGGTCTGTCAGACATGGCCGAACGGAGATCGGCTTCAACCGCTCTGGGAACTTTCCGATAGCGTTGGTGTTGTAGTACTTCTCGATATGCTTCCGAGAACGTGCGATGGTAACACTGTCCAGCAGCTCGAAGAAGTCGAAATCCAATGTCCGTAGCAGCGCATCCGTGGTTCTCTCTTCTGGTTTCAGTTTGCTCCATGCGTTAAAGGCTTTCTGCGCCTGCTTAAAGATGTCTTCAATGCTCTTTGAGGTGTTCAGCCTTTCATCCAGATATTCGGAGTTTCCCTCATAGGCAAGGGCCAGCTGATTTTTCAAGTCAACAAAGCGGTTATTGACAGGCGTTGCCGAAAGCATCAGCACCTTGGTCTTAACTCCGGCACGGATCACCTTATCCATCAGCCGCTGGTAACGATTGTCCTGCGTCTTGCTATGAGTTCCGATTCCATTACGGAAATTGTGCGATTCATCAATGACGACCAGATCATAGTTGCCCCAGTTCAGGCGATCCAGGTCGAGGCCATTCGACTTTCCGCCGCTTCTGGACAGGTCTGTATGGAACAGGACATCATAATTCAGCCGATCCGATGCAATCGGGTTGTTCACATAGTTGTCCTTGTAGGTATTCCAGTTCTCTGCCAGCTTTTTGGGGCACAGCACAAGAACCGACTTGTTTCGATTCTCATAATACTTTACGACTGCCAGTGCGGTAAAGGTCTTGCCAAGGCCAACACTGTCCGCAAGGATGCAGCCGTTGTACTTTTCCAGCTTATTGATGATGGCAAGCACCGCATCCTTCTGGAAGTCGTACAGCAGGCTCCAGATTTTGCTCTGCTTAAAGCCGGTTGCCTCATTCGGCAGTTCGTCTTCTGAGATGTCGTCCAAAAACTCGCTGAACACATGATACAGCGTCATAAAGTAGATGAACTCCGGGGAATTTTCAGCATAAGCCGTGCTGATATTCTCCAGTACTACATCTGTGACATCCTGCATTTTGTCCCGGTCGTTCCACAGGGTATCGAACAACTTCATGTACTGCTGTGCGAACGGAGCCTCCATGCAGTTGACCATGTTGTAGCTGTTATTTCCGCGCTCACAGCCAATATCAACTGTCGTAAATCCGCCAATCGGCATATAGGCGGTCTGTGCTGCGCCGGAATCCACAGTCATAAAGCCAGCCATATTTTCACCGGTGGTGTTCGATTTGAACGTAGCCTTCCTTCTGATCCAGTCTGCACACTCCTTTGCGATGGCTCTCTGGGTCATCTCATTGCGCAGTTTGATTTCAAACTCTGTACCGTAAAGGCTCGTTTCACGAGAAATGCGGGGAATGTAGAACTCCCGCTTCTGCTTTTCAGCCTTTTCTTTCACAAACGTGGGGGATGTAAAGATAAATTCAAACTCGTCTATGGTTTCCAGCTGCTTCTTTAGCTCTTTGTAGGCATACATCGAAAAGCAGGCTGCCGCAATAGACACCCTGCTGCCTTTTTTGATTTCGACCCGTAAATCATCTCGAACGGTATTGGTGATGTTATCCAGAATTTTCATATCATCCACCGGCTTTATGCTTATCCGTATTTTTTATAGCCTTGACTATGAAAGCACTCTTACAAAACTCTATTTCTATTATACCACCCACTTTTTCCCCTGTAAACGAAAAAGCTGACGGTGTGTAGCGTGCAGCATCCATCAGCTTTTCGTGACACAAAAATCGGCACCCGCTTTTCAGCGAGTGCCGATTTTGTTAACCTATAGTGCGCTTTGATTTTTGGCGTAAGTGGCGTAAGTTTGGCGTAAATCCGCTTTTGCACGCTCCAAAAATCAAGGATTCATGCGGTTTTTTGGCAGTTATTAGTACATGCCGCCCATGTCACCGCCGGCGGGGGCTGCCGGTGCCGGGGGCTCCGGCAGGTCAGCGACCAGGCTTTCGGTGGTCAGAACCATAGCGGCAACGCTGGAAGCATTCTCCAGAGCGGAGCGGGTGACCTTGGTCGGGTCAACAATGCCGGCTTCGATCATATCGTCAACATATTCTTCCTTCTGGGCGTCATAGCCGTAGTTGGGCTTGCCAGCCTGCAGAATGTTGTTGATGATAACGCTGCCTTCCAGGCCAGCGTTTGCGGCGATCTGGCGCAGAGGAGCTTCCAGAGCCTTGCGGACGATCTTAGCGCCAGTGCGCTCATCGCCTTCCAGCTCGCTGACCAGCTTATCAACAGCGGGGATAGCGTTGATGGTAGCGGTGCCGCCGCCAGCAACAATGCCCTCTTCAACAGCAGCCTTGGTTGCGTTCAGGGCGTCCTCGATGCGGAGCTTCTTATCCTTCATCTCAACTTCGGTAGCAGCGCCGACCTTGATGACAGCTACGCCGCCAGCCAGCTTGGCCAGGCGTTCCTGCAGCTTTTCACGGTCAAAGTCAGAGGTAGCGGAAGCGATCTGGGAACGGATCTGGGCAACGCGGTCAGCAATGGCCTGCTTATCGCCAGCGCCACCGACGATGGTGGTGTTCTCCTTGCCAACCTTGACCTGGCGGGCGCTGCCCAGCAGCTGGATGGTAGCGTCCTTGAGCTCATAGCCCAGGTCGCTGCTGATGACGGTGCCGCCGGTCAGGATGGCGATATCCTGCAGCATTTCCTTGCGGCGGTCGCCAAAGCCGGGAGCCTTGACAGCAACCACATTCAGGCCGCCGCGCAGACGGTTGATGATGAGGTTGGACAGTGCGTCGCCCTCAACATCCTCAGCGATGATGAGCAGCTTGCGGCCGGACTGGATCACGGACTCCAGCAGAGGAACGATATCCTGGAACACGCTGATCTTTTTATCGGTGATCAGCACGCTGCAGTCCTCGTAAACGGTTTCCATCTTCTCGGTATCGGTGACCATGTACGGGGTAACGTAGCCACGGTCAAACTGCATGCCTTCCACTACCTCGGTGTAGGTTTCAGCAGTGGTCTTGTTCTCCTCAATGGTGATCACGCCGTCAGCAGTAACCTTTTCCATAGCGTCAGCGATCAGCTGGCCGATCTGTGCATCACCGGCAGAAACGGTACCGACACGGGCGATATCCTTGCTGCCGTTGACTTTCTGGCTGTGTGCCTTGACGGCCTCAACAGCGGTGTTGACAGCCTTCTGGATGCCGCGCTTGATGTCCATCGGGTTTGCACCGGCGGTAACGTTCTTCATGCCCTCGGTAACAAGAGCCTGTGCCAGAACGGTAGCGGTGGTGGTGCCGTCGCCGGCAGCATCATTGGTCTTGGTGGCAACTTCACGCACGAGCTGTGCACCCATGTTCTCGAAAGCGTCTTTCAGCTCAATTTCCTTTGCGATGGTAACGCCATCGTTGGTGATGACCGGGCTGCCGAACTTCTTGCCCAGAACAACGTTGCGGCCTTTGGGGCCCAGGGTGATCTTAACGGTATCAGCCAGCTGGTCAATGCCGGCGCAAAGAGCCTTGCGGGCGTCTTCGCCCTGCTTAATCTGTTTTGCCATAAATCAGCATCTCCTTTTATCAGTAAGAGCAGTTAAAGTTTACTCAACAATTGCCAGGATATCGCTCTGGCGGACAATGGTGCATTCCTCGCCGTCAACCTTGACTTCGGTGCCGGAGTACTTGCTGGTGAGAACCTTATCGCCAACCTTGACGATCATCTCAACGTCTTTGCCATCGACATTGCCGCCGGGGCCGACTGCGATAACTTCAGCAACCTGCGGCTTTTCCTTGGCGGAACCGGTCAGGATCAGGCCGCCCTTGGAGGTTTCTTCTTCTTCAACGAGTTTGATCACAACGCGATCAGCAAGAGGTTTGATTTTCATGATGAAATATCCTCCTATAATTAAAGTTTCTTTGAAACATTTTGTTTAGCACTCTTTTCTCTTGAGTGCTAAATCTATTATAGCGTTCCTTTGCCAAAAATCAACCCCTTGAAGTATAAAATTTTTGTGAACAGTATTTTTTGTCGTTTATTCGTTGTAATTTATTAGCGCTCCGGGCTGTTTTCTATCTGTTTTTTGGTCTTGGCTGGCAGACTGCCCGGCTGAATGGCACACTGGCACTGCAAATAAAGGCGTGCTTTGGTGGGGATCAGCCTTCGCCAGGGCGGTGCCAGTGCAGGGTAAGCTCCGCCCGCAGCGCTCCCTGCGTGCTGCCATAACGGTTTTGCAGCCAGAAACACAGGTCGAGCGGGTCGGCATCCGGGCCGTTTATTCCGTACAGCGCCGTTATCAAACCGTCAAATTCCCGGTTGGCGGCTGCGGCAAATGCCACCTGCAGTTCGGCATCCGGGCGGGCGGCGGGAGTCAGGTCTTTCAGTTCCACATCCCGCAGGGTCAGGTTTACCCGCACGCTGCCGGGGGCCAGTACCTGCACATCGGCGGCGGCTTTGGCGGCAAGGTGCAGGTCATCCGGCAACGTGCAGTCCAACCGATGGGCCTGGCCGCACAGAATAGCCGCCAGCTGGGCAGCCAACGGGCTTTGCGTCTGGCGGGCTGTATTGGCAGCGGTATCATAAAACAGCATGGCGTATTCCCCGCCCGCACTGACGGGCACAGCGGCGGTTTCGGCGTTATCAAACAGGGTTTGCAGGCCGCAGTGCAGCTGCTGCTTTTCTTCCAGAGCTTTCAAGTTCTCGTACAAGGTCGGCGTTTGGTCCTGGATGGGCATCTGCACGGCAGGATCCAGCACAAACACGGCGATTTCCGGCGCGGGGCGGGCGGTGCTTTGCAACAGCTGAGCGATTTCTTCTGCCAGCGGCCAGCTGCACCCGGCAGGCAGAACGGCAAGGTCCATCAGGCCGTAAAACGGCTGGCCGTTCATGGTTTGGGCGGCGGCATTCCAGGCGGCAGCACAGGTAGCACCGCCGCCGGTAAAAGTTTTGCAGGCGGCGGAATCCTCGCTTTGCTGGTCGCTGGTCAAAAGCGTGACCGTGTAGCCGGCATCCTGCGCGGTAAAAAACACCGCCCGCACAATTTCCCTGTGGGAAAGCAGCTGCCCGCCGCAGCCCGCCAACAGGCAGCCCAGCAGCACCGCCGCCATCAGGCGGGATGTTTTATGCATGATACCAGCCATTGGCAGCCTCCTGTTACCATCACAACCGCAGCGAAGCCCCAGCAGACGGCACTGCGCCAATAAAATGCCTGTTCCAGCGGTACGGTGCGCAGCACAGCACACAACAGAGCCATGCCGCCAAAGTACAGCGGGTAACGGTCCAGCCCGGCGGCAGCGCTGCCCGCCCCGGCGCGGCCACCCCACAGTTCCACCATGGCATACAGGTACAGTGCCAGCCGCACCGTGACTGCCATGCACCACAGCAAAATTTGCAGCCATTCCAGCCGGTTAAAAATTGAAAGCGCCCCGCACTGTGCAGCCCCCTGCACCGGGCTTTGGCGGGTGGGCATGGCCGCGCCAAAAAACAGCTCCAGCAGCAGGTGGACCGCGGCATCAAAGCCCAGTGCTGACGCGGCAAATGTTACTGCCTTGCGGCAGCGCTGGCCGGGCTGCGGAGGCCAAAGGGCAAACAGCAGATATTCCGGCGGGAGCGCCAGCTGAGAAACAAACGCCGCCTGCCAGTCCTGCCCTGTCAGCGGTGCCGCATGCAGGTTGGGTACACGCAGGCGCGGCGCGACCGAGAATACCATGATTGCCATACACGCGGCACCGAACACCAACAAGGCGTTGGCCGTCTGGCGCAGGGCGGGCTCCCGCCGGAGGTAGATGACCGGTGCCAGCACGACAAAACAGGTGCCCGCCAGCCCCAGTGTACCGGGGTACACGCTGCCAAACAGGGCGTGCAGGCGCAGAATTTCCAATGCTGAACTGATTGCCAGCAAAACACAGAGAACTTTTTGCAGCAGGGCGTTTCCCTGCCAGCTGGTCGACACTAACAGAAGCACAGCGGCCAGCACCGCCGCGCTGGCGGGCAGAGCCAGCAGCCCTGCCCGCGCCCAATAACCGGTGTGCAGCCGCAGCAGCGTATCGGCCAGAATGCTGAGGAGCAGCACGGGGTAAAAATCCACATTACTCTTTTGCATGGCGCGGCAGCACCTCCCCTTTTTGTGCCAGGCGGGACCAGATAGCCCGCACAAAACCATCCCGCAAGGCTGCCTTGCCCGGCGGCATGAGCGGGTAAAGATAATCATAACCGAACGGGTCGCTGCCGCAGGCCATGGCCAGAATCAGCAGCGCCCCGCAGGCCAGCCCCGGCACACCGAACAGTCCCGCCAGCAGTATGACCGCAAAGCGGAACAGAATCGACTGTTCATACAGCGCCGGGACTGCCAGGGTGGCGATGGTGGCCGCCGCGGCCATGGTGAGCACCGGCACGCTGATGATGCCCGCCGAGACAGCGGTTTCGCCAATGATGAGCGCCCCCACAAGGCTGACGGTGTGGCTGATGGATTTGGGGGCGCGCAGCCCGGCTTCACGCACAATTTCCAGCAGCAGGGTCACGGCCAGCATTTCCGGCATGGGCGGTAGCGGCGTGGAGGCTTCGCCCTGGGCCAGTTCGGCCAGCAGGTGCACGGGGATCAGCTCCGGCGCAAAGCTGACCGCCATGACATACAGCCCCGGCCCAAACACCGCCAGCAAAAACGCCAGATATTTGAGCAGGCGGATGAGACCGGCAAACACTGCGCCGGAAGAATAATCGTCCAGGCATTCAAAGTGCTCGGCAAAAAAGCTGGGCACCACCATGGCAAGCGGGCTGCCGGATACAAGGATAACGATTTTGCCCTCACAGATGCGGGCGCAGGCGGTGGCCGGGCGCTCGGTATAGGCTGCCGCGGGGAAAAGGTTGAGCTTGTCCTGCTTGAGGAACGAGGCAAAATAGGTGCTGTCCAGCAGGACGGGGATTTGTACCCCGGCCAGCCGCTGTTTGAGGGTTTGCACCACATCCGCCGGGGCCAGGGCGGTATCATAACAAATGGCGTACTCGGTTTTGGCACGGGTGTTGGCGGTGCAGATCTCCGCCGTAAAGCTGCCGGTGCGGAACTGGCGGCGCAGCTGGGAAATGTTATTGCGCAGGTGCTCGGTAAAGGCATCCTGCGGGCCGCGCATGTTGCCTTCCCCACTGGGGTTGGTCACGCTGCGGCCCGGCATATCCTGGGTGGAAAACGCCAGCGCCTGGCCGCTGCCCTCCACCAGCAGCACGGCCATGCCGCCGGCGAGGGCTTCCACCAGCTGGGTACGGGTGGTGATGGGGGTTTGCTCTGTGGGTAGGCAGCTTTGCTCTGCCAGGTACTGCACCAGCTGCGGCCCGGCCTTGCAGCCCGGCACGCCTTGACCCAGTGCGTGCAGCACCATGATGCAGAGTTTTTCCGGCGAGGAAAGCCCCGCAAACATGGCGATGCAGCAGCGGCAGCCGCAAATCGTAAAGCTTTTGGTATAGAAATCCGATGAGCCGCCAAACATAGTTTGCAGAAACGCCTGATTTTCAGCAAGGGCCTGCCCCAGCGGCTGGTTATCCGCAGTTGTCATGTAATCACCTTCCCTTGCTGTTCAGTGTGACCCAAAAACGGCAGGGATAAACGCAGGAGGTGTTTTTATGCTTGCATCGGTTTTGCATACCGTAATTATTTATGCTGTGGTTATTTTTGCCATGCGGCTGATGGGCAAGCGGCAGCTGGGGGAATTGCAGCCATCCGAGCTGGTAACAACGTTCATGATTTCCAATGTTGCCTCCATCTGCATTGATGAGCCGGATCTGCCGCTGCTTTCCAGCCTGGTGCCGATTTTATTGATTGCGGCGCTGGAAATATTGAACTCAACCGCCGCCTATTACCTGCCCGGCTATGCGGCGCTGCTGTTTGGGAGACCGGTGACGGTAATCCAGGATGGGCAGATCCGGCAGGATGCACTGCAGCATCTGCGCATGACACCGGGCGATCTGATGGAAGCGCTGCGCGGCAAGGATATTTTTGACCCGCGGCAGGTAGTATGGGGTGTGGTGGAGCCCAGCGGGAGCATCAGCGCCGCGCAAAAAGTGGCGGACGACAGCCCGCTGCTGCCGCTGTTGGTAGACCAGGAAGTTTACCCCGAAAATCTGGCCCAGCTGGGGCGCAATGAAGCCTGGCTGGATACCGACCTTGCCAGGCGCGGGATGCGGCGGGCAGAGGTACTGGCTTACCTTGGCAATAAGGAAAGCTGCGTTGTGATACAAAAAAAGACCGCCCAGAACGGGCGGTCTGAAAAACCGGAAAGTACAGGTGGTTTTTGAATGAAGCGCAACTGGTATGCCATCGCCATTCTGGTCCTGCTGGCGGCGGTGCTGCTTGGCTGTAAACAGTATGTAAGCGCCACTGCGGGCAGCCTGCGCGCCCAGGTGCAAAGCGCTTATGCGCAGACACTGACGCAGCAGTACCCGCAGGCGCAGCAGGCTTTCCGGCAGGCCGCGCGCAGTGCAAGGCAGGCCAGCAAAAAGCTGGGGCTGCTGGTGCGCCGCAACGCGCTGGATCGCATGAACGAAACCATGGCGGTTTTGCCGCAGTATGCCAACCCGGAAAACCAGGCCGACCTTGCGGTGGAAGCTGCACGGGTGCTGGCGCAGATCGACCAGCTGGAGCAGTGCTTTACAGGCACATTTTAGCCCTGCATGCCGCCGTTTTTGGCGCGGGAATCCAGCATGTCTTTCAGCTCATCCATAAAGGTGTTGACATCGCTGAACTGGCGGTAGACGGAAGCAAAGCGCACATAGGCAACGTCGTCCATCTTTTTCAGCTGCTCCATGGCAAGGTTCCCAATATAGACGGAGGTCACTTCCCTGTCGTAAGAGTTCAGCAGCACCTGTTCAATGCGGCTGACGGCGGCATCCAGCTGCTCATAGCTGACAGGGCGCTTTTCACAGGCGCGCAGCATGCCGTTGAGCAGTTTCTGGCGGTCGAACACTTCACGCGAACGGTCTTTTTTGATGACCATCAGGGGCACAGTTTCCACGATCTCATAGGTGGTAAAGCGTTTTTTGCAGGAAAGGCACTCGCGGCGGCGGCGGATCTTTTCGCCGTCCTCCGTGGGGCGCGAATCAATTACCTTGGATTCATCGGCACCGCAGTACGGGCAACGCATAGCAAAGTTCCTCCTGGTTTACGCTTTCTTGGGGGCGGGGGCAGCCTTGCGGGTCTTATAGCTGACCCACAGCTGGGTTGCAATACACATGGTGCTGTAAACACCGCTGACCATGCCAAACAGCAGCGGCACCGCAAAGGTGAAGATGCTGTCCAGCTTGAAGATGATGGACACCACGCAGACGATTGCCAGTGCAATGCAGGTGGTGATACTGGTCATCATGGAACGGCCAAAGCTCTGGTTGATGGACAGGTTGACCAGCTCCGGCAGGGACATCTTTTTGCCGTAAAGGCCGGTGTTCTCGCGGATACGGTCATAGATAACAACGGTATCGTTGATGGAGTAGCCCAGAATGGTAAGCATAGCTGCAATAAAGTTGCCGTTGAGGGGAATGCGCAGCAGAACAAAGACGCCGTACACAACAAACATATCGTGCAGCAAAGCAACGATTGCCATGGCACCGGCGGACCAGCCGCCAATGCGGCGGAAACGCACGGCAACGTACAGCAAAATCAGCACGCAGGCAGCCACAACAGCCACAACGCTCTTGGCCAGGAACTCGTTGCCGATGGTGGGGTTGACGTTGCTGACTTCCTGCTGGACAAACTGGTTGTCCGGGTAGGTGGTGTTCAGGGTTTCGATCATGCTATCCAGCTGCTCGGTGGAAAGGGTCTCGCTGCCGGGCAGGTTGATGGTCAGGGTCTGTGCACCAGAAACATCAGTGCCGGTCTGTACGGTCAGGTTGCTCTGGCCCAGCTCGTCGGCTACCGTCTGCTTGACATTGTTCAGGTCAACATCGCCCTGGTAGCCAACGGTAACCATAGCGCCACCCTTGAACTCGATATCCATGGTAACGCCGAAGACAAAGCTGAACACCAGCACCACGGCAACCAGAACGCCGGAGAAGGTGTAGAACTTCTTGCGGTTGCCGACAAAGTTGATGTTGGGGCACTTGTAAGTCTTTTTGCCATCCTTGGAACCGCCATACAGAACGGGGTTGCGGAACACCTTGCAGCGGGATGCACCACGGATCATAATGCGGGTTGCAAACACGCCAAAGACAAAGTTGAGCAGAACACTGGTGAGCAGCGTGAAGCCGAAAGAGTAGATGCTGCCAGCCGTGGAAGGACCAAACATGAAGAAGATGGGGTTGAACACCTTGCCCCAGAAGCCATCGGTGGGGCCAAAAGCACCCATCAGCAGGGCTGCAACGATGACGATGGTCACGTTGCCGTCAATGATGGGGGTCAGGCCCATCTTGAAGCCGCTGGCGATAGCGCCATCCAGCGTTTTGCCGTTGCCAAGCTCTTCTTTGATGCGCTCAGCGGTGATAACGTTGGCGTCAACGCCCATACCGATACCAAGGATGATACCGGCGATACCGGGCAGGGTCAGCGTGGAGCCATTGAACACGGTGAAGTAACCGGAAACAAATGCCAGCGTGGCGACAACCTGGCCAAACAGAGAGATGACCGCAATGGTACCGGGCAGACGGTAACGCACGATCATGAGCAGAGCCACAAAGGCAAAGGCAATGATGCCGGCCAGCACCATCACATCCAGGCTCTTAGCGCCCAGGGTGGGGCTGATGGTGGAGAAGCTTTCGGCCGAGAGGGCAAAAGGCAGAGAACCGGAGTTAATCTGGTTTGCCAGCGCGGTGACCTGGTCCTGGGTGAAAGAACCTTCGATCACAGCGTTGCCGTCCGTGATGGCAGTCTTGACGGTAGCAGTGGAGATGTTCTCGCCGTCCAGCCAGATGGAGATGGTGCCGTTGGACTGGGCTGCCAGCTCGGTGGTTGCCTCAGCAAACTTTTTGGCACCGTCAGCGCTGAACTGCAGCTGAACAACATAACCGTTCTCCTGGTTGTAGCCTGCGGTTGCGGACGTCACATCGTCACCGCTCAGGATCTCTTCGCCGTCGGCAGTAGAGCCCTTGCGGAACACCATCTCGGCGGTGGTGCCGATCTCGTCAATGGCGGTCTGGGGATTAAAGTCGGTTTCGCCGGTTTTCCAAGGGAAACGGACGATGATGCGGTCCTTGTTATAGTCCACATAATCCTCATAGTCGGTAATGCCAAGGCCGACCAGACGGTCTTCGATGACGGTTTTGGCTGCGGTCATCTGGTCATCGGTGGCTTCCACACCGTCAGCCGGCATGAACGTCACGTCCACGCCGCCGCGGATGTCGATACCGAAGCGGATATCCTCCGCGCCCTTGATGTAGACGTTCTTGGTATCGCCGTATGTGTAGCTCACGCCGAACAGGGCGGTAAACGAGAACACGACGATCAGCAGCGCCGTGACAATCAGATGCCACGACTTCCCTCTCTTATTCATATGTACCTCCAAACATTGCCCGCGCACCGGCACGGGCGGGGTTTTATTACCGGCGTATGCGCGTTGCCGCACACCGCCATGCAGGGAAGCAGCCGCCTGCCGGAAAGCAGGCGGCTTTTTCCCTTTTTTGCAGGCGCACCTGGCCGGGAAAACCGGGCGTACCTGTTTTAACTATGTAGGATGGCTGCTTATTTTATTCTGCCAGCAGCTTTTCGACCACAGCCAGGCGCACGCAGACGGTGAGCAGCATGGATGCGGTTTCTACCTCAGACAGGCTGGGGTAAGTGGGGGCAATGCGCAGGTGGGAATCCTGCGGGTCAATGCCATAAGGGAACGCTGCGCCGGCGCCGGTCAGGGTCAGGCCGCAGTCCTTGCAGAGCTGGGCTACACGCTTGGCACAGCCGGGCATGACATACAGGCTGATGAAGTATCCGCCTTTGGGATTGGTCCAGTGGGCGATATCGCCGCAGGGGGTCAGCTCATGGGCAAAGGTGGTTTTGACTGCGTCAAAGCAGGGCACCAGGCGGCGGCGATGCTTGGCCATATGCTGCAGCACGCCGTCCTTGTTCTTCAGGAAGCGGACATGGCGCAGCTGGTTCATCTTGTCATAGCTGATGATCATGACAGAGAAGCGCCTGCAGATATAAGCCAAAGATTTTTCACTGCATGCCAAGGCAGAAACACCAGCGCCGGGGAAGGTGATCTTGCTGGTAGAGGTGAACATGAAAACGCGGTCCTCGGTGCCATACTGCTTGCTTTCATTCAGCAGCACCGGGGTCTCGATGATTTCATCGGTCAGGTGGTGGACAATGTAAGCTTCGTCCCAGAAAATCTTGAAATCCGGGGCAGCGGTCTTCATGGATGCAAAGCGGCGGATGGTTTCATCGCTGTAGACATAGCCATCGGGGTTGGAGTACTGCGGTACGCACCAGATGCCCTTGATGGTGTCGTCTTCGGCAACCAGCTTTTCCACCATATCCATATCGGGGCCGTCCGGCGTCATGGGGATCGTGATCAGCTCAAAGCCAAACTCCTCGGTGATTTTGAAATGGCGGTCATAGCCAGGGGCCGGGCAGAGGAACTTGCGGTGCTCCACCTGGGACCACGGGCAGGGGGATTCCGGGAAGCCAAAGGTATGACCTATGCTGATAAGGTTGTACATCAGCTGCAGGCTGGAGTTGCCGCCCACAAAAACCTCGCTGGACTTAACGCCCATCACATCGGCAAACAGGGTGCGGGCTTCTTCCAAACCTTCCAAGTTGCCATAATTGCGGGCATCATAGCCATTCTCGGTGGTATAGTCACTCATTTTCAGCAGATCCATGGCCAGGTCCATCTGATGAGGGCCTGGTTTACCGCGGGCCATGTTGAGCTTAAGGCCCTTGGCCTTGAACTCGGCATAGGATTGTTCCAGCGCAGCCTTTTCTGCACGGAGCTGGTCTTTGGACATTTCAAAATAATTTGCCATAATCATTTCCCCCTAGATCGTGGGCTGCCATGGTGCTGCACGCGCACAGGGCAGGTCCAGGTACGTTTCCCTCTTGTGTCCGCTTGTATGCACAGAGCATACAGTTTTCAGACATACATATTAGTATAAACGAAACGGCCACAATATACAAGCAGTTTTGAAATTTTTCCCACAAAAAGCAAGCGGTTTTTGGCCCAAAAGCAGGTAAAGAAGAATGGATAACCAGCCACAGATTTCTATATTGACCTTTCAGCGTGGACATGTTACACTTTTGTTGTAATAAGTTGTACGCATATTTATTCATGAGCTCAACTTTTGTCCGGCCGGGCAGCACAACTGGAGTATGGTTATGGAACAGCATGTCACCTTCCGGCGCGTGGCCGGTATGCTGGTGGGCATTGTGATCATCAGCCTTGGTGTTGCCCTTTTCAAGTTTGCCCATCTGGGCAACGACCCTTTCAACGCGCTCAACATCCGCTCTGCGGAGCTTGCCGGGCTGACCCTTGGCGTACAAAACCTGATTTATAACGCGGTATTTTTCACGATGCAGATGATTTGGGGCCGCAGATATGTCGGCTTTGGCACCGTTGCAAATGCCGTTTGCTGTGGGTTTATCATCACGTTTTTCTATGATTTCCTCACTGCGCATTTTGCACAGGCCGCTACCCTGCCCGCACAGCTGGCGTGGGTGGCTGCAGCGGTGGTGTGCACCTCACTTGGCATTTCGCTGCACCAGACCTCCGATTTGGGGGTTGCCCCGTATGATTACCTGGCGCTGGGCCTGCGGGACCACACGCCACTCCCCTATTTCTGCTGTCGCCTTTTTACGGATACGCTGTGCGCATTACTGGCTTTTTTGCTGGGCGGGCTGCTGGGGCTGGGCACCCTGATCTGTGCGTTCTGCCTGGGACCGCTGATCCAGTTTTTCAACACCCATGTTTCCGAAAACGTGTTGCAATATGTTCCAACCGGGCAGCAGGCATAATATTTACCAGCGGCGCAATTATAATTTTGCAGCGGCGGCAGCTTTGGCTTGCCGCTGCTTTTGGTTGTTTAATGGCATTTTATCTAAATTTGGTGTAAGATATAAGGCAATACCGCATAATTCTAAGTGCCGATACGGCGAGCGAGGTGCGGCAGA
>ENA-OPDD01000583-OPDD01000583.1-human-gut-metagenome-genome-assembly--contig:-NODE-583-length-26593-cov-3.354209_pt1 | contig 26593 bp, 26 predicted proteins | sample MGYA00241574_ERZ501499 | MGnify/ENA primary metagenome ERZ501499 (study PRJEB25962, sample SAMEA2042576) | human gut metagenome | biome: human gut; feature: human-associated habitat; material: faeces...
ACGCTCGAGCCATTAAGAACTCGAGCGTTTTCTGTCTGGCAGTGTATCCTGCTGGTTCGCATTATTTTTACCATTTCCAAGCAGATGTTCCATGCAGTTCGATGCTGCGATTTTCGAGGCCGCATCCAGATGCGCATAACGCAGTGTCGTCTGAAAGGTCGCGTGACCGAGATACACTTGAATTTCCTGCAGGGTATAGCCCTCGTGCAGCAGCAGCGTTGCGCAGGAGTGGCGCAGATCGTGAAAACGGATTTTTTTGAAACCGTGCCGCTCGATAAAGCCGCGAAAACGATCGCTGACCCGCTCGGGGGTGAGCAAACTGCCGTCTGCCAGTGTAAAGATGTACTCATCGTAGGTATGGTCGTAGCAATCGCCCCAGAGCCTGCGGTTTTCCTCCGTCCATTGCCGACGCTTGAGTAGCAGCTCTCGAATGGTCGGCACAAGTGCGAATGCACGGCGGCTGGATTCGGTTTTCAGTTCGTTCGTCTGCATGACTTCACTTTGGCCGTTGATACGGGTTTCGAGCACTTTATGACGAATATAGATCGTGTTCTGCTCAAAATCAACGTCCTGCCAGCGCAGTCCGCATACCTCGCTGCGGCGCAATCCGTAAAACGCCGTTACGCGAACAATATCCTCGATAGAGGAACCCTTGAGTGCCTCAAACAGCTCGTTCAGCTCGCTTGCCGAATAGGTTTGCGCCTGATATGGAACGATTTTAGGCGGGGCAATGCGGCGTACCGGATTATACACCAGAGTGCCGTCCTTGATGGACTCGTTGAACACGCTTTTCAGCAGCACGATGTGCTTTTTGATCGTATTTCCGGAGAGGGGCTTAGTGCGCCCCTCTTGCAGGGAATCGAGATAACGCTGAATGAGCGCAGGTGTAACCTGCTGTACGGTGATATTTCGCGAGCGGAAGAACGGGTCTGCGTAGTGCAGGATATGCTCGTACCCCTCAAGCGTAGACTTGGAGATAGCCGGTGCCTTGCGGAGTTTCCACTGCTGCATCAGGTCGGAGAACAGCATGTCCGGCACTGAGGTGTCGAGGCCCCAGATCGCCATGCGGTTCTTCTCCTCAGCCAGCTTGCGGAACTTACAGGCACGCTCATTTGCAATCTCCTGCGCCCGACGCTTGTTGTTTGCCAGCGGAAGGCCGGTAGTCTTCCACTTTTCAATCCGTTTTCCGTCCTCCACATAGGACAGGACGGTGTGCCACATCCTGCCCTTTGCGCGAATTGTTGCGGAAATATGTTCAATCATGGTGGGGATCCCGGTCGATCAGGCCGGCTGCTGAGAGGATCCGTTCAGGAACTCCTGCAGGAATACCTTCGGCACACGGTAAGAGCGGCCAACCTTGACGGAGCGGATTTCTCCGGCGATCAGCATCTTGCAGATATTCTGACGGGTCGTGTGCAGATACGCTGCAAGCGTTGCAACGGTCAGAACGTCGGGAAGATCGTTAAGGGTGGTGGAATTGGTAATAGTGACTTGGGTTTTCATGATAAAAATCTCCTTTTTCTTGCATAATTTGCGCGGCAGCGTTACACTTGATATGAACCCGGTTTCAGTCTGGAAAGCGGAATACAAAGGTAGCGCTTGCCTTTGATTTTCTTGGTGGACTTCTTGCTGGCATCGATGGACAGCAAGTTGTATTGGCGAAGCAGTGCTGCAACATACTGCTCACTGAGGTCACTCCGGCGATACAGCTCTTGCAGATACTTCGTCAGCGCAGGAAGCTTAACGCAAATGCAGCCCTTGTGCGTAGAGTAGCTGAATGCCTGCTGTTCCACTCCGCTTATGATCGCCGCCCGAATGGTTTTCGGGCAGTTTTCGATACGGCGCAGCTCCTCAGCGATGTTGTGCCAGACTTGGGTCAATGAGTACGCTGTTGCCTGGACAAATTTGCTTTTGGCGACTGCCGAGATTGCTTTGACTTCCTCCGCGTAGTCAGCGAACCGGCAAAGCAGCCAGTACAGTTCGAACAACGACTTCTTCACGCGTTCATTTGGATCCTCGCGCACAGCAGAAAGCTGTGTATCCATATCGCGTTGAATCCGTGAGCGGAACGTCTCATAGCGTTCTCCAAACCATGAAAGAAATCCCTGCATTGCCGTAGCCGCGGTATGACGAAGCACCTCCAAATCGACCGGATTACTGGAATCGGCTAATTTCTCGCGAATACGCACGATAATGCACCGTGTTACGTCCGAGGATGCCTCCAGCGGGATTTCGCCCGTGACGACCAGTCCAGCAGCACAACTAACCGAAACATTCTTAGAACCTCGGGTTTTGGTGCGCTTGGTTTCGTTCGCTGCAAACCGCAGTAATGCGGCCGCACTTGCAAGACGCTCGCGCTGTTTCGCCTTGTTGGTGCCGATATAGATGTCGTCCAGCAGTACCGAACGGTCGCGCGTGGTCATCAATGCACGCTCCATCGCGGACATTGTGCTGCCAGCGTCGTAAACATCGGCTATGTACCCACTCGAATCATCGAACAGTTGGCAAAGCGCCTTTGCTGTTGCCGTCTTGCCGAAACCCTGCGTTGCTATCATATAGAGAATACAAGCCGTCGGCAGGCCGCTGTCCTGTAAGAACGAACGGCAAACCGAGAACAGTGAATATCCCCACACAGGCAGATATACATCAGGATGCTGCTCAAACGTCCTGATCAGCTGTTCGCCTGCGGTTGCGTCCGACAGCGTTGGATCAACAGACAGACGGTAGTTTGAGACTCCCTCGGCAATCAAATAAGGCGGCGCACCGCCTTCAGGCGGTTCTGCCAGTCGATTTTCTGGTGCCAGATTGGGAAGGTAACAATGCTGTCCATTAATCTGCTGCCAGCCGGTCTGGTCAAAGTATTGACCGCGCGGAAGGTCGCATTGTGACAGCTGCATCCGCAGGTAGGTTGCCACGAGATTTCTAGTGCTCCGACCACGTGCATCGCGCGAAATGCAACCGACAATTAACTTTTCAAAGTTCAACTGGTCCAACTGCTCCGCAGGCCAGACAATAGTCTGCGGCGGTGCGCCTTCCCGCGTCACCTCGAGGAGCAACTGGAGCGGCTCCTCGAGGTTAGCAGAATACAGTCCGCGGATTCGCGGGATAAAATTGGTAATGGCGTTGCCGTCATTCACCAAGCTGTTGCCTGCAATCATGAAATTCATCAACGGTCGCCTCTCGGCAGCAGCTTGAGGCCATTCTCGGCCAGCCTGTCATTGAAGGTGCCACGCTTGACGCCCACCGACAGGGCAATCATTTTGCGCAGCATGTCGTTCTCGGCGGCCAGATAGCCGCAACGGTAATTCGCCTGTGCAATCTGGCGTCCCATCGCACGCTTACGAGCACGCTTTGCTGCCTTCTTGCGAGCCTTCTTGCCCTTCTTGCTCTTCTTGCCCTTGCGAGGCTCGTCCTCGAAGGGGAAGCCGGTCGTGAAGGAGGGGCCGAACGAGGCAGGGGAGCTGATGAACTCCGCCGTGCTTTCGGTGTCGGGGGTGGATTCGATCGGGGACTTAAAATCTTGAATCATGGTAAGATCCTCCTATGCAGGAGATCCATGTGGCCATCATGAATCTCAGCGAAAGATTTAACGCCATTCGTTAAGTCTTTGTCTTGACAAGAACTATTGTAAGGCATTTTCTGTGGAAAGTCCTGTGCAAATCCTCGTGAAAATAACGTAATTAGCACGGATTTTCCACAACGTTTATTAATTTCAAGAAGCAGGTGATAAAATGACAGTTATGTCAAATAAGTTGTTTACTGACGACTTTTTCGATCCTTCGTATGCATTTTTGTCAGATAAAATTATAAAAATGCATGCAAAACGGCATATGCAATCTCTTGAGAATTTCGTGGAAAACTCTTGTAACAGCTCGCGCGCATCCCACCAGTTCTTATATACGCTATTGTCGATTCTGGATAATCCTACAATATTAGAGGAACTGGATTCTGATAAGAAACAGCTCTTGTATATGAAGTTGCTTTCTTCACAGCCTGATGAGCCAGGTGACATACGTATTTTCGCAAAGACCTTAAAATCATATCGTAGAGATGAATATATTCATAGAGCATTGAATATTGTTCGCCAGCTATTGGAGCGGTCTGATCCTAGTCGTGAGTGGGGATATGAACCTGATAATCAGCCGGATCTCATCAGCAAGCTGCGGGAAAAGATAGATAAACTTTACCAAAAATTCCATGTAGACTTACAGGATGCGGAGTTTCCGGTCAAGCGTCTACCAACCTGTAGTGATACCTTATGTAAAATGATCATAATGGATTCTAGAATATATCCTGTGTTGCCTGCCCTCTTTACATTAAGTGCAGTTTATCAAGTCGCGTTTGATAAAAGCCCTAGCAAAGCAACACTGCTGGAATTTATCATTCAACCATCTTTGACAAAATCATATTTCACCGACAATGCATACGATACGTATGTCTTAAGCAAATTTTCTTATCGATTACTTAATAAAATAGAGAATACGATGATCGACTATTTAGATAACTACAATACAGTCACTTTCCCTGTTAAGCGTAGTATTGTACCCAAAACTATAAGTGCGTTTGATAACACTGCTCATCGATCTCGCAATGAAAAGGATTGTTTTCAAAGGCACATAAATTTTGCCTTTCCACTCTGTAAAACCTGGCGGTTAGTAACGGATATTGCTACTGCTTGTTCCTTAACGATGGAGCAGGCGTTGGAATTGAATACTCATATATCTGAACATCTGCTGGATAAATCGTATAATGAGAAGCATCTGCGTGAGATATACGGAGATCAAGTAACCGAGATAATTAAAGGGTTCCGAACTTTGGCTAATCCTGGAACGTATTATAAACAAGATTCTTTTATTAATATTTACAAAACCTACGTATGGGGTAAGCTGTCGACATCTGCTAAATTTTTCTTTGTTGATCCGTATGCAGATTCTGATAACCTGCCTTCAAATCTGCATCAATTTATCTGCAAGTACTTCACATATGTCTCTTTATCAAAATATGTGCTTTACTATTCCGCACCATTCCGACCGTTGTACGGCTCATCGAAAATGCTTCCGCCAGGCTGTAAAGGTATATTCCGAGATTTTAAGACGTATAGCGAATGTTACTTTACTGACACGGATGTTCAGCCTCAATTGTTTCCCTTTGCAGGAACCAATACATATTTAATAGGAGTCAAAGAACTTCGGCCTAGTATTCGAACGGAGCTTATTCGTACTTTTACGCCTTACAGTGCCGTCCATTTTCTCATGAGACACCTTGAGCATCCGCCTAAGAATAAGTCGGCTTTACAGCAATGTATTAATGAGTATCTTAAGAGGTATCCGCTTTCGAAAGATATCGGTATCCTGTTCAGGGACACTAATGAAATGATAGCCGTATATCAGCTGATGCTAAAAGCAGCGCTAAATATTATCGCTCATTATACAGTTTCACTGTTGGCAGACGCACGCATCCAAACGCTGCAAAACCACTTATAGTATCCTTGAATTGGTGGGAACCGTGGGAATTCCCACAATTCCCACCAATATTTTATGAGTGTTGATTGCATCTTCGGTAAAATGTGTTTGCCCTCAGTCCGGTCTGCCGCATGGCTTCCGCGGCGGTGATTTCACCGGCACGCCATCGAGAAACCACCCGCTCGAAATTGTCCGGCAGAGGCATCGGCTTACGGCCGGTGTACTTGCCCTGCTCTTTAGCTATCGCGATTCCCTCGCGTTGACGTTGGAGGATGTACTCGCGTTCGAGTTCTGCCACTGCCGCGAACACGGTCAGCATGAATTTGCCGGTGGGCGTAGTCGTGTCGATAGCCTCCTTGCGGCAGACAAATTCCACCTGCTTCTCAGTCAGCCGTTCCACAAGGTCGAGCAGGTCGCGCGTATTTCTTGCGAAGCGGCTGATCGACTCAACAATTACGGTATCGCCACGCCGAACGTACTCCATCATTCGGGTAAGCTCCGGACGGTCGGCGTTTTTGCCGCTTGCCTTATCGATGAAAACCTCGTCAACGCCGAGCTCGCGCAGCAGGACCTCTTGTCGGGCGGTGTTTTGCTCCTCGGTGCTGACGCGGATGTAGCCAATTTTCATGGTGTATCTCTCCTTTAAGTATGGTATAATGAAAATAATAAGGACGGTGACGCTGATGGATAAGACAATCGAACAGGTAAAACAATTAGCGCACCGTTACGGAGTGCCGAAACTGGTATTATTCGGTTCGCGTGCCCGCGGCGATCATCACGCCCGCAGTGATTATGATTTCGCGGTCTGGGGATGTACGCCGCAACAGCGTGCGCAATTCAGCGATGCTGTCGAAAACGATCTGGACTCGCTGTATTCGGTTGATCTGGTGTTTGTCAGCGAACACACCGATGCAGCATTGCTTCAAAATATAGAGAAGGACGGGATTTGCTTGCTGGACCGTTACAATACGAATTTCGAAAATCTCACCAACGCTGTTGAACGCTTACGTGAAGGCGTGCAGGCGTATCAAGAGAATCCTGCCAAAATCATTCGCGATGGTGTAATCCAGCGCTTTGAGTTCACTTGCGAACTGGCGTGGAGAACCACACACGAGTTTTTGCTCGATCAAGGTTTTACTGAACTAAACAGCCCGAAAGCAACGATACGCAAGGCGTTCTCGTACGGTCTGATTGACGATGAACAGGCGTGGATTGCACTGCTGAATGCTCGCAACCAGACCTCGCACCTTTATGATGATGCAACCGCACAGGAAATTTACTCGCAGATTGAGAGCGAGTTTATGTCGCTGTTTGATAAACTTATTGAGCAGTTGAAATGCGGTTAATTTGAGAATTGCTTACTATGCCGAATATACAACAGACTAAGATTACCGAAATTCTTAATAACATTGCCATGTCCTGCCGCATGGGAGGACTGGAGATGACCGATGAAATACGGGCAATGTGCCTTGCTATCTATAACGGCAGCACAACTTTACAGGATTGCCTGCATAAGATCAATGCGAAATACCTTTGAAACCTATTTATGTTAATAGGGTCACCGCACATTTTGACATATTGCAAAAGTCCGAAAGCGACCCTATTGACATAGTTTTTCGTTGTTTCAGATGGGTATACCCTATTGACATGCTCAAAAAATACCGGCTCTTGATGAGTCGGTATTTTTGTGTTTAGTCATCGTCAATGATATCGGCGAGCAGGCCGATAACGGTCAGCACGCCGAGAATGATTTTGCCTGGGTTCAAACTTTCACCTCGTTTCAGTCATCTGAAAGGTTTTCGACGGCCTCGATGATGAGATCAACCACTGCGCCGATAGCTTGGAAGATCGGGCCGAGTGCAATCATGCGCATCGCCTCCCTTCAATCAATATGCATATAGCAGCTCGCCGGTCATCTCATGAAAGAGTTCCGGATCGTACAGCATCTCCTCGATTTCTTCCTCGGAACAGCCGTAGTCCAAGAGTGCTTGCACCTCGTCTGCGGTTACACCGAATGCCTTCGCCACGCTGAACAGATCGTCATAACTGGTCGGCGTGTCCTCGTAGTAGCTGCGGTAGAACGGGTACTTGCGCCACCAGTGCTCGAATGTCGTATGCGGCGTGAATGTGCCGGTAGTGATACGGCCGTTGCGGTTAATTTTCATAATCTCGCCCTCCTGCGGTTCAAGAATGTCAGTGGGCGCTTTTAACCGCAGCTTTTTCAGCGTCTTGCAGAGAATTTCCTGCGTGGAGGCATAAATCAGAAAGCCATCATAGAACATTACGCACAACGGGTTATCTCCGACGACGAACCAGATAGAGTTGTCCTTATCCAGCACTGTAAAGACGAAAGAACCCTCGACCTTTTCAGCCATAAATTTCAGGCTGTCAAAGTCGAGAGTTTTCTGCTGTTCGAGAAGCTGCACCGCAACGTAGCTGTCCGTCTCAACACTCGTCATTGGCAGACTTTCTTCCATTCGTAACTCTTTGTCGTTCCACAGCACTCCGTTGTGTGCGAGAGCAAAACTGCTGCCGTCAACTTTGCCGAGAAACGGATGATTATTCTGGTTGAACTGTGCATTGCCCTGAGTCGTCATGCGAGTGTGTCCCATGACTACATTCACGCCGTGCGGAATGTGAATCTTCATCTTTCGAGCGGGAAGGGGACGCTTGTAGATGCGCAGACGGTCATTGAAGTTATAGGCGATACCGGTCGCGTCTGTGCCGCGCACCTGGCATTCTCTGGCGAGCGTGTTCAAGATTTTGTTCTTCGTGTGAGTGCTCAGACACTCCTTAAAATCGATTAAACCAAACAAACTGCACATATTACTCCTCCTCCGAAGTGTTTACGGGTTCATTTACATAAAGGCGGCGCTCCTTGAGATACTGGATAAGTTCTGGCTCGGTGATGTCGTCCAGAAAATCGAACCAGCTCATGTCCTGCACTTGACTGTCAGACATAGAAACAGCCACCTCAACCAGATGATTTACCATCTGCAAGGTGGCTTTGAGGGTATTCAGCTTGAGCGTGCCGCGGAACATCCGGATTTCAACCGTATCTGCATTCGTGAGATTGACCGCAGTATATCGCCCCGCGCAGGAATTTTTCGCATGGTTCATCTGCTCGGACGGCGTAAGACGAATGCCGTACCGTGCCGCCCAGCGGTTCATCTGAGACTGGGTACGGCGGCTGAACCGCAGCAACTCCGCCCAGAACTTCTCGACGAAATACAGTAAACGGGCAATCGCGGCTTCCTGCTGTTCGTAAGTACAGCCAAACGCGAGGCGAGAGATATGAATGTGAAGTCCGCAGGTTCCTGCCGCATGGCTGAGATAGCCCATGCTCTGCGCTTTGCGGAGGACTTCCGCCCACGGCATTTCGTTCAGCTGATACTCGAGCGTCATCGGATGCGTGACGAGCTCAAGGCCTTCATCCAGACTGCCGTCCGTCTTGATGTACAGGTTTTCAGCGTTGGCGTTCGCAATGTCGAGCAGCTTCTGCGCGTTGCTGTTTACCGTGCCGCCGTCGTCGATTTCGAGTTCAACGCCGAAATGCCGCAGACCTTTTCCATGGAACACAAGGTCGGGCGTGTAGCTGTATTCGTGAATAACCTCACAGTGCTCATCCCAGCAGGATACGCAATAGGCGTTGTCGTCATCGTCCCAGTACGCGCGGTCGCGGTGAATAATCCGGCCGCAGTCATCACAGCGAACATAATATTCATCAAAACAATGATCGCAGAGTATGTGCGTGTCATCCTCGACAGCGTTCTCCTCGTAGACCCGCTCGGCACAGTGGTCGCAGATGACAGTCAACCGGTCGGCGCAATCCTCGCAGAGCCAGTCGCCTTCTACCTCAAACATATCTTCGATTGCATGCTCTGCACCGCAGTTTGCACAAATTCTTGTTTCACTCATTGGTTAGTCCTCCATTTCGTTTAGTGAATGTTAATATTCTTCAGCAAGCAGCATGGTGGAATGCGTCAAATCATCAATCACGAACACCTTCGCATCTACGGCATCGTCACACGGTACATCAAGTTCATAACGGTACAGCGGTTGCTCCTGCTCGTGGACGATGTGCTGACCGGTCGGCGTTTTCGTCAGTGTGAATACTTGCAGGTAATCCTTTTCCTTGACTTCCATCGTCAAGACCATGTGCCACATGAGGTTGGTCAGCCATGATGGAATCTCAGCCATCACACCGCGCGTCAGAAATTTTTGATTGTTAAACATTTTCGCTTCTCCTTCCTGCATAAATTAAAGCTCCCGGAATATTTCCGGGAGCTTCTACCTCTATAATATATACTTACAAAAGCTTGCATATCGTTTTGCAATTTAGAACCGATAAAGTGTTCAAAAATCAAATCTTCTAATAGAAAATGACAAGAATGGAGTACAATGATGACAAGATGGGCAGGCGGCGGCAGTTTTCCAAATCCGACATATCGTGAAATATATACTATAAAAATGAAGGATGAAAAGAGAAAGTCGAAGGACAAGTGTCGATGTATTTTTCTGCGAAAAATAGTGACGAGAACAGGGATTTTCTCTAAAATAAAACAAAAGGCAGTACCGCATGAGTAATGTGGTACTGCCTTAAACTTTTTATGGAGGAATTTCAATGGAAAATCAAATCTACGGCTACATTCGCGTGTCTTCGCGCGACCAAAATGAGGAACGGCAGGTGATCGCGATGCGGGAATTCGGCATCGCAGAGGAAAATCTGGTTATCGACAAGCAGTCCGGAAAGAATTTCGCGCGGCCGGGGTATCGCAGACTGCTGAGAAAATTAAAGCCGAACGACACTCTCGTGATTAAGAGCATCGACCGGCTGGGACGCAATTATGATGAGGTTTTGGAGCAGTGGCGGCTGCTGACCAAGGAGAAACAGGTGGACATTGTCGTACTCGATATGCCGCTTCTGGATACGAGAAAGGGACGCGATTTGATCGGAACGCTGATCTCTGACATCGTTTTGCAGCTGCTGTCTTACGTCGCCCAGACCGAGCGGGAGTTTATCCATCAACGGCAGGCCGAAGGTATTGCGGCCGCGAAGGCAAGAGGGGTCAAATTCGGACGAAAACCTAAGGAACGTCCGGCGGAATATGAGTATTTACGTGACGAATGGCGAGCGGGACGCATTTCCGCACGCGCCGCAGCACAGAAGCTCGGTATTACGCATCGGACGTTTATCAAGTGGGTCGAGCAGGAAAACAACAAATGTTGATAAAAGTACACATTAATAACCTTGCAAAGCCTTGTAGTTCTGCGTATTTTTTGATATAATTGTAAATGCTTTAATGCAATAAGTTGTCGATTGCTGAAATGCTGCACATTGTGTAGCAAATCGTACTTTTATAACCGAAATGATGTTTAACTCTGTGAGGATATGTTAATGAAAGGGAAAAATTACTATTATTCCTGCGTGCAACCCGAAGAAAGTGATGCACAGGTAGAACGTTTTCGTGCGCTCGGAGCACGGGACGGAGAGATTTTCATTGACACCATTGGCGAAAAATCCTCACAGAGGAATAGTTTACGACTGCTGAAGCAGCTTGCGTTGCGAGAAGGAGACACGCTTACAATCTCTTCGCTGTATTGCCTAAGTGACCTCAAAAAGGAACTGGCAGATGAGCTGCACTGGCTGCGCGACAAGGGGATTTGCCTGCGGATTGCGGATATTCCGCTGAGTATGCAGGAGCATGATGAGAAATCGCAGAGGTTTCTGAGCGATATGATGTTCGAGATTTTCGACGCAACAATCCTCAAGGAACGTGAGCAGCGGCGCCAGAAGCAGAGCGAAGGCATTCGTGCGGCACAGGAAAAGGGCGTGCATATCGGCCGCAAGCCGAAGGAGCGCGGCACTGAGTTCGAAACGCTCAAGCAGCAGTGGCAGCGCGGCGAGATCTCGCTCAGAGAAGCAGGAAGACGGCTCGGCGTGTCGCATCAGACGTTTAAGAAGTGGGTGGAGGAACCCGAGGAAGATTAAGGATAAGGTTGTACAAATTCATGTCAAAAACACAGCGGGGGTTCTCGACCAGAGAACTAAAGAAGATTTTTTCGATTGTTTTCGTCGCGTATATGGTGCTTGCGGTGGCGTTTTATTTTCTCTCCGGAGAGCAGCTACGTTATCGCGACTCGCGCGGCAATATTGAGATGCCGGTAGCGAACGCTGCGACGGTTGAGTTGACAGCAGGTTCGGTTGTGGAACAGCAGTTCTCGCCGAAAATCCAGATTTTTGAGCAGCTTTCCGTGCAATGGGGTGTGTTTAATCGCGTCAATCACGGCACGGTAAACGTGCAGCTTATGAATCTGACAACGCAGGAAATCCTGCTTGATCAGAATTTGCAGGCGGATCAGATTACGGAAGGTCAGGTTACGACGTTTGATTTCCCGGCACTGGAAACGGTCTGCAATGCGCCGCTTGCGTTGCATATCACATCGCCCGATGCCGTGGCAGGCGACGCACTCACGCCGGTGATGAAGACCGATGCAACGCTTGAAAACGGTCAGCTGTATGTCAATGGACAGGCTGTAGACGGTGAACTGGCATTCTCGGCTACCGGCAGAGATTATATCTGGACCGGACTACACTATTGGCAGTTCGCGGCGGCCGGCGCGGTAATCCTCGCGGCGCTGCTGCTGATGTTGCTTCACAAGCATAAGACCGGCAAGAAAAGCTTTATTCTCAATGCGATGATCGCGCTAAGGCGATATCGTTTTCTTATCAAGCAGTTGGTTGACCGTGATTTCAAGGCAAAGTATAAGCGTTCAATTCTTGGCGTGTTCTGGAGCTTTCTCAATCCTCTTCTGAACATGATCGTGCAGTATGTTGTGTTCTCCAATATGTTTAAGTTTGATATTCCATACTTTCCGGTTTATCTGCTTTGCGGTAACGTTGTCTTCAATTACTTCTCTGAGGCATGCGGCATGGCGCTTACATCTATTGTAGGTAATGCTGACCTCATTAAAAAAGTATATGTGCCGAAGTATATTTATCCGCTGACGCGCATTATGTCGTCGCTTATCAATATGCTGATTTCGCTCATCCCGCTCGCAGCGGTGGCGATTTTTTCGGGTCTGCTGCCGAATAAAACGTATTTTCTTTTGCCGTTCCCGCTGCTCTGCCTAGCACTGTTCTGTCTCGGACTGGGTATGCTGCTCGCATCGGCAATGGTGTTTTTCCGGGATATTCAGTTTCTTTGGGGTGTATTGACGACGATTTGGATGTATTTGACCCCGATTTTTTATCCGATCACAGCACTTCCCGAAACAATTCAGTCGGTTGTTAAAATGAATCCGCTGTACTTCTATGTAACTTTTCTGCGCTCATGCGTCATTGACGGTCTTTCGCCTGAACCGTTCATGTATGTGCAGTGCGCGCTTATTGCGCTAGGAATGCTTGCTGTGGGTGCATTCACGTTCAAAAAATCGCAGGACAATTTTGTCCTCTATTTATAAGGTGTGAAAATGAGCAAAAATGAAAAGCTGCTCCATGAGCAGAAGGAAAAAGTTGCAGAACTTCAAAAGCGAAAAATTATTGAGGTACAAAATGTTTCGATGCGCTTTCGGCTGACGGACGATAAAATCATGTCGCTGAAGGAGTTCGTAACACGCAAGCTGAGCGGCAAGTACGAGACCTCAGAATTCTGGGCGCTGAAGGATGTATCGTTCGATGTGTATCGCGGCGAGGTTGTCGGCATTATTGGCCACAACGGCGCAGGCAAAAGCACGATTCTAAAAGTCATTTCGGGCATTCTTAAGCCGACAGAAGGCTCTGTGACCTGCGGAGGCAACATCGTGCCGATGCTGGAACTGGGGTCGGGTTTCGACCATGATTTGACCGGTCGGGAGAATATTTTTCTCAATGGTGCGATTCTCGGATATTCAGAGGAGTTCTTGAAATCGAAATACGATGAAATCGTTGAGTTTTCCGAGCTGGGCGAATTTATTGATGTGCCGATTCGCAACTACTCATCCGGTATGCTGATGCGTTTGGCGTTTTCAATCGCGACGGTAGTAAATCCGCAGATTCTCATTGTGGACGAGATTCTCGCTGTCGGTGACGCAAAATTTCAGGAAAAAAGCCGCAAGCGCATGCTGGAGCTTATGAGCGGCGGTACGACCGTGTTGTTTGTATCGCACAGCCTGGAGCAGATCCGCGAGATGTGCGATCGCGTGGTTTGGCTGGAACATGGACAGGTGCAGATGATTGGAGTAACCAATGTAGTATGCAGCCAATACGAACAAGTATAGAGAGCGGGAGGAAAATGATATGAAAGGCATTATTTTAGCAGGCGGCAGCGGTACGAGACTGTATCCACTGACCATGGTGACGAGCAAGCAGCTGTTGCCGATTTACGACAAGCCGATGATTTACTATCCGCTTTCCACGCTGATGCTGGCTGGAATTCGCGATATTCTGATCATCTCGACACCGACTGACCTGCCGAATTTCGAGCGCCTGCTCGGAGATGGCAGCCGCTACGGTGTCAATCTGTCGTACAAGGTGCAGCCGTCGCCGGATGGTCTGGCGCAGGCATTTACGCTCGGCGAGGATTTCATTGGTGATGAACCGTGTGCAATGGTACTTGGTGACAATATTTTCTATGGTGCCGGTCTGGGTGACCATCTGAAAAAGGCAGTTGAGGCGGCAAAGAATGGCCAAGCGACCGTATTTGGCTACTACGTCAACGATCCGGAGCGTTTCGGTATCGTTGAGTTTGATAATAATTGGCGTGTCATTTCTGTCGAGGAAAAGCCCAAACAGCCGAAATCCAACTACGCGATCACCGGCCTGTACTTCTACGACAAGCGCGTTGTTGAGCTGGCAAAGCAGGTCAAGCCGTCTGCGCGCGGTGAGCTAGAAATCACTGATCTCAACCGCATGTACCTCGAGGACGGCACGCTCAACGTGCAGTTGCTCGGCCGCGGCTATGCGTGGCTGGACACCGGCACGATGGACACGCTCGTGGAAGCGGCGGAGTTTGTGCAGGTCATTGAGCAGCGGCAGGGCATCATGATCTCCGCTCCCGAAGAGATTGCATACCGTCACGGCTGGATTACACGCGAAGAACTGCTCAAATCGGCGGATACATACGGAAAATCGCCGTACGGGGAACATTTACATCGCGTAGCAGACGGAAAAATTCGATATTAAGAAGGTAAGGACATGGAGATTATCAAAACGAAAATTGACGGCGTTGTCATCGTGGAACCTAAGGTGTTCGGTGACCATCGCGGATTTTTTATGGAAAGCTGGTCCAAGCGTACGTTCGAGGAGGCCGGCCTGCATTATGACTTCGTGCAGGACAACCACTCGTCCTCGACTGTGAAGGGCACGCTGCGCGGCATTCATTTCCAGCGCGGCGACAAGGCGCAGGCGAAGCTTGTGCGCTGTGCGCGCGGCGCGGTGCTCGATGTGGCTGTTGACCTGCGTCCGTCCAGCCCGACCTACAAGCAGTGGGTTGCGGTCGAGCTGAGCGAGGAGAATAAGCGCCAGCTGATGATTCCGCGCGGCTTTGGTCACGGCTTTGTCACGCTTACCGATCATGTGGAATTTTTGTATAAGGCAGACAACTATTACGCGCCTGAGGCAGACGGCGGCATTCGCTGGAACGACCCGGAACTCGGCATTGACTGGGGCGTGACCGACCCGGTTCTGTCCGAAAAGGATACGAAATCGCCGTTTTTGAAGGATGCTGTGACTGGATTTGAGGACTGGTAATATGAAGATTTTAGTAACCGGCGGTGCCGGATTTATTGGCGGCAACTTTGTGCATTTTATGCTCAAAGAGCACCCGCAGGACGATATTCTGTGTGTGGACGCACTGACCTATGCAGGCAATATGGAGACACTTGCGCCTGTGATGGACAACCCGCATTTCAAGTTTATCAAGGCAGATATTGCCGATCGAGAGGCAATTTACAATATTTTTGAGCAGGAGAAGCCGGAGATCGTTGTCAACTTTGCAGCGGAGAGCCATGTTGACCGCTCTATTGAGAACCCGTCCATTTTCCTGCAGACCAACGTCATGGGCACGCAGGTACTGCTCGACGCATGCCGTAAGTATGGCATTCAGCGCTATCATCAGGTTTCGACCGATGAGGTTTACGGCGACCTGCCGCTCGACCGTCCCGATCTGTTTTTCACCGAGGAAACACCGATTCACACCTCCAGCCCGTACTCGGCGAGCAAGGCAAGTGCTGACCTGCTCGTGCAGGCGTACCATCGCACGTTCGGCGTGCCGGTGACGATCTCGCGATGCTCGAACAACTACGGCCCGTATCATTTCCCGGAAAAGCTGATTCCGCTCATGATCGCGAACGTGCTGAATGATAAGCCGCTGCCGGTCTACGGTGACGGCAAGAATGTCCGCGACTGGCTGTACGTGGAGGATCACTGCCGCGCAATTGACCTTATCATTCGCAGCGGCCGCGTCGGCGAGGTCTACAATGTCGGCGGCCACAACGAAAAGACCAATCTCGAGGTCGTTCAGCTGATTATTGCGACGCTCGGCAAGGGCGAGATCAAGTTTGTGCGTGACCGCGCAGGCCATGACCGCCGCTATGCGATCGACCCGACCAAGATTCACAACGAGCTCGGCTGGCTGCCGCAGACTAAGTTTGAGGACGGCATTCAGAAGACTATTCAGTGGTATCTGGACAACAAATCGTGGTGGGAAAATATCATTTCCGGAGAATACCAGAAGTATTATGAACGAATGTATGGAAATCGATAAGCCGCTTATCACCATCGTGATGGCGGTTTATGAACCGAATATGCAGTGGCTCAAGGAGCAGCTTTTGAGTCTGGAGGCACAGACCTATCCCAATCTGGAGCTGATTATCCGCGACGATTGTTCGCCGACCGTGCCGTTTGAGCAGATTAGGCAATGTGCATCGGAATGTATTCGGTCATTTCCATATGAAATCTCGCGCAATGAGCGCAATGTAGGCTCTAACCAGACGTTTGAGTGGCTGACGCAGCAGGCGCGCGGTGAGTATATCGCGTACTGCGATCAGGATGATGTCTGGCTGCCGGAGAAATTGAAAATTTTGAAAAATGAAATCGAACAGACCGGCGCACTGCTGGTCTGTTCGGACATGTACGTGATTGATGGGCAAGGACATCAGATGGCAGACAGCATTACAAAAGTTCGTCGGCACCATGTGTTTCTCTCGGGAACGGGGCTTGCGGACAAGCTGCTGTTCCGCAATTTCGTGACCGGCTGTACCATGCTCATGCGAACGCAGGAGGCAAAGTCGGCGATCCCGTTTTGTCCGTATATGGTGCATGACCATTATCTAGCACTGTACGCATCCATGCACGGCGCGGTGCAGTCGATTCCGCAGCCGTTGATTCGTTACCGGATTCACGGAGGGAATCAGACGGGCTTGCTGGCAGGTGTACACAATAAACGAAGCTATTGCGATGTGCGCATTAAAAGTTCGCTAAACAAGATGAAATGGCTGCAAGATAATCTTCAAATGCCGCAGGAAATGCATAAAACAGTAGAGCAGGGAATCGAGTGGCTGTCTGCGCGGCAGGCGTATTTTACAGGAAAACGCAGTGCAGCAACTACAATATGGAAGTATCGAAAATTCGGGATTCTGCCGTCGCTGTTTGAAATCGTGATTGGCATATTGCCGGAACGGGTATTTATCTTTTTTGTACAGCTAGCGCAAAAAAATTGGATTTAAGAGGGGTCTTATGAAAATTTTAGTTACCGGTGGAAGCGGGCAACTAGGGACAAGCTTGAAAAGATACTTGTCAGAAAAGAAAGACAATATAGTTTTAGCCCCTTCCCATGCAGAACTTGATATTTCGGATAGAAATCAGGTTTTTCATTATATAAATACTAATCTGCCAGATATGGTAATCCATTGCGCCTCCTATAACAGCGTCGATTTAGCTGAGGAGAACGTGGAATTATGTCGGACTGTAAACGTAGTTGGAACACGAAATGTTGCGGATGCATGCAAAGAAGTAAACGTATATTTGCTTTATACAAGTACTGATTATGTATTTGATGGCACAAAGACAGGCGAATATTCAGTAGATGACGTTAAACATCCATTGTCAGTATACGGAAAAAGCAAGTCGGACGCAGAAGATATTGTCCTCCAAGCGAATGAAGGAAATTGTGTATTACGTATTTCGTGGCTGTTTGGACCATCGAAAAAGAACTTTGTTGAAACAATCATTAATGCAGCGCAGTTGAGATCTACACTCCAAGTAGTAGATGATCAGGTGGGTACGCCTACCTATACAGAAGATTTGGCTGTTTTAATAGATACAATTATACAGAAAAGATGCTCTGGAATTCTTCATGCAACTAATGAGGGCTTTTGCACTTGGGCAGATTTTGCACAGGAAATTCTGATGGTAGTTCACTCGAAGACCGTGGTTCAACGTATTACCAGTGCAGAATATTCATCGAAAGCAGTACGGCCTAAAAATTCCCGACTTAGTAAAAGCTGCTTGGATCAATACGACTTGCCTCGTTTACCAACATGGCAAGATGCGTTAAAGCGATATTTATCAAAAAGAATGCAGATGGAAGAATAATCAGATAGGAAGAAGAATATGGATAAAAGAATTTTAGTGACTGGTGCAGGCGGCTATATCGGACGGCATGTTGTATCTAGGTTATGTGATATGGGAGCGAATGTACTGATTATAAATCATAGCGCAGAAGGTGTTGATCCACGTGCTAAAAGAGTAGATGCAGAGATTTTCAGCGGCTCTGAGAATATCTATCAGGAGACAGGCTGCCCGGATGTCTGTGTACATCTGGCCTGGAAGGATGGATTCGTCCACAATTCGGACGCGCATATGGGGATGCTGTCTCAGCACTATACATTTCTCCGAAACATGATGGCCGGTGGCCTGAAGCAGCTTGCCGTGATGGGGACCATGCACGAGGTGGGTTACTGGGAGGGCGCGATCAACGAAAACACGCCCTGCAGCCCAAGCAGTATGTATGGCATTGCCAAGGATGCACTGCGGCGGAGCAGCTTTTTACTGGCACAGCAGTACGACGTAAATCTTCAATGGCTGAGAGCCTATTACATCTATGGTGACGACGCAAGAAACCACTCTATTTTCGCCAAGCTGACGGCATCGGAAGAAGCCGGTCAGGAGAAGTTCCCGTTTACCTCCGGCAAGAATCAGTATGACTTCATCGAAGTTGATGAGTTGGCGCGTCAGATCGCGGCTGTGGTCTTGCAGGACGAAGTAAACGGCATCATCAACTGCTGTTCCGGTCAGCCGATGAGCTTGGGCGATAAGGTGGAGCAGTTTATTCAGGAGCACGGCTTCAAAATCAAACTGGATTATGGAGCGTTCCCGGACCGGCCCTATGACTCCCCTGCGGTGTGGGGGGATGCAGAAAAAATACATAAAATTATGAAACGATAAAATGGGTGGAGAGTAGTAACGACATGAAATTGGACCAGAAGAAAACGATCAACCGGCTGGTAATTTACTTCTTTTACGATGCGGATGGAATCGTTGACCGCTATGTCCCGTATATGCTAGAGGACATCAACAAAAATTGCTCCGAGTTATTCGTGGTGTGCAACGGAAAATTGACGCCGGAGGGCAGAAAGACATTTCAGAAATTGACCCCCAATGTTATGGTTCGGGAGAACAAGGGCTTTGACGTCTGGGCCTATAAGACAGTGCTGGAGCATTACGGCTGGGACAAGCTGGCGGAATATGATGAGGTCGTGATGATGAACAGCACGATCATGGGCCCGATATATCCTTTTTCCGAAATGTTTGAGGAAATGAATGGCCGGGATCTGGACTTCTGGGGGATTACAAAATATCACAAAGTTAATGCGAATCCATACAACATTATTTATGGGTATATACCGGAACATATTCAATCTCATTTTATAGCAGTACGCCAGCCGATGTTATGTTCGCCAGAGTTTCACCAGTATTGGGATAATCACGAGAAAGTTCAATCGTACGCTGATGCAGTAGGCAAACATGAGGCAATTTTTACTAAGATGTTTGCGGATATGGGATTTGAGTGGGATGTCTATTCAGACCTTCCAGGTATAACAGACTACACTAATTATCCGCTGATGATGTGTCCCGTAAAGATAATCTCTGCAACAAGGTGTCCGATTTTCAAACGAAAAAGTTTTTTTCATGAATACAGCGATTATATCAGCATCACAGAAGGAACGCAGGCACGGGAATTGATGGAGTTTCTAAAGAATAAAACATCGTACGATGTAGATATGATTTGGGAAAATATTCTAAGAATATATCATCTCGCGGATATTGCAAATGACCTTCAATTAGATTATATACTTCCGACAAAGTATTCTACTTGTGCAGAAACAAACTGTAAAACTGCACTAGTCATCCATTCGTATTTTAAGGACCTCGTTGAATACTGCTATAAGTATGCTCTATCTATGCCGAAAAACTGCGATGTATATATTACAACTGACACAGAAGATAAGGCCAATGAGATAAGCAAAGTATTTACAGCGGGTCCATGGAAAAGGGTTCAAATAATTCAAATCGAAAATCGAGGTCGAGACATCAGTTCACTGCTCGTAGGGGTTGCTGATAAGATTGAAAATTATGATCTTGTATGCTTTATGCATGATAAAAAGGTCTCGCAACTTGATTATGGAATCAAAGGATACGCTTTCTCAGAGCGGTGTTTTCAGAATTTGTTGCCGACAAAAGAATTTGTTCAAAATGTCATCGGACTTTTTGAAAACGAAACCAGAATGGGAATGTTGTTCCCTGCGCCGCCAAATCATGCAAATTACTACCCTACCTTAGGAAATGAATGGGGGCCAAATTATTATTGTACCGAGGAGCTTTTCAAAAAGTTAGAGCTAAAATGTCCTATTTCACCGTATAAGGAACCGAGGGCTCCGCTCGGAACAATGTTCTGGTTCCGGCCTAGAGCATTAGAGAAACTTTTGAAATTTGGGTGGAAATACGAAGATTTTCCCAAGGAACCCAATCATGTGGATGGGACGCTATTACATGGTGTCGAGAGAATATACCCCTTTGTTGCACAGGATGCAGGTTACTATTCTGCGTGGATTTTTTCGGATGAGTATGCACGCGCAGAAATAAATAACCTAACATATATGTTACGCGGACTGAATATACGAGCGTCCAGGATGTTTCCTAACAATAGCTATTACCAGTTAACTGATACGATGGACAAATTTGCGATGGAAAACGGAAATGCATATATTACTAGAGTATCCTTAAAACGCGTAATTAAAAGCAAAATACCAAAACCCATGTGGGTTATTCTCAAGAAAATATATCATATTTTCGGCGGAAAAAAGTGGGTTGGATGACCCGAAAAGCAGAGCTCTGCTTTTCCCCTATCCTTTGCGGGATAGGGGAAATAGGATAAATATCATAGGGAGAATAGATGTGAATGAAGTAACAAACTGCAGAAGACGACGTATAGATTTCGATGTTATTCGTCTCTTTGCCTGTCTGACAATCCTTTTAATTCATTTTAACGCCTCAGTATGCGGATATGATATTGCCGGAAATTTTATTTATCCCAATCAGCTAGTCCCAATTTATTATTTTCGATGCGTTTATCTTGGCGAAATAGGCAATAATTTGTTTTTTATGCTTTCAGGTGCATCTTTATGTCTGAGTCACGCAGAGGTGGAGATGAATGGCAAGAATTTGTGGAAATTTTATAAAAAACGCATAAAAACATTGTTGCCTGCCTTTTGGATTGCATGGTTAGCAGCAACAGCTGCGCAACTGTTGATAGGGAAAACGGTATCGGGTGCTCCAGCGAGGAACCTTATTTTCTCGCTATTTGGAGTAGACGGGTATTTTTTAGCTCGCGGTTGGATAACAAGTTGGTTTTACCAGGTAGGTGAGTGGTATCTTGGATGTGCCCTTCTCTGTTATCTAGTGTGGCCATTTATACAGTGGATTTGGAGAAAAATCCCTACGGCTATTTTCCTGAGTGGTATGGTAATTGTATATATGCTAACGGTATATGTAGGTAACGGAAACAGTGTATGCGTCCCGATTCGGATTTGTCAGATGATAGCAGGAGCTTGCTTTGTTAAGTATGTCAAATCATCGAGGAATTGGAAGCTTCTTTCTGGTAGTGCGGTTATTGCAGTGGCTTGCATTGCAGGACAGAAATACATTCATGCTATCACAGTATCGTTTGCTGTATGCTGGATGATTTTTATCGTTCTGGTATTGGTGGTGGAATGTCTGCCGAACATATTTGAGAACTATGCAGGTTGCATAGTGAAAATGAGTGCATATACATATCCTATTTTCCTTGTTCATCATAAGATTATCAGTTTGATGGCAAGTCAATTTGATCTTACCACTTTTACATATCGTTATACGGTGGTATTGTTTGGAGCATATATAGTGGTTTCGATGTTTTGTGCATATATATTGAAGCGGCTCACAGATCGTATTATGAGTGCTTTTGCGCGTTAAAATCGATGATTGATAATAATTGGACTACACAGTATGAGAAGATAAAGAAGCACTAGCGATGCCTACCCCCATCTCCTCAAACTTCCCCAACAATTTAATAAACTCAGATTTCCTAATCCTACAATCCTTCTGAACGGCTGCGAGCGAAACGCAGCCGTTCGCTTTTTTCGCGATACGACGCAGCTTTCTCTTCGTCTTTTCGCGGTACTTGGAAGCGTTGATACGATCCAACAGCGCGGGAAGCGAAATTGGGTCAAAATGCGTCATATGCAGCCGGTGGAGAAACTTATGCTGCTGATTTTCAACCTGAGAGCCAAGTTCGATCAGCTGACTTTCCCAGTCTTTAGACTTGGTCAGTCTGGTGATTTTCGAACGTCCAAACCGCAATTCCAGCCGAAGAATGTGCTCGTCAATCTTGATATCATGCCGTTTCTCAAGCTCATACGATTTATCATAAACCGAGAAAGCACAGCTTTTAGACTTATTCTCGATCGTCCACGAATGCTTATTGGCACCTTGGAATTTTTTATCGGAATTTGCGTATTTTCCAAACTTAACCGTGTTGTAATGGGGGATAGGAAAGGATTTTTTGAAAATATCCAAACGATTTTGAACATCAGCCTTGTGTTCATAATACAGATTGCAGGTCAAGTCACACCTCGACAGCTTGAACTCCTTGAGCCGCCGATCAACGCCGATTTTATCAAGGATATTACGTAGACGATGTTTTACCTGCTGCACAGACTTTTCGTCAGCTTGAAATAATGCAGTCGGCTCGTAGGTATCGGCAAGCAGTGAAGATGGGTTGACAATCAACGTTATCCAGCACGGACGCGAAACGGACAGACTTAAATGGATCTCGACGCCAATGTCCTTGAACTGCGTCATCTGGTAATACGGCGAAAGACCTAAATTCCCTTTGCTGGTACGAATGCACTCATTTTGTTCGATAATATTTTGAATTTCCGAATATTTGCATTGTAATTTTAGTGAAAAGGTATGAATGCCATACTCGTTCGTAATCATTTGCTATTCCTCCGTTTCTGAGCACAGACTGTGCAGCGCTTGCAGGTTTTCGTTTCATGCTGGCCCTGGTACTCAAGGATATCGCATACCATGCAATTATCGCTATGAATGAAGTCATGTACTTGGTTTAGTTTAGATTTTATCGTTTTCGCGGCTTTAGGCGATTGCTTTTTCGCTTTCTTGATAAAGCTGTTTGAGATTGCGTCATTATCGCCGTTCTGATCGTAGAAAAGAACGCAGTGCGCCTTGCGTCCGTCGCGTCCCGCTCGGCCAATCTGCTGAGTGTAATCCGTCATGCTGAGCGGTGCGTTGAAGTGTACGACAAGTTCAATATCAGGAACATCAATACCCATCGAGAACGCGGAAGTTGCAATCATAATCTTTCTTGTGCCTTGCAGGAAGTCGAACAGCAGTTGTTTCTTGCGGCGTTCCGGCTTAACTCGTGAATGATAGCGGGTAACGTCATGGGGATATTTTTCTTCTAAAATATTGTACAGCGCATCTACATATGTAGTCGTCTGAGCAAAGATAAGAACAGAGCCGGTCTTGTGGTATTTATCAATCAGCTTGCAGAGCTTCTTGATACGGAATTCCAGTCGTTCCTCCAGTGTTTTCTTTTGACAAGTAACATCCTTCTTGAGAAGAATAAGATTATCACGCCGCAAATCACTGCGGAGAATCGCAGGCTTGTCCATATGCAGACTATCACGAATGGTATTCAAAGAGTCAGCAGATATTGTCGCAGAGCAGGCACAGATAACCGGTTTGCGTTTCAGCTTGCCGATAAAATTGCCAATGTGCAGATAAGCGTCACGAAACGTATAACCCCATTCCGTAATGGAGTGACATTCGTCTATTACGACCATAAAGATATCCAAATGCTGCATAGCTTCGATAAACGAATGACTTTGTAAGCGCTCCGGCGTGACATAGAGAAAGTTCAACTTACCCTTGCGAGCTTTGTTCAGTATCTTATCGATATCCTCCTTCGAGCGGGTCATATCGATATAATCGGCAGGAATATCATGAGCCTGCAACGTCTGCACCTGATTGTATATCAGCGCAAGCAAAGGCTCGATAACAATCGTAAGCTTGTCGGAATGAGCAAGCCCAACGGTTTCATAGATGACTTGTTTGCCAGAACCCGTGGCAGCAATGACGATTGCGTCCTGTTCAGCATCCAGCGTATTCATCGGAATAATCTGAGCCTTGCGAGGCTTGTTGAAGCCAAGCTGTTTGAGTGCAGATTTCAAGTGTCTTTTCATATCCATAGAGATAACCTCCAATGTGTTAAGATTATCTTTATGTTATCGGAATGTAAAAAGATAATGTCGAATAGTGAACATTCTTCCCAAATAAATTACATTTTTCAATATGACTGATTTCCTTCTCAAATGCCTTAACAGGATAGTTTAGGCCTACATATGGCATTGTAAATGATAGAAAGTGTAAAAAGGTTAGAATAGATAAGCGTAATTTTTCCGGGAATCGGTTACTACAGAGGATTTATCGCGAGAATGAAAAAAGTGAAAATTCACCCATGAAGAGTGAATTTTCACATCAATAAACTGAGTGCTGCAAGCAAAGCCAACCGCAGGTCGGCACAGCAGAAAACCGTTCTCGAAGTTCTCTCGAATAAGACTCGGAAAATCTGTCAAAACCCATTTTGACATAGTATTCTGAAACACTTTTTTTGAGCCACAAAACAACACGGTTTTCTTTCGGTATTCGCCAATAATTAAACGAGAATGTTATTTAAATGCGGAAAATATACCGATATTCGACTGTTTGGATTGCAGCAGACTTTCGATGTTTCCCGCTTAAAATCCCCCGGAGTTAAATCCGTGCCGGTTCGATTCCGGCTGGCGGCACCAAAGATTCCTGCACTTTCGTTTGAGAGCGCAGGGATTTTTTTGCCTTTTTATCGTTTTCTGCAACTTCTCTGAAAATTTTTGTCCCATGCGTGTTGGCAAAAATTTTTCGTTTGCCAACAAATCAGCACCAAAACGTGCTTCGCGCGGAAGCGTAAACAGACCTTTTTGTGAATGTTCATGTGTTCTTGTGCATAATATTCAAAACCATATCTGCTGCGGCATTGGCTGTATTCATCTTGTCGCGGTAGTCCAGATGCGTATAAATGTCCGCCGTGGTCTGATCGGTTGAGTGACCGAGCCAAAGCTGAATATCTCGCAGAGAGATCTTTTGACGGCACAGCATTGTTGCACAGGTGTGGCGCAGGTCGTGGAATCGTATCCGTGGTAGCCCCGCCCGTTTCAGCACCCGCTGGAGCATATGCAACACGCTGTCCGGTGACATAGGGCCTCCGCTTGGCGATGGGAATACCCATTCGCTGCTACCCGTTTTTCTCCTTTGATGCATCAGAACGCTTATCGCGTCTGCCGACAGAGGCAGTGTGCGGTAGGCGTTTTTCGTTTTCAGCGGGGCCTCGACCACCTTGCCGTTTTGCCGGGATATAGCCCGCTGCACCTTGACCACTCTGCGGTCGAAATCTACATCCGTCCATTTCAGCCCCAGCAGTTCGCCCCGCCGCAGTCCGGTGGCGAGATCAAGGTAGTAGAGCTCGTACACGCCGCTGTCCCTGGCTTCTTGGAAGAAGGCGCTGAGTTGGTCGGCAGTCAGCGTTTTCATCTCCTTGTGTTCGACTTTTGGCAAGGCGCAGCCCTGCGTCGGGTTGCGGGTTACCAACTTCTGCTCCATGGCGAGATTGTACGCCGAGCCGATCATCTGGTGGATGTTCCGCACGGTCTTTGGCGCTAACCCTTTCGGCTTTTTCTTGGCCTCAATGCTCGAAAAAACCTTCCTGTAAAGTTCGGCTTTTCGTCCAAAACCGTTCCCGCAAATATCGTCCAAAAGTTACCATCACAACGCTGTTCCAAACCGTTTCTCATCCCGCCTTTCGACTTCTCTCACAAACGGCCCACGTTCGCTCTCACTCCCGAAAGTGGGTACACACTCGGCCTTCGGAGAAAAATCGCACACAACGGCTTACGCGGCGAAGCAGGGGCGTTTCGGATGGGGGTGCTGTCACTCTCGGCACGAACCGCACGTTCCCAAACCTCCCTTGGCCGGGTATCAGAACGGCAAACTTTGCCGCTTTTGGGTCTTGGTCAGGTGTACTCCCGAAGCACGCAGGCGTCGCGGCCCCGCTGGGTTGCGTGATCTTTTTTTGCTTTTATCGAAATTGCAGCTTGCACGTCCTGCGCTTAGGGCTTTCTGCGTATGCGAGGTAGGGATGGTATCACTACCCTCGGTGTGCTCCGCGTGTTGCCAAAGCGTGCCGTGCGCAGGTGTCAAAACGGCTAATTTGCCGATTTCTGAGGTCGGGTAGCCATCATTGATTCCAGCGGCACAAAATATGTCCCGTTTTTTCTGGAATAGCAGCGGCTCACGCAAAACAGCCCCGGTTCCCTGCGAAAGGGACCGGAGCTGTTTTTTTCGTCACTTCATGGAGCGATACAAAAACGCCGCGATCTGCGCTCTTGTGCAGGCGGCGTCGGGGTCAAAGCGACCGCCGCCGACACCGGAGGTGATGCCATGCTCCACAGCCCAAGCCACCGCCTGCGCGTAGTAGCTGTCGGTGGGGACGTCGGTG
>ENA-OPDD01000586-OPDD01000586.1-human-gut-metagenome-genome-assembly--contig:-NODE-586-length-26550-cov-8.618834_pt1 | contig 26550 bp, 20 predicted proteins | sample MGYA00241574_ERZ501499 | MGnify/ENA primary metagenome ERZ501499 (study PRJEB25962, sample SAMEA2042576) | human gut metagenome | biome: human gut; feature: human-associated habitat; material: faeces...
GCAGAGCAGAGCAGAGCAGAGCAGAGCAGAGCAGAGCAGAGCAGAGCAGAGCAGATAATATTGACATTTTGAAAGCATTATGCGCTTTCTTAATTGTCTGTATTCATGTTCCGTTTCCAGGAAAAGTCGGTGCATATTTTACGACACTGACCAGAGTAGCAGTTCCTGTTTTCTTTATGATTACAGGATACTTTTATTCAGATACCGTTGCACGACATAAGGAAAAGCGACAAATCCAGAAGATACTCTACTTGGTTGTGGAAGCAAATGTGCTTTTCTTCATCTGGAATATTGCACTTAATGTTCTCAGAAGAGATAGCATAATAACCTATGTTCAGGAAATTTTTACTGGAAAGAGCATTCTGAAGTTTTTAGCTTTGAATGAATCACCATTGGCTGGACACCTTTGGTATTTAGGAGCAATTCTTTATGTGCTAGTGATTGTTTTACTGGTGGACAAGCCGAACTGCAGAAAGTTGCTCTACTATCTGACGCCGGTACTGCTTAGTGCAGACCTAGCGTTTGGAAAGTATTCGCTGCTCATTTTTCATCAGGAGTTTCCATACATACTGGTCAGAAATTTCCTATGTGTAGGAATACCGTATTTTTGTATTGGAAACCTCATCAGAGAAAAAAGGTGCTCTGAAAAATGGAATAGAAAAATACTTCAGGTGCTGATTGTAGTTTTTACAATAACCAGTCTTGCAGAAAGATTTGTTTTGGTGAGTGCTGGATTGAATGCAACAAGAGATCATTACCTGAGTACGACTTTCTTGGCAATCTGTCTCTTTGTGTATGCTCTTAAAAGTAACTGGTGTAATAAGGGAATGTCTGTGATTGGAAGAAAGTATTCTACATGGCTTTACATTATTCATCCGATTTTTATTACGGTCTTTTCAATAGTGGTTGGTAAACTCGGATTGAAATCAATTTACAGATGTATTGCACCAATTGTGGTTTATTGTGCAACACTTGTATTTCTTATCATTCTACAAAAGGTCAAGATGTGGTCCTATGTCAAGATTTAGTACAAGTTAAAATGAGAAATTTCTCCCCATTTTAACCTGCCAGAAGCTCAGCCTCAGTGTGCGTTCTTTCATACACTCGTTCGAATTCGTTTGGCGACATATAGTTGCAATGGCTATGAATTCGTTTCGTATTGTAGAAAGCTTCCAGATATTCAAAAATCAACTGGTATGCCTGCTTATAGTCGCGAATTTTAAAGCGATTGAGCCATTCACGTTTGATAATAGAATGAAAGGATTCAATGCATGCATTATCCCACGGAAAAGCTTTCTTCGAATAACTGCGCTGCATATTTTCGGTTGCTTTTTTATATTCCTTTGCAACATATTGGCTGCCACGATCCGAATGGATAATTAATGGTTGATCGATATTTCGACGAGCTTTGGCTTTGTTTATAGTATCAATCACGCAAGATACTTCCAGTGTTTCTGAAAGCGTCCAGGCTATGATTTTTCTGGAAAATAAATCCATAACACTGGTCAGATAGACAAATCCATCTATTGTCCAGATGTAGGTAATATCCGAACACCAGACTGCATTCGGACGAGCAGGATTAAATTGCTCATCAAGGATATTTTGTAATTCAGTGCTGAAATCGGAATCTTTTGTGGTGATCGTCCATGGTTTGCTCCACTGAGCACGGATCCCCATTTGGCGCATATATGTACCAACGGTTCTTTCCGAAATGACTTCACCAGTTTTTCGAAGTTCTACAGTGATTTTCGGAGCACCGTAGTTCTGCTTGGAATCATCATAAATATCCTGTATTTTTGCTTTTACAGCTTTACGACGTTTTTCTGTATCAGAAGGTACGTGGTGGAGCCATGCAAGATATCCTGAGCGAGAGACACCTAAAAATTTCAACATTCCGGAGACGGAAACCCGGCGTCCAGCCTTTTTGGCAGCTTCCGTCTTCTCAGACACTTCAAGATAAATGGCTTCCGTCATTTTCCCAGAATGTTGATTGCTTTTTTTAACACATCAAGTGCATCTTGGGCATCACGTAATTCACGTCTGAGACGGGCAATTTCCTTCTGCTCAACAGATGCATAATACCAGAACCACGAACAGGAATATCACCTGATTCCCGGAAGTCTTTCAGCCATTCAGCCATTTTGTTAATGTGCTGTATCCGATGTCAAGATTTTCTGCACATCCACGTACTCCGAGATCTTTGTGATCCTGATAGTACTGGACTGCATCAAGTTTAAATTGTTTGTCATGTTGCTTTGCCATATGAGATCCTCCTTCAGCATGCCTCTATTGTATCATGCTTATGTGTATTTGGAATTTCTTATTTTGGCTTATACTATTTATATTCTAGCACCAATGGCAATAAAAAGCAAATAATACACAGGAGGAACAGCTTATGGTGGATTTGATAGACACAATAGTATACGCAGGAAGGTTAAAAGACAAATCTGCCTTGATGAGCAGTTCCTCCGGTGGCGCATTTACTGCACTCTCGGATTTCTTCCTGAAAAATGGCAATGCTGTGGTGGCAGCAATTTATAATTACGAGAATCATACTGCAGAGTTCCAGATGATTTTTGATGAGGTGCAGCGTGACAAAGCAAAAGGGTCAAAATATATGCAGAGCAAGCCCGGTGATATTTACCGGGAAGCCTATCGCTGGCTGATGGAGGATCCGGAGAAGGAATTGCTTTTTATTGGCATGGGGTGTCAGGCTGATGGATTTCGGAAGTTCAGCGAAATAAAAAGAATCCGTGACCGAGTGTACATAGTAGATATTATCTGTCATGGCTCACCAAGCCCAAAGCTGTGGAGAGAATATGCAGAGTTGATTCAGAAGAAGGATGGCAAGATAACTTATCTCACATTCAAAGATAAGCGAAATGGTTGGAAATCCCCAACAGCTTATGTGAAAGTTAATGGAGCAGAGAAGCCGATTAAAGATTATGTGAAAGTGTTTTATAATCGGTGTGCATTGCGACCGTCCTGTTATGAATGTCCGTACGCCACCACAGAAAGAAAAACAGATATGACCATTGGCGATTTCTGGCATATTGAGGAGACGATTCCAGACTTCTATGATCCTAATGGCAATTCGCTATTCTTGATTCATACAAATCGAGGAGAAAAATTGTTTGAAAAAATTCAAGGAGATTTGGATTATAGATTAAGCAACACAACGCAATGTTGGCAGGCGAACCTCGAAGCACCGACCCAAAAATCGGAACAAAGAGAGGAATTTTGGAATGATTATCAGAAGAAAGGAATTGATTTCGTTATGAAGAAATATGGAACAGTTCCAATGAAAACAAAAATAAAAAATAAACTCCTCAGAATTATGGGGGGGGGGGTACACAGAAAGTAGTACCTGCTATGCTGATTACTCCGAAAGGAGGGCAGCATAATGAACTGGAAGCAGCCTAAAGTATATGCAGTAAAACATAAAGATGAAGCAACAAGAGCAGCTTCCAGATCGGGTGGTATTTTTACGGCCTTGTCTGATCAAGTATTGTCCATCGGCGGCGTAATTTACGGGTGTGTTTTGACGGATGATTTCAATGCCGTACATATTCGCGCTGAAAATGAAGAAGATCGCAATCGAATGCGTGGCTCAAAATATATCCAGAGTAAACTAGGTGATACATTTAAAAGTGTCAAGGAAGATCTCGATGCTCAGAAGAGTGTACTTCTTTCTGGAACTTCCTGTCAGGTGGCAGGATTGAAAAAATACCTTGGAAAAGAATATGATAACCTTTTCTGTGTAGATATTGTTTGTCACGGAGTACCGAGCAAAAAAGTGTGGGACGCATATCTACACTGGCAAGAGCAGAAAAATCATTCTAAAATTTCAAGTGTGGATTTCCGTAATAAAAAAGATTTTGGATGGCATGACCATGTAGAAACACTTTATTTTGAAAATGGAAAGTCTACGAGCAGCCGAGTATTCAAAGAGCTTTTCTATGGACATACAGTGTTGCGACCGAGTTGCTATGAATGTCCTTATAAGTCTGTGATGCATCCAGGTGATATTACAATTGCAGATTATTGGGGTATCGAAAAAGCAGCTCCTGAGTTCGATGATAACAAAGGCATTTCGCTAGTGCTGGTAAATAATGAAGCTGGTGAAAAAGCCTTTGAAAAAGTAAAAGAAGGGCTGATTTGGAAGCAGACAAAGCTGGAAGATAGTATGCAGCCACCTCTTAAAGCTCCATTTCCGAAACCAGATAATAGAGAGCAGTTCTGGAGTGATTTTGAGAATAAGTCGTTTGAGTATGTTGCAAAGAAATATGGTGGCATTGGACTAAAGAATGATGCAAAATCACTCTTTAGAAAAATTAAGAGAAAAATCAAAAAGTTGGTGAGTAAAGGTGGAAAGAGAAATACCGGTACTATATAAAAGAAAAGAAGAATGCTGTGGTTGCACGGCCTGTTATGCCATCTGCCCGAAAGAAGCTATTTCTATGGTAGAGGATGAAGAAGGCTTTGAGTATCCGCAGATTGATGAAAGCAAGTGTGTGCGGTGCTATCAATGCATTAAGGTATGTCCGATAAAAGTGGCATGAGCATAGGAGAGAGAATATGAAAACAACATTACTTATCATGGCGGCCGGAATCGGTAGCCGATTTGGAACAGGAATTAAACAGTTGGAGCTGGTCGATGATGCTAACCATATCATCATGGATTACTCGATTCATGATGCGATTGAGGCAGGCTTCAACCATGTGGTATTTATTATCCGTAAGGATATCGAGAAGGAGTTCAAAGAGGTCATCGGTGACCGCATTGCTTCTATTTGCTCCGCTCACAATGTAACTGTGGACTACGCTTTTCAGGATATCAACGATATTCCGGGAGAACTTCCGGCAGGCCGTACAAAGCCGTGGGGAACTGGTCAGGCTGTGCTTGCAGCGAAAAATATAATAAAAACCCCGTTCATTGTGATCAATGCGGACGATTACTATGGCAAGGAGGGCTTTAGGGCTGTCCATGAGTATCTGGTGAATGGTGGCAAATCCTGCATGGCAGGATTTGTCTTGAAGAACACGCTGTCCGATAACGGTGGTGTGACCCGTGGTATCTGCAAGATGGATGAGGGAAATAACTTGACAGAGGTTGTGGAAACAAAGAACATTGTAAAGACAGCAACCGGAGCAGAAGCAGACGGTGTGGCTGTCGATGTGAATTCTCTGGTATCTATGAATATGTGGGGATTGACTCCTGATTTTCTGGATGTGCTGGAAGAGGGCTTCAAAGAGTTCTTCGAGAAAGAAGTACCGGGTAATCCTCAGAAAGCCGAGTATCTGATTCCAATCTTTATCGGTGAACTTCTGGCAGAGGATAAGATGTCTGTTAAGGTGCTGCGGACTAATGATACATGGTATGGCATGACCTATAAAGAGGATGTTGCGGTTGTAAAAGAGAGTTTTCGTGGTATGCTGGAGCGTGGTGTTTATAAAGAAGAACTGTTCTGTGATATAAAGTAATATTGGTATTGTAAAATAGCAAAATGCTCAGATCCCCACAAAGGATCTGAGCATTTACAATACGAACTATTTCTTCTGTAATTTCAGCACGTCCTCAAGAGAAAGGCCTGAAAATTTGGAGATGTCTTCAGGGGAGAATCTTGGATCCTGAAGCATACGCTGTGCTGTCAGCATAGCTTGTTCCTGATGGCCTTCGGCACGCGCATCATCGCACATTTCCTGAACAGCCTGACACATATTAACCCTCCCTTCTGTTTCTGTGAAACGTAAGTTGATACCGGTTATGGAGTCGATGACCCTGGCTGCTTTGAGCTCGAGTGACCGGAAGCCGGGACTCTGTGATGTAAGCTCCTGGAGCTTCCGTTTATCTTTGGAATATTTGATGAAGAGCATGACTTCTTTGAGATTGCTCTGGAGTTTGTCAAGTTCTTCATCCTTTATCTCGGCAGGTGAGAAGAGATTGATCCGGTAATCCGGGACCATGGAAAGAATTTCGGGGCCCTGGACAGAGAGCATTTCGTGGAGGCTCCTGGGAGCGTTCCAGGTGTCGGAACCGAAGTACACGACCGTGGTTATGACCGGGATGAGCCGGTCATCCTTGTAGAAGCCGGTGAGATATTCTCCGGATGTAGAAGGCCATTGCTTTGCTTCTCTGTGTGATCTGGCGGAATTTTCTACCTGTCCTGCGTATTCTAATGCATCGTAGACCATATTCTTAACCGGCATTGCAAAGTTCTGTTCCGATTGATTTTCAATCCCCAGGAGAAGATAGATCCTTGAATCATCGTGCATAACATTAAGAGATTTGAATTCGTCCCGGAATTTCTGGACAGGAACTTCTGAAATGCCGGATCCGTAGGGGACAGCGAGAGCTGTGGTATCCAGTGGATGAAGCGTGTCAGGGTCTATGACGTTTTTTCCTTTGTACAGCATATGGTTGAACACATCCGCAAAAACGCGGTTGTTAGCCATGTAATCTTTGGTGATGGTATCCTTTGTACCTATAGGTTTCACCATCTTCGATCTGTTTATGTGATCAGAGTAGTTTATTATCTGATCCAGTTACAGGGTATCATACATTTTGGTGTTTGAGAAGCGGATATCTGATATTTTATCATTTTTGCAGCTTGCGGATATCTGTTTGACAACATTCTTATATAAGATTTACCGGGATTTTACAGTGGCTTCTTGCCAGCTACCCTTTTTCGGTGTTAAAATAACAGCATCAATGAAAGAACAGGGAGAATGAAATCAATGTACGATTATCTTATCGTAGGTGCCGGTCTTTACGGTGCGGTTTTTGCACAGGAGGCGAAGCGTGCCGGGAAGTCAGTGCTTGTGATCGACAAGCGTCCGCATATTGCGGGAAATGTATATACAGAGAAGGTGGAAGGAATCAACGTGCATAAATACGGTGCACATATTTTCCATACCAATAATAAGAAAGTCTGGGATTATATCACCCGGTTTGCCATCTTCAATCGTTTTACCAACAGTCCGGTTGCCAATTATCACGGGGAGCTGTACAGTCTTCCGTTTAATATGTATACCTTTAACCGGATGTGGGGCGTGGTGACTCCGGAGGAGGCTGCGGCAAAGATCGAGGAGCAGCGGCAGGCTGCAGGGATCACGGAACCTTCGAATCTGGAGGAACAGGCTATCAGTCTTGTAGGTACGGATATTTATGAGAAGCTGATCAAGGGCTATACGGAGAAGCAGTGGGGACGTCCATGTACGGAGCTTCCTGCTTTTATCATCAAGAGGCTTCCGGTGCGTCTGACCTTTGACAATAACTATTTCAATGCGTTGTACCAGGGAATCCCGGTGGGTGGTTATACGAAGATGGTTGCCAATCTGCTGGACGGTATCGAGGTACGGCTGAATGAGGATTATCTGGAGAAAAAAGAGCAGTACGATGCAATGGCGGAGAAAGTGATCTACACAGGTGCCATCGACGCGTATTTTGACTATAAGCTGGGTACTCTGGAGTATCGTTCCGTGCGTTTTGAGAATGAGACACTGGATAAACCTAATTTCCAGGGAAATGCAGCAGTGAATTATACGGATGTGGAGACTCCATGGACCCGTATCATCGAGCATAAATGGTTTGAGTTCGGAAAGGATGAGGAGGGTAATGATCTTCCGAAAACGGTGATCAGCCGGGAATACAGTTCCGAGTGGAAGCCTGGAGATGAGCCGTATTATCCGGTCAATGATGAGAAGAACGGAGCGCTTTACGGACAGTATAAGGAGCTTGCAGAGAAGGAACCGAAGGTGATCTTCGGCGGCCGTCTTGGCGAATATAAATATTATGACATGGATGCGGTGATCGCTTCTGCGCTGGATATGTGTGAGCGGGAGCTTGCATAAAAAAGATACTGGATATAACTAATGATAAGATCCTCTTATATTTCGGAGCCAAGGCAAAAGAGAAATATAAGGGGATTTTATGCATAGAATGGCAGTGAGATTTTTGAGGGAGGAAAGAGCAATGAGAAGATGCAAAGGTGTGCTTCTGGCAGGAATGCTGATGCTGAGTATGAGTGTTCCGGTGTATGCGGACAAGTCGGCTGTGGTGAAGGTGGAAGCTCCGGCAGATACCACAGATTATTATATGACGGTGGATTCCGGTGGAGTTGGTGTGGATATCTATCCGTCCACCGACGGAAAAGGTGAAAAGCTCAATGATAAGACGGTAAGGGATGGTACTGTCCTGCATATCGAAGGGGAGACAGAGAAGAATGGTGAGACCTGGGGATATACAAAGTATAATGGCAGATACGGTTATGTGCCGCTGGAGGAGCTGCGGCCCTCAAAGGATGCGGAGCTGGCGAAGGCTGGAATCGCAGGGAGCACGGAGAAAGAGACTTCTGCAGTGAATCAGGGAGACGCATCCGATACGCAGGATTCCGCAGCCGGCGAGACTCAGGGGAAAGCAGCAGGAACGGACAATACAGGCAGCTCTCAGGCTCAGAATGGCGAAGGACAGGGAACGTCTGCAGGGACGGACAATACAGGCAACTCTCAGGCTCAGAATGGCGAAGGACAGGGAGCGTCTGCAGGGACGGCCAGCACAGATGAATCTCAGGCTCAGAGAGGTGAGGTTCAGGGGCCACCTGCAGGGACGGCCAGCACAGGTAGTTCTCAGGCTCAGAGCGGCGAGGTCCAGGGACCGCCTGCAGCGGATGGAACAACAGAAGGTGGGAAATCTGCGGATGAAGCTGTCACTAAGCCGGTCAATGGCACAGCTGCGACATCCTTTAAAGAAGAAAATTCCTGGTATAAAAGTCCGTTTATCTGGATCGGGATCGCAACAGTACTTGCAGTAATCGGAATTCTGGGTTATCATTTGAAGAAACGTTAACAGATAAACCAGATCAATATAAGAAAAGTGGAGAATTTTGTGAAGAGACTACAGCTTGTCAGGAAGAAATTATTGCCGCTTCTTCTGTGTGTGGCAGTTGCGGGCAACCAGGTTCCGGTCATGGCAGCCGATGTGGAAGGCTTCAGTGATTCTGCGGAAGGCTTCAATGAAGAATGGTCTGAAGATACACAGACGCAGTCGGCGGAAGCAGAGGATACGACGGAGACCGCAGAAGGGAATACCACAGAGAACACCGGTATCCCGGATGAACAGACCGAGGATATTGCAGAGGCAGCCGACGGGGATACCGAGGATATAGCCTTGCAGAGCTCCGAGGAGGATACAGAAACTCCCGAAATATCAGAAGGATCGTCTTCAGATTCCCAGGAGGAGGCTACCTTTGGCGACGGTGAGGAGAGCTTCGGGGATGCCTCAGACAGTGGTGAGTCCGGCATCGAATATATCAAGGGCCGTCCGCTTACGGAGGAAGAGGAGCAGGAACAGCTGGCACCCTTTGATAATCTGACCTCTTATTCCACCGCCGTGGAGATCGGAAATGATGTGGATGAGGTACCGATGGGAAGAGCTGCGGCCTATCCGCCCTATTATAATGCAGCGGATCAGGGATATGTCACTTCCGTAAAGAATCAGGAGCCCTACGGTATGTGCTGGGCATTTGGAATGGCCTCTCTTCTGGAAACCTCGTTTCTGACCCAGGGCCTTGGGGCTTATGATCTGTCGGAAGAGCATCTGGCGTATTTTTTTGCAAACAGAAAGAATGACCCGCTTGGAAATACCTACGGGGATGTCAATAAGCATATGGGGACAGATGATAAAGGAAACGCAGATTATCATGAGGGCGGAAATGATCTTCTGGCTTCCATGTTTCTGAGTACCTGGTCTGGAATGACAACCGAAGGGGATGTGCCGCTGGCAACAGATTCCACGCATACACAGAAAACCGGTGTGACTCCGGCGGCATCCAAGGCGTACAATGCAGCTGCTTATCTGAAAAATGCCTATTTTTCCGATTATTCCGTAAATGCCATGAAGAAGCTTCTGGTTGCAAATAATTCAGTTACTGTGATGTATAATGCACAGAATGCCTATTACAATGCAAGTACAGCGGCCTATTCCTATCCTACCAGTACCAAGAACGTGAATCATGTAGTTACAGTGGTGGGTTGGGATGACAATTATTCTGCGAAGAATTTCCGGGCATCTTCCAAGGTAAAGGGAGACGGAGCCTGGATCGTTAAGAACAGCTGGGGTACAGGCTGGGGAAAATCCGGATATTTTTATATGTCCTATGAGGATAAGTCTGTCAGTGAGCTGGTTGCGGCTACGGCTGTCAATACACCGAAATATAGCAACAATTATTTTTATGACGGAACGTCGGGCCTTGGTTCTATCCGCATGTATGCAGGGGAACAGCTGTCTTCGGTTTTTCGTGCCAGTGCAGGAAACGGAAAAGCGGAATCGCTTGGCGAGGTGACTCTCAGCTCCATGTCTGCCAATAATTCCTATACTGTGCAGGTATACACAAATCTGAAGGATGCCAGTGATCCTACCAGTGGAACACCGGCATATTCCACACCGGTTTCCTGCAGTCAGCCGATGGCTGGGGTTATGACCTTTCAGATCCCGGAGGTTCTGCTCAGCCAGAACAGTCTGTATTCTATTGTGGTGACAAATGCGGGAAGCACATATATAAAATACTGTGTGGAGGCAGAGGTCAGTTATGGCTGGTGCAGCTTTTCACCGTCTATCGTATCCGGTCAGAGCTTTCTGCGATATAACGCGGAGGATACCTGGATGGATGCGGTTGAATTTAATCCATCGGTAACGCCGAGGATCAAGGCGCATACCAGGACTCTGAGCAGTGCGGCCAGGATGCAGCTTTCTTCCTCTGAGATAAGTCTGTATTCCGGAGATCAGAAAACACTGAATGCTTCGGCTACCAGATCCGAGATGGATGCTTCCGGCATTGTCTGGGAAAGCTCAGATACCAGTGTGGCTGCTGTAAATGGAAGCGGCGTTGTTACTGCAAAAAATCCGGGAACAGCAACCATAACCTGCTACGGAAAAAATGCCAGGGGAATCCGAGCTACCTGTAAGGTTACGGTGAAGCTTCGTCAGACCACAGGTGTAAAACTGGTTTCCAAGGCATTTAACAGGATACGGATCTCCTGGAAAGCAGTTCCCGGCTGCAATTGTTATGCTATCTATCGCTGGGATGAAAGCGGAAATTCAAAAAAAATGGCAACTGTGACAGCAGATGTAGTGACCTGGCAGGATACTGCAGTGAAAACAGGAAGCACTTATACGTATCGGATCCGGGCTTCTTATGTATGTTCCGGAAAGAAGACTGTTTATGGAGCCGCATCTTCGCCGTTATCAGCAAAAGCGGAGCTGGGAAAGGCCCGTGCAGTGGCTGAAGCTGTCAGCGGACCATGTAACAGGGTATCCTGGAAGAAGGTTTCCGGAGCAAGTGGCTATCATATCTACCGGAAGCTCCAGGGGAAAAGCTGGGTTCGGATCGGAACCGTGAACAACAAAGTATTGTCCTGGCAGGACACGAAGATTGAGGGAATCACCTCCTACGCTTATGCTGTGAGGCCATATAAGAATGTAGACGGGAAAAAAGTTTTCGGAAGATATCAGGCAAGCAGCTATATCCTGTCCTATCCGGAACTTCAGAAGATATCCAGTGTCAGGAAGACCTCCAGGGGGCTGAAGATCTGCTGGAAAGCGCAGAAGAAAGCAGATTGCTATCAGATCTACCGTAAGACCGGAAAGGGTTCATGGAAAAAGATCAGTACAGTTTCCGGAGGCAGCCGTTCCTCCTTTGAGGATAAGACCGCAAAGAAGGGAACAACGTATTACTATGCGGTGCGTGCAGGGATAAAAACCTCCGGTGGAAAAGTACTCTGCGGAGGATACGCCGCAAAAGCAGCAAAGAGATAAAAGTGTTAAAATATAAAACGCCCGGATCTGGCTTGAAACATTCCAGATCCGGGCGTTTTATGTTTTGGTTGAATATGTGTATTATATATGATTATATCAGGCAGTTCAAAAGAAAGATCAGTCGTTGTTGATCACAACGCCTTTCTGAAGCATGATGTTGGCATAAAGTGCTTTCTCACTTGTGGAGATGATGCAGTATGCAGTTTTTGCTTCGTCATAGAATGCGAAACGCTCGATGTTTCCGACAGCTTTTTCGCCACGCTCGTCATGCTTGGAAACGATTTCTTTATATGTATCCCAGATCGGTGTTTCCACATTATCGCCAGGCATTACTTCCATCAGGTTTACCGGATGCTCTACATAAGTATCCAGCGGGAAGAGCTTCAGGATGGCATCCAGGATCTCCGGAACGCCATGTCCGTCACAACGGATGGTGATGGCATTTTTTCCCATGGATTCTACAGGGAAGTTTCCGTCAGCGATAACAAGACGGTCACTGTGTCCCATCTCACATAAAACCTTCAGTAATTCTGGTGATAAGATTTCTGGAATTCCTTTTAACATAGTTTATATCCTCCTAAGATCATTGTGTACTTACAGCATTTCGGAAATTATAGCATCAGGCTCAGATGATCAGAACAGGATACATGGATTTCCGAAACTGTTATGACGCCGGTAGTATCAGACAGACCTGCCCGGCCACAGGCTTTAGAACTCTTATTAATTAATCTAACGGTATTTGGTCTTCTTTTCAAGGGAATATTTTCCTGTAAATGATGAAAATTTTATGGTTGACAGAAACCCTGTGGAGCGCTATGATGAACTCAAACGGAAACGTTTCGGTTTCTGGACCGAATGAGAAAATAATACAAAACAAACACAATGATTCCAAGGAGGAGAAGATTATGCCACTGGTTACATCGAAGGAAATGCTGTTAAAGGCACAGAAGGGCGGATATGCAGTAGGAGCATTCAACGCAGAGAATATGGAGATGGTGAAGGCGATCATCCAGGCAGCTGAGGAGCTGAAAGCACCGGTTATGATCCAGACAACACCTTCTACTGTTAAATATGGTACGGTTGAGACTTACGCTGCGATCGTAGCAGCAGAGGCAGCCAAGGCTTCCGTTCCGGTATGCCTTCATCTTGACCACGGCAGCAGCTTTGAGCTTGCAATGCAGGCAATGCATGCAGGCTATACCTCTGTGATGATCGATGGTTCCAAGCTGGATTTTGAGGATAATATCAGAGAGACCAGGAGAGTTGCGGATGTGGCAGCAGCCCTGGATATCCCATGTGAGGCTGAGCTCGGTAAGGTCGGTGGTAAAGAGGATGATCTTGAGGCTGAGGCAGACACTAACACCGACCCGCAGGAGGCGAAGGAATTCGTGGAGCGTACAGGTGTTACTTCCCTGGCAGTTGCCATCGGAACCGCACATGGTTTCTATGTGGGAACACCGGTTCTTGACAAGGAACGCTTAAGCGAGATCCGCGAAGTCGTAGATATCCCCCTTGTTCTTCACGGGGCATCCGGACTCAGTGATGAGGATGTTAGCGACTGTGTAAAACGTGGTATCTGCAAGGTTAACTTTGCAACAGAGCTTCGTGCTGCATATTCCAAGGCAGTGAAGGAGACCTTTGCAGAAAATGAGAACACCATCGATCCGAAGGCCTACGGAAAGAAAGCAATCCAGGCAGTGAAGGAGCTGGTTGAGGCGCGTATGAAGGTTTGCGGCTGTGATGGAAAGGCAGAATGATCTTCTGTAAAAAACAGAAACGGAGTGATCAGTATGGCAGCAACCATGAAAGATATTGCCAGGCGGACCGGACTTGGGCTCGCAACGATTTCTTCTTATTTTAACGGCGGAAACGTAAGAGAAAAAAACAGAATAAAGATCGAGGCGGCCATTCAGGAGCTGCATTATGAGGTCAATGAGGTGGCCAGAGGGCTTAAGACTAATGCTACCAAGACCATCGGCGTGGTGATCCCGGAGCTTAACAATACCTTTTGCGCGGAGATCATCACAGGAATGGAGGATGTCTTAAGGAGTCACGGATATGCGACTATTGTCTGTGACTGCCGTACCGATAAGAGACTGGAGCGGGATGCAGTGGAGTTTTTAAGCCGGAAGCGTGTGGACGGGATCATCAGCATGCCGGTGGATGCGGAAGGCAATCATCTGAAAAAATTCCAGAAAACCGGAAAGCCCATCGTACTCATTGACCGCAGGATCCGGGAGCTTTCCTGTGACAGTGTTCTTGTAGACAACGAGAAGGCGGCTGAGGACGCAATGAGAGTTTTTTTTCAGGCAGGACACCGTAAGATCGGGATCATTGGCGGACCGGAGGAAATTTCCACAGCTCAGGAACGTCTCCAGGGGTACCGCAATGCATACGAAAAAGAAAATATACCGGTACGGGAATCTCTGATCTATCACGGCGATTATACCATTCAGGGCGGTGTGCAGGGAATTGAGAAGCTTGTTGCGGACAATCCGGATATGACGGCCGTGTTTGTTACCAACTATGAGATGACCATGGGGGCGGTGATCGGGATGAATGAGCTGGGTCTTAAGATCCCGGAACAGCTGTCTATGATCGGTTTTGACAATCTGCAGTTTGCCAGAGCATGCAATCCCAAGCTTACCATTGTGGCACAACCTACACAGGGGATTGCCGGAGAAGTGGCGGGAATCATGCTGAAACGGCTGGAAGGGGCTGCAAGTGAAGAAACAGAACCGATCACGGAGAAGCTTGGCGCAGAGATCATCATGGGAAAATCCGTCTGTGTGCTGGACGAGAAGGAGAAGCTATAATGAAACCATATTTATTAGGTATTGATATCGGCACCAGTGCCTGTAAGGTTGCGGTTTTTGAAAAATCGGGAACGGTTGTGGCTGCAGCCAACGGTGATTATCCGGTTTACTATCCGAAGGAGGGCTGGGCAGAACAGAATCCGGAAGAATGGTGGAGCGCTGTCTGTCAGGCGGTAAAGAAGGCCATCCAAAAAGCGGGGATAGCACCTGAGGAGATCGCAGGCATCGGTATTGACGGCCAGAGCTGGTCAGCCATTGCCATGGATAAGGACGGAAATGTACTGACAAACACTCCGATCTGGATGGATACCAGAGCACAGTCTATCTGTAACAGATTGAATGAAGAGATCGGGGCAGAGCAGATTTTTGAAGTATCCGGTAATTCCCTTCAGCCGTCCTACACAACTGCAAAGATCCTCTGGTATAAAGAAAATCTCCCGGAGGTGTACCAAAGGATCCACAAGATCCTGCAGTCTAACAGCTACATTGCATATAAGCTGACGGGTGTGATGAGCCAGGATGTTTCCCAGGGCTATGGCCTGCATTGCTTTGACATGAGAAAGGCAGCCTGGGATGAGGATATGTGCAGAAAGCTTGGGATTCCCATGGAATTTCTTCCTGAGATCTGTGCCTGTGATCATGTTGTGGGAACAGTTACAGAGAAGGCGGCGGAGGAATCCGGCCTTGCTGTGGGAACACCGGTTGTCGCCGGTGGTCTGGATGCGGCATGCGGAACACTGGGGGCTGGAGTGATCCATCCGGGTGAGACACAGGAGCAGGGCGGACAGGCCGGCGGAATGAGCATCTGCATGGATGCGTACAAGGCAGATCCCAGACTGATCCTTGGCTATCACGTGGTTCCGGGACAGTGGCTCCTTCAGGGCGGAACCACCGGAGGTGGTGGTGTCATGCGCTGGTTTGAACGTGAGTTTGCAGATTATGAGCGCTCTGTAGCAGGGGAAAAAGGCTCTTCTCTGAACCAGCTCAATGAGATCGCGGAAAGGGTCGCACCAGGCAGTGACGGAGTGGTATTTCTTCCATATATGTCCGGTGAGCGTTCCCCAATCTGGAATCCTAGTGCGAAGGGCGTATTCTACGGACTGGATTTTGCCAAGACCAAGGGACATATGGTACGTGCCTGTATGGAAGGCGTAGCACTTTCGCTGAAACACAACCTTGAGGTGGCAAAGGAAGCAGGAGCAGATGTGGAAGTTCTCCGTGCAATGGGAGGCTCTGCAAATTCTCTTCTTTGGACACAGATCAAATCCGATATCACAGGAAAACCCATCGTAGTGCCGTCCTCTGATACGGCAACAACACTTGGTGCAGCGATTCTGGCAGGTGTTGGTGTTGGAATGTATCAGGATTATGATGAGGCCATCCGTCTTACGGTAAAGGAAACAAGAAGACATGAACCGAACCCGGAAAACCGGGACGTTTATGAGAAAACCTATAAAACCTATTTAAATCTCTATAAATCTCTTGAACCTATGATGAGAAATGAGGAGGAAAAGTGATCATGAAAGCAGCAGTAGTAGTAGCAAATGAGGATGTTCAATATCAGGATGTGGAAGAACCCCAGGTAACACCGGGCCATGTGAAGATCAAGGTAAGATATTCCGGGATCTGCGGATCTGATATCCCGCGTGTATTAAATCACGGCGTACATTTTTATCCCATCGTGCTTGGACATGAATTTTCCGGCGATGTGGTGGAAGTGGGAGAAGGCGTTACCAAGGTGAAGGTCGGCGACCGTGTATCCGGTGCACCACTTCTTCCCTGTATGAAATGTGACGACTGTCAGAAGGGTAATTTCTCTCTCTGCAAGCATTACAGCTTCATCGGTTCCAGAGAGCAGGGAGCAAACGCAGATTATGTAGTGGTTCCTGAGCAGAATGCAGTACCATTCGCAGATAATGTTCCATATGAGCAGGGAGCCATGTTTGAGCCTGCAACCGTAGCCATCCACGGTGTATTCCAGAACGATTACCACGGTGGTGAGTATGTGGCAATCCTTGGCGGTGGTACAGTTGGTATGTTCACCATGCAGTGGACAAAGATCTTCGGCTCCAAGAAGGTAGTGGTCTTTGATATCAGCGATGAGAGACTTGCTCTTGCAAAGCGTCTTGGCGCAGATGCGATCATCAACACAAAGGAAGAGGGATATATGGAAAAAGCCATGGCCATTACAGGTGGAAAGGGCTACGGCTTCGTATTTGAGACAGCCGGACAGATTCCTACCATGCATATGGCATTTGAGCTTGCAGCAAACAAGGCACATGTATGCTTCATTGGTACTCCTCATGAAAACCTTACCTTTACACCGAAGGAGTGGGAGAACATGAACCGTAAGGAGTTCAAGCTTACCGGTTCCTGGATGTCCTACAGTGCCCCGTATCCGGGACGTGAGTGGGAGCTGACGGCGCATTATTTTGCAACTGGCCAGCTGAAGTTTGACCCGGGCTTCATCTATAAGAAAATCCCGATGAGCCAGGCACAGGAGGCCTTCCAGCTGTTCAAGACGCCGGGCCTTGTAAAAGGAAAGATCCTTCTTTCCAATGAGGAAGACTGATATGATCCTGACAGTAACCTTAAACGCTGCCATTGACAAGCGTTATGTAGTGGATGATTTTAAAGTGGGCGAAGTGAACCGTGTGCGTGAATGTACCTACGTTCCCGGCGGAAAGGGACTGAATGTTTCCAAGCCGGCGTCCATTTACGGTGCTGAAGTGGTTGCCACCGGCTTTGTAGGCGGCCACGCAGGCAATTATATAGAAGCTGCCCTGAAACCCTTTGGCATTAAGAGTGCTTTTTACCATGTAGAGGCGGAGAGCCGCTCCTGTATCAACATCTGGGATGAGGTGAATCATGTACAGACCGAATTCCTGGAGCCGGGATTTACACTGACAGAGGCAGATTTTGAGGGCTTTGAGAAAAAATTTCGCCAGCTTGTAAAAGACGCTTCTGTTGTGGCGATGTCCGGCAGCGTGCCGAAGGGACTTGACGGAAGTGCCTACCAGCGCCTTGTGAAGATTGTGAAAGACGCCGGAAAACCGGTGATCCTGGATACCAGCGGCAAGCTTCTGGAAGAGGGAATCAAGGCAGCACCGACACTGATCAAGCCTAACATTGATGAGATCCGTATGCTGACAGGCAAGCATTGTGACGATATCAACGATATCATTGAAGCAGCGAAAGCCATCCATGCCGATGGTGTGGAGATCGTGGCGGTCTCGCTTGGAGCAGATGGTTCCCTGGCAGTCGGAGAGGAAGGGATTTTCCGTGCGGTGGTTCCGAAGATCGATGCGGTAAATACCGTAGGCTGCGGAGATTCCATGATCGCAGGCTTTGCCCTTGGATTAAGTGAGGGACTTTCCCTGGAAGAGACTCTGCAAAGAGCCAGTGCGATCTCAGCGGCGGCAGCCATGCGCGAGGAAACGGGCTTCTTTGTGATGGAGGATATGGAGGCTCTTCTTCCGAAGATCGAGATCAGGCGTTTATAAGATAAGCTTATAATAAAAAAATTTTTATAAAAAAGGAGATGTAAAGATGGCAGAAGTTATCAATCCGGCAATTGTGCCGAAAGTGACACTTCCTTCCGGCGAGCAGGTTCCGTGTGTCGGAATGGGAACATTCGGTTCCGACCGTGTATCCGCAGAGGATGTATCTGCAGCTGTTGCAGGCGCGATCCGCAGTGGCTACCGTATGTTTGACTGTGCCGCATGTTACGGAAACGAGCATGAGATTGGCCAGGTATTTAAGGACGCTTTTGACGAAGGTGTTGTAGAGCGTAAGGATCTTTTTATCATGACAAAGGTATGGAACGACATGCACAGAAGAGTAGAGGAAGCCTGCGACAAGAGCATTAAGGATCTTCAGTGCGATTATGTGGATATGTATTTCATCCACTGGCCATTCCCGAACTATCATGCACCGGGATGTGATGTGGATTCCAGAAATCCGGAGTCCAAACCCTTCAGTGTGGAGGAGTTTATGGATACATACCGCCAGTGTGAGGCGTTGGTAGAAAAAGGAAAGATCCGTTACATTGGTATTTCCAATATGACCATTCCGAAGCTTGAGGCAGTTCTTCCGCTTATGAAGATCAAACCTGCAACCTGTGAGCTTGAGCTTCATGTATGCTTCCAGCAGCAGGAGCTTTATGATTATCTGGTAGCACATAACATCCAGCCGGTAGGTTACATGCCGATCGGTTCTCCACGCAGACCGGAGAGAGATATCTGCCCGGAGGATGTTGCAGATCTGGAAGTACCGGAAATGCAGGCAATCGCAAAAGCACATGGGGTTCACCCGGCTCTGATCGCTCTGAAGTGGGCACATCAGAGAGGCGAGATCTCCATTCCGTTCTCTGTCCACAACTATGCAAGCAACCTGAAATGTGTCACAGAGGATCCACTTACAGATGAGGAAATGGCAACCATCGCAACTCTGGAAAAAGGCAACCGTCTTGTAAAAGGCCAGGTATTCCTGTGGCATGGTGCAAATGACTGGCATGACCTCTGGGATGAGGATGGCGTTATCGTAAAATAATAAAAATATGCAGGAAAATCCCGTATCCCATATGTTGGATGCGGGATTTCTTTATATTTAATTTGGACTAAGAAACTCCGTTGTAAATTTTAACCAAACATGTTAACATATAAAAAGAATTAACAGTTATTGTTCACAGAAAGGACAGTAATCTTACCAATGAAAATGACAGAGACGGGGGGAAGAATCTGTCAGGGGGATGTGCAATAAAAACAACAGAAACTGATCAGAGGGGGACAACAGAAATTATGTATCGTATTTTACTGGTAGATGATGAGATACTTGTTCGAGATGCGATCCGGGAGAATATTGACTGGAAAGCAATGGACTGTGAGCTGGTAGGAGACTGTGATAACGGGAAAGCAGCAGCGGAATTTGTACAGAACCATCCGGTGGATATCGTGCTTACAGATATTCTTATGCCATACATGGATGGTATGGAACTGAGCCGTTTTCTCCATGATAATTATCCGGACATCGTGATCGTGATCTTCAGCGGATTCGGAGAATTCGAGTATGCCAAGAAGGCGATCCAGTATGGTGTCAGTGAATATATGCTGAAGCCGGTGACCGCCATGGAACTCAGAAATGTTATCGGAAAAATGAAGGAGAAGGTGGACCAGCAAAGAAAAGAAAAAGAGAAGCTGGAACGTCTGACACAGACTTCCGAGAATTATCAGAAAAACGCCATTGTGATCCGTTCCAGAGCGCTGCAGGGCTTTGTGGATAATATCAAGACACGGCAGGAAAGTCTGGAAGAGCTTGCAGCACTGGGAATCGATCTTGAGGCAGCATGCTATCGTGTGGCTGTTTTTGATCTGGATCTGTATTCGGACGGCAGTCAGCTTACTGCGGAGAAACGCCAGGAGAGTGCACTGATGTCTTTTGTCCTTTTTAATATCAGTGATGAGATCATCAGCAAAGAAAAAGCAGGAGTGGCATATCAGGCCGGAAATAACAAGGTCGGTGCTCTTTTCATGGGAAACCGTACCAGAGAGTTTGAACACAAGATCATGGAGATCTGCAGGACGATCCAGGATAAGCTGAAGGAACTGATGTCGCTGGATATTTCTATCGGTGTGGGAAGCTGGGCCAGAACTCAGCAGGAGCTTCGTGTATCCCATGAACTTGCAGAGAAAGCTATTGAATATCGTTATCTTCTTGGCGGAAGCCTTCTTATTGATATGGAAGAACAGCCGGAGGAAAAAAATCTTTCCATTAAAGCTTATGTAGAGAAGCTGCCAGCTGCTCTGAAAGCGGGTAAAAAGGAAAACGCAGAGCATATTCTGGAACAGATCTCTTCTGAGATCAAGGAAGCGCGGGTGGATAAGAGTCGTGCCTGCGTGTATCTTCAGCAGATCATCCGTGCAGCAGATGAAACCTGTGAGGATATGGTTCCGGACAACAGGCTTTTTTCCAAAAGAGAAGCACTTCTGCAGCAGGTTACGGAGCAGAATTCTTTTGACAGTGCTGTTGAACTGGTCAGGAATCATATCGGAGAGATTTTCCAGACACTTTCCGATGCAAACAGCTCCAGCGGACAGCGTCAGGCCAGACTTGCCCTGGATTATATCCAGAAGAATTATATGGATCCGGATTTAAGCCTGAACAGTATCTGTTCCTATCTGAATATCAGTACAAGCTATTTCAGTACGATCTTTAAGGATCTTACGGGAGAGACTTTTACAGAGGTTCTGATCCGTACCCGTATGGAGAAGGCGAAGGAACTTCTGGAGAATACAACTATGAAGAATTATGAAATTGCCGAGAAAGTCGGATTTGCAGATCCCCATTATTTTGGGATCTCCTTCAAAAAAATGACCGGCTGCACACCAACAGAATATGCAAGGGAGAAACGTAAATGAGAGATATCCGGTTTGCGGCAAAGATCATAGGAAAATTTAAGAGTATCCAGAGTGCGATCTTTGCGGTAGTGACGGTGCTGCTTTTAAGTGCGGTGCTGGTCATAACAGGTGTTTCCATGAGATATACCCGCAATTCTATTTTTGAAAATTCTGCTGTCTACACCCAGAATATCGTGCAGCAGATGAATCAGAATATTGATTCCTATATTGATTACATGGAAAATATAGCCTATATGATCTCCAGTAACGAGGATGTACAGCAATATCTTTTTGGTGAAAATGTGGACAATGGAACAAGAGAGCGTCTGATCAATCAGTTCAAGACTATTCTGGATGGACGAAGTGATATCCGAAATCTTGGGATCATTGGAAGTAATGGACGGAAGCTGATCAATGACGGCAAACAGTCTGTGAATCCGGATCTGAAGCTTTCCACCCAGGAGTGGTATCTGGAAGCTTTACAGAAGCCGGAAGGCCCGCTTCTTACATCTTCTCATGTACAGCACATCATCAGCGGAGAGCGTCCGTGGGTGATCACTTTAAGCAGGGGAATCCGTAATTTTTCCAACAGCGGTGAGAAAGAGGGAGTCTTTTTTATTGATTTGAATTACAGTGCCATCAGTGAACTTTGTGATCAGAATACGATCGGGAAAAAGGGATACGCATTCATTCTGGATGAAAGCGGAAATATTGTATACCATCCCCAACAGCAGCAGCTTTACAATGAATTGCAGACTGAGAATATCGACCTGATCGTGAAATCAAAAGAAGATACGGTGCGTACCGAAAAGGGAAACAGAGGAAAGCTGTATTCCATTTCCAGATCAAATAAAACCGGATGGACCGTTGTGGGCTGTATGAGCGTCAGCGAGCTTCTGCGCAAAAGCAATCAGGCACAGAGTATTTATGTGCTTATTTCCGCACTTCTGATGATCGTGGCACTGCTTTTTTCCAGATTTCTGGCAAAGAGTCTTACATATCCTCTTCAGCGTCTCAGAGATTCCATGTCCAGAGTACAGGAAGGACATTTTGACGGAGCAGATGTGGAGATCGATTCAGAGAATGAAATCGGAAGCCTGACGAAATCTTTCAATGTGATGACACATAGGATACAGGATCTTATGGAGCAGAACGTGAAGGAACAGGAAGCAAAGAGAAAAAGTGAGCTTAAGGCCCTTCAGTCCCAGATCAATCCTCATTTTCTCTACAATACCCTGGATTCGATCATCTGGATGGCAGAGGGCAGAAAGTACGAAGAGGTTGTTTTGATGACAGCATCCCTGGCGCGTCTTCTTCGTCAGAGCATCAGTAATGAAGATGAAGTGGTTCCTCTTGCAAGGGAAGTGGAGTATGCCAAGGGTTATCTTACGATCCAGAAGATGCGTTACAAGGACAAGCTGGAATTCGAGATCGATGTAGAACCTTCTATATTAAATATCCCTCTGATCAAGCTGGTTCTTCAGCCGATCATTGAAAATGCCATCTATCATGGACTGAAATATAAAGAGAGTAAGGGACTTTTGCAGGTAAAAGGCTTTATGAAGGACGGAAATGCAGTTCTTCAGGTGATCGACAACGGTGTAGGTATGGATGAGGAAACATTGTCACATATTTATGATAAGCATAAGGTGAATTATCATTCCAATGGTGTGGGTGTTTACAATGTACAGAAACGTCTGAAGCTTTATTATGGAGAAAATTACGGGATCACCTATGAAAGTGAAAAAGGTGTCGGAACCACTGCCACGATCACCATTCCGGGAATACAGGAGGAATCAATATGAAAAAACATAGAAAACTCCTGACTTTAGGAGTGGTCATCTGCCTTGTGGCGGGGCTTGTAGCCGGAATAGTCTATTATAAACAGGTAGAAGAAGAGAGAAAACTATCGCTGATCTATATTCCGAAGGTTGTGGACGGTACCAACGATTTCTGGACATCACTGATCCAGGGGGCGGAGATGGCTGCAAAGGAATATAATGCAGATATCCGCGTATGGGCACCTGAGGAAGAGAATGATGTGGCTGGGCAGAACAAGCTGATCGAAAGGGCAATAGAAGAAAAACCGGACGCGATCCTGATCTCGCCGTCCAGCTTCACTGAATCCGACCAGCTTTTGAAGAAGGCAAAGGAACAGGGAATACATATCGCATTTATTGATTCCTACACACAGGAAGAGGTCCAGGATCTTACCGTTGCGACCGATAATCTGGAAGCGGGACAGATCCTTGGCAGGTTTGCGAAGGATCTTGTGGGAACGGATGATCAGATTGCGATCGTTTCACATGTAAAGGGTGTATCTACGGCAGTTGAAAGAGAAAAAGGTTTCCGGACAGGACTTGGCAGTCTGAAGGATAATATCGTAGATGTGGTATACTGTGATTCTCAGTATGACAAGTCCTATGAGCTTACAAAAGAGCTGATGAAAAAATATCCGGATCTCAAGATGATCGCGGGAATGAATGAATATTCCTCTGTAGGTGCTGCAAGAGCAGTAAAGGCAGCAAAAGCAGAGAATCGGATCAGGGTGGTGGGAGTAGACAGCTCACAGGAGGCCGTCCAGCTGATGGAACACGGAATCTTCCAGGGAATCGTTGTACAGAAGGCATTTAAAATGGGGTATGTGGGTGTTCGGGAAACTGTTAAGATGCTGCGTGGAGAAGACTATAAGAAGAATATTAATTCCGGGTGCCAGCTGGTGACTCCTGACAATATGTATACCAGTGAGATCGAAAAACTGCTTTTCCCGTTTAATACGTTAAAAACATATGGTGATCTTACACCGTAAATAGTCATAAATGCACAAAGAAAAGGGTTAAATATTTACCATACAGTAAATATTTAACCTTTTTTTGAAAGATATTCTATTACAATTATTGATTTTTGACGGTATTATAATAACCAAGAAAACACAAGATACGTGCAAAACGTGAGGAGGGTAAAAATTGGAAAACTTAAAACAAAATCCAATCGTTAAGAAGCTCGGATTGAACAGAATACTTCTTGTCTGTGTTCTGATTCTTATGTTCCTGGTTTTTAAAGTAGTTCTTGGAAACAAGTTTCCGGCTGTTGATAGTATCAAGTCTACTTTGAACTATGTGTACTTCCTGGGCTTCTTGTCACTTGGCGTTACATTCGTAATCGCTACAGGAGGAATTGATTTCTCCATCGGACCTGTAATGTTCTGCTGTGCACTGGTATCCGGTTACTGCATGACATCTTACAAGGTTCCCTGTGCAGTTGCCATGATCCTTTGCATTCTGATCGGTCTCTGCTTTGGTATTTTCAATGGCTGGATGGTTTCTTACATGTCAGTGCCACCATTCATTATTTCCATGGCATCCATGAACATTGCAAAAGGTATTGCTTCTGTATTCACAAAAACACAGTCTGTAAGCTGGCCGGCAGCCAGCGATGCAAACGGCTGGTTCCGTAATATCGTTTCCGTAAACGGCTTCCCTGTAGGAATCATTATCTTCCTGGGAATGGCAGTTATCTGCGGTATCGTTCTTTACAACACAAAACCGGGACGTTACATCCTCTGCCTTGGTTCCAACAAAGAGGCTGTCCGCCTTTCCGGTGTTAACACAAAGAAATGGGAAATGCTTGCTTATGTGATCTGCGGATTCCTGGTAGGTATTGGAGCACTCTTCTTTGTAGCTACATACACAACTGTTCAGCCTGGTTATGGCGATCAGTACAACAATGAGGCTATTGCAGGCTGCGTTATGGGTGGTACATCCATGGTTGGTGGACTTGCTTCCATCGGCGGTACTGTAATCGGCGTATTCATCATCTCTCTTCTTCAGCAGGGCATCATGGCATTTGGTCTTGGTAAAGGACAGCAGATGATCATCACAGGTATCATCGTTATCGTTGCAGTTTATATCGACGTTTCTGCAAGACGCAGAAAGAACTGATCTTAGAGGGAGGATGCGACAATGGGTGAAGTTATTTTAACTATGAAGGACATTGATAAGTCCTTTCCTGGAGTTCATGCTCTGGATCACGTTAATTTCGAAGTAAAACGCGGCGAAGTACATGCACTTATGGGAGAAAACGGTGCCGGTAAATCAACACTGATGAAGGTTCTTACCGGTATTTATCAGAAGGATTCAGGTTCCATCGTTTACAAAGGACAGGAAACAGAATTCCACAATACACGTGAGGCACAGGATGCCGGCGTTGTAATCGTACATCAGGAGCTGAACATGGTAGGTGATCTTACCGTTGCTCAGAACATCTTCATCGGACGTGAACCGAAAAAAGGTTTCCGCATTGATGACAAAAAGATGATCGAGGATTCAAAGAAGCTTTTCCAGGATCTGAACATTGAGATCAATCCGAAGGAAAAGATGAAAAACCTGACAGTCGGAAAACAGCAGATGTGTGAGATCGCAAAAGCAATCTCTCATAAAGCTGAGGTCATCATCTTCGATGAGCCTTCCGCAGCACTTACCGAGAAAGAGATCGCGGATCTGTTCGAGATCATCCGTGACCTTCGTAAGAAAAATCTTGGTATCGTGTATATCTCACACCGTATGGATGAGATCAAAACCATCACAGACCGTGTAACAGTCATGCGAGATGGTGGTTACGTAGGAACTCTCATCACAAAAGACAGTACAAAAGAAGATATCATCAACATGATGGTTGGTCGTGTTATTTATGAGGATCCGAAGCAGGAGAGTGCAGTTCCGGCAGATGCACCGGTAGTTCTTAAGGTTGAACATCTGAACGCAGGAAAGATGGTTCAAGATGTAAGCTTTGAACTGAAGAAAGGTGAGATCCTTGGTTTCTCAGGACTGATGGGTGCAGGACGTACCGAGACAGCCAGAGCACTGTTCGGAGCAGACCCGAAACAGAGTGGTAAGATCTCTGTTATGGGTAAAGATGGACAGCTTCACGAAGTTACCATCAACAGCCCGCAGGATGCTGTTAAATACGGTATCGGTTATCTGTCAGAGGACAGAAGAAGATACGGCTGTGTTGTACAGAAATCTGTAACAGAGAATACAACACTGGCAACAATGGAAGAGTTTACCAATGGTATCTTTATCAACAAAGCAAAAGAGAAAAAAGTTGCTGAGAAATATGTAAACGAACTTGCAACTAAGACACCTACTACAGACCAGCTGGTAGTTAACCTTTCCGGTGGTAACCAGCAGAAGGTAGTTATCGCAAAATGGCTGACACGAGACAGTGACATCCTTATTTTCGATGAGCCTACCAGAGGTATCGATGTTGGTGCTAAGAACGAAATCTACAAATTAATGAACAGACTGGCAGCAGAAGGAAAATCCATTATCATGATTTCTTCTGAGATGACGGAAGTTCTCCGAATGAGTGACCGTATCATCATCATGTGTGAGGGTAAAGTTACCGGATGTATTGATATCTCCGAGGCAACCCAGGAAAACATCATGGACAAGGCCACACGGAATATCGATTAAGGAGGAAAGTCATGACTAAGAAGAAAAAAAGTATTTTAAGTGATCAGAGA
>ENA-OPDD01000612-OPDD01000612.1-human-gut-metagenome-genome-assembly--contig:-NODE-612-length-26003-cov-3.961616_pt1 | contig 26003 bp, 19 predicted proteins | sample MGYA00241574_ERZ501499 | MGnify/ENA primary metagenome ERZ501499 (study PRJEB25962, sample SAMEA2042576) | human gut metagenome | biome: human gut; feature: human-associated habitat; material: faeces...
CACCAGTCCGATCAGCATCAGCACGCCCATCCCAATTGAAATCACAGACGGAAATACAATTCGTACCTTACCAGTCAGCAAAAAGATAAATGGTAAGATCATTCCGTAAAGCGCCGCCATCACAAAGTACACCAGATAGTCCTTCGCCTGACGGTAATACACCCTCGATATGATCAGCATCGAAATCATAATCAAGCCACTGACTCCCGGAAGCACAAAGTCAATCGACCAGCCATGCCAGCCGGTCAGCCAGTCCCAAATAATACAGCCGACTGTCACAATGATCAGCTGCCACATGGCATTCTTCAGCAGATTGTACCGCTTGAAGAAACCGACTGCGAGCGCCAACCACATACTGAACGCACCGCCGCACACAAACAGTGACAGATGGAAATTCGTATCAATGCTATAATCCACTCCCAGTGCCGCCACAATCGCGATCATGCAAAGAAATGTAAATATTTTGAAAATCTGCATTCCTTTCGCTTCTGTCATCACACTTTCCGGATACTCCACTTCAAGGATCTCAGGCTTTACTTCCTGCTCTTTCAGAATCTGGAAAAAGTTGTCCTTGATCGCATCACAGTCATATCTGGACGTAAATCCCAGATAAATCTTATCCCGAAAAGAACACATACAAAGTTCTACCTTCGGCGTACTTGTGAAAACGCCAAAATGCGCGATATACGGCTCGTAGCTCTCCGGCATCCGGATGATTCCCATGTTGGAAAAAATAGCGGTCACATCACTTTCTGCCGTCCTCGCCCCGATATTGATACAGACATTTTTCAGTTCCAGCGGCGCAAATTTCAGGATTGGATGCACCTGCAAGGCGAAGTAATCGTTCATCCGCTTCTCCATCTTTTCCGCTGTCAGTTCTTCTTTAAAGCATGCATTTACTTTTTGCACAACATCTGTGAACTCTTCTTTTCCACCCTGAAAATGATATCCCGGTTCGATCCAGTTGAAGAAATTGAGCATTGTATTGGTCGGAAAGAAATTACGCAGATTTACCGGAACCATCAGTACAACCGGCTTGCTTTCCTGCCGTCTTGTCATTGTCCGGTGAATCGCACACAGATATACCGCAGTCAGAAATACCGTCATCGATACACCATAAGTCTTTGCCTGATGCCTCAGTTCTTCGACCGGAATTTCTGCCTCTGTCGTCTGCAGGCTTCCAAGCTCACGCCGGTTTCCGCGAAGCTGATGCGCTGCCGGCTTTTTCTCCTTTTTGCGGTCTGCCTGACGGGAATAATATCTTTCAAATCCATCTGCTTCCTGATCGAAAAGGCTCTCCGAATACTCTGACAGAACCACATCCTCCAGTCCATCCTCATGATGTGCCAGATACAGATAATTTTTCACCAGCTCCCGTACAAATTCACTGGCACCGGTTCCGTCCGTCAGCACATGAAAGACCTCAAAATTGATTCTCTTTTTGTAATAAGTCACTTCAAAAAGCAGATCTCTCTTATCACGGATATAAAGGCTGCTGCACGGCTCCTTATACTCTTCTCTTACAACCGGTCTTTTATTACTCTGTTCCAGATAATGCCAGAACAGTCCCTTTCGCAGCACGGACAGAAAGATCGGATATTTTTCCAGTGTCCTGTCTACCGCCTTCTGCAGGATCTCCTGCTGTATATCCTCTTTCAATTCACAGTAGAACCGGAATACACGGGTATCCCTTTTACTGCTCGCCGCCGGAAAAAGCTTCGCTGCATTGTCCAGTCTTCTCCAGTGCTTTACATTTGTCTGCGGCATTTTCTATTCCCCCTCCAGAAAATGATTGATATATTCAAAACTTTCCTGTACATGCAGACTCCGGATTCCCAGTGCAAAATATCCGTGAAGTGCATCCTTGATCCGGTGTACTTCCACCCGGTTACCTGCCTCTGCAAGACGTCTTCCATACGCTTCTCCCTCATCCCGGAGCGGATCAAATTCTGACGTCAGGATCAGTGTATCCGGCTGTCCTGACAGATCTTTCTCCAGAATTGGTGCAAAATATGGATTTAACTTGTCCTCTTCCGAACCTGCATAAAGATTGATATAATCTTTTAATTTGCCTGCCGTCAGAAGATAATCCTGCCCGTTCTCCCTTACAGAAGAGAACAGACTCTTCTCTGAATAATCATTATTGACTGCCGGATAGATCAGAATCTGTCTCTTTGGCATAAATTCGCCACGATCCCGTGCCATAATGGATAATGCAGCTGCCAGATTGCCACCTGCACTGTCTCCAATCAGAGTAATATCCTCCGGCTTTGTATCTGGATGCGTATACAATGCTCTTGCCACGGTATAACAGTCCATAAGCCCGGTCGGGAACTTGTGCTCCGGCGCCAGGCGGTATTCTACTGCTGCTACAGTCTGCCCCGTCGCCTGTGCCATCCGGGAACATACTCTCTCATAATTTTCCACATGCTCAGTCGCCCATCCTCCTCCGTGAAGGAAAAGCATGATCTTTCGTCCCTTAATCTGATCTTTTTCCAGACACGATGCTTCATCCGGGAAAAATACCCGGATCGGAACTTCATAATCGCCGTTATATACCTGCAGATCCATTTTTTTATAAAAAATTTTCATCGGATCCAGTCTTTTCAGATCCGCAAGCTGCCTTGATACTTCTACATCAATCCCTCCAAAAGACAGGATTTTCAGGATTGCTTTTGTTGCTATATTGATTGCCATATTTTTCTGTCCTCATTTATTTTTTCATACAGATTTATTCTACCATAGAATGATGTCCCCTACCACTCTTTCTCTTTCCATCTTTGCTACATTAACCCATTTTCAATTTTTCAGATTTCACAATCATCTCATTATTTATTTGACACAGACTGTCAAAACAGTTACCATACACTTATGCACAAGGAGGGTGTATTTGTTTTATGAATAATAAAAAAAATATAGACGACTATTTTGATGACAACTTTGAAGTAACTTATACAGGCGATCTCCCGTCGATCCCTGTGGGGCAGGATGATTATGACGACCGGTATGACGACACAGACTACCTTAACGATTATGAAACTGACGACTACTACGATGAAACAGACAGGCTTGCTCCTGATTATGACGATGATTATGAAGAAGAGGGCTCTTATGTCCGCCAACGACCAGCCAGATGGGCAGAACGTAGAAATTCCCGCAGACGTCACGATTCCTCTTCTGAAGAACTGGCTGATCCAATCCGGAATATTGCCCGCACCGGAAGTACTGCCGCTGAGAAACTGACCACTTTCATCCTTCGCCCGGCACCGGTACTGATGTCCGCCGTCATCTTGGCGATTACCTTTTTCTCGTTCTGGAACCAGATGTCTAATTATGGCGATATCAAGACACTGAGCTCCACTCCCGATCTTACACTGGTTGCATACCTGGCTGTCGGAGGGGTTATGCTAATCTGGATGCTGTCTACGTTCTTTTTCACATTAAGTGGCATCCGGCACGGAACCGGACGAGGGCTTACCTATTTTGTTCTGGTATATATTCTTTCCTACCTGTTCAGCCTTGCGGCAAATGCAATTCCTGCGGATGTCGAACTGTTTACCGGTATCCGGGGCGGCATCCTGGTATTTGGTTCTCTTTACCCGGCATATTTTCCATTCTGCGTGGTGGGAATTATTACTTGTATTTTGCGGAAAGTTTTGAAGTAAAACATTCCTCATACTAAGGCATATGCCTTAGGGCATCCTCATATGGTGTTTTGCTTTATAAGTGAACAACAACTAATTACATGCGAAAAAAAGAGTAAGTCAAATCACTCATCTATCTGATTTGACTTACTCTTTTCTTACTTTTGTTTCATTCCTGATGTGTTTTCCAACTTTTGTACTATTTTTTCTATATCATATTCCGGTGCATAGGTATTGGCAATATCATAGATTCTCTGTATCGTCAAGACATCCTCTTCCAGAAAATCTGCAATTTCCTCTGCTGACATCCCTTTTTGCAATTTTTTTATAACAATTGAAACTAATGCTTCCCTGTACCCTTCTTTACGCCCTTCTTCACGTCCTTCTTCACGACCTTCTCGCATCCCAATTATTTTTGCACTTTTCATAAACGAATTATGATCCCACAAAATTTTTTGTCTTTCTTCGTATTCTCTTCTTTTTCTTTCATCTGCACTCATCTTCTCCAGACATTCATAAGCTTCTTTAATATATTCATTTTGCTCTGCCATCTTTGCAAAATCCTTTCTGTTCTTTCCGCTCATAAATCGCATCCACTGGATGATCCCAGTTTCATTCTGACTTTTCTACTATAAATATTTTAACATACTGTCATCCTTTGTAAAGGCAAACTCCCATACTTCTATATTTTCTTTTGCTTTGTTCATTGTCGGGAGTTTACTCGAAAATTGAGCACCGAAAATGAGATACCTTCTGATTATGGTTAATTAGATACTTTTTCGATTTTAGAACTAAATCGAAGTAAAATAACTCTATCACATTTTCCTGAAATCTTATACCCTGCATAACATTTTCGAGCACTTTCGTTACATTTCAATCATCAGACCATTTTATATGCATATCCAAAAAAATCCCGTACTCCATGTACAAATCACATGAAATACAGGATCTTTTTATTTATCTAACTAGAATTTGATAACTCCAAGAATTATACCTGAGATCAGACAGATAATACTTACACCCCAAATCCAGAAGAAACTGTTCTTGATGTGATCTTTGATCTCCACACCGGCAAGTCCGGTTCCAAGGAAAGTAGCAGGAACAACCGGGCTGATGAAAGTTGCACAGTTACGGCAAACAACCATTGCAATGGCGATATGTGCCGGATTTACACCGAATTCGTTTCCGATTCCGATCAGTACCGGAAGCATTCCGAAGAAGAAGGAATCGGTATCAAACATCAATGTAAGCGGTACAGATACCAGACCTACGATAAGCGGTAAAAATCTTCCCATAGACTGTGGAACTACGTTTGCAAGTACATTAGCCATATGAGTCATGATCTCTGTTTGCTGCATCACTCCAAGGAATACACCTGCACAAAGAATCGTAGATGCCATGGTAAGTGCCGGTCCTGCATGAGATTTAATGATCTTACCCTGCATTTTTGCACCCGGGTAGTTTACAAAAAGTGCTACTGCACATCCTACCATAAAGATATAGTAAGACGGTACCTTTGCAAGAACCAGGTTTACGATCACTACCAGTGTTACGATTACATTGAATACAAAGAGTTTCGGTCTTGCAAGCTCATTCTTTTCATCATCTGTTACGGCTTCATCTTCAATTCCGCCATACTCGATCTTTTCTGCTGAAGAAGTGCCAGCACCTCTCTTCTTTTCGATATTTCCCCAGATAAATGCTGTTCCAAGTGCAATAAAAATACCTACAACCTGCATTGGAATGATCTGTTTCCACAGTGCATTTGGTTCAATTCCAAGGACAGTAGCCGCACGCATTGTCGGTCCGCCCCATGGCAGAAGGTTCATAACACCCATTGCAGATACACAGATGAGCATCAGAGTTGTCGGTCTCATATTCAGACGTTTGTAAACCGGGAGCATTGCCGGAATTGTAATCAGGAATGTAGAGGCACCGCCTCCATCCAGATGTCCGATCATAGCAATGATACAGGTCATCATGGCAACACCGACTACATTACTTCCGACTTTCTTCATCAATGCATTGATGATCTTGTCGAACATTCCTACATCTGTCATAATTCCAAAGAAAAGTACAGAGAAGATAAACAGTGCTGCAGTACCATGTACTCCTGATACACCGGCTGTTACAAATTCCCCCATTTCTTCAATCGTAAATGTTCCGGTTGCTACAAGGATCGCACCTGTTACAGTTGATACACTGACAAATGCAAGAGCCGGTACCGTTACATTTCTTAAGAGCAACGCAATCACAATAATGATGGTTGCAAATCCCAATAAGGCAAGCATTGCTTCACTCATGGCATTTTCTCCTTCCTTTTGTACGGGTACTTTTTCGTACCATTTATTTGATGATTCCATTATAAAAACCCAACCTTACACTCTTACAGATTCCTCCTTACATTTTGTTAAGGTAAATCTTTAAAAGTATTAAGGTTGGGTTTGTCTTATCTTACACCTTACAGATATCTGCGTCTTTTTTCTTATACCGGCTGGCTGGCACAATTCCGAATTGCCTCAAGAATCGCGGTATCCGATACCGGTTTTTCTACATATCCGTCAATGATTCCTTTCTGCCGGGCCTCTGCCATCTCACGGCTGACTCCATCAATAATAATAAGCTTCAGCATGTCCGGATATCTGCCTGCAAGCGACATACAGAAATCCACTCCACTGCAATCCTCCATCGTCTCGTCTACTACCAGCACATCTGCCTGCTGCTGTTCCAGACATTTTTGCAGTTCTTCTCTTTTCATACAGGTCTGAATCTGGATCCCGATCTTCTCAAAATTCTTTTTCAGCAGCTGCAATACCTTTGCATTGTCATCTGCCACCACGATCCGATAATCCTTTTTGGGAATATTCTGCACAATCTGTGGCATATGCTCTGTATCCAGTACCGGAAGGTAGATATGAAAGGTACTTCCTTCTCCTTTTTTGCTTTCTGCATAAATATATCCCTTATGTGAAGTAATAATCTGCTCCGCAAGTGCCAGTCCCAGTCCGGTACCCTCTCCCCCTTTTTTCGTTGTGAAAAATGGATCAAAAATCTGACGCAGCGTCTCTTTATCCATTCCACACCCATTATCTTTCACCTGAATATGGATATACTTTTTCCATACATCCGAAAGCTTTTCAATCACTCCCTGAGCCAGTTTTTCTTTTTCTTCTGAATGGCAGGATATTCTGATATTTCCTTGATTTTTTCCAATCGCATGCACCGCATTAACGCAGACATTTAAAAGCACCTGGTTCAGCTGTGTCGCATTTCCAAGGATCATTTCATCATCTACCCGAAACTCACTTTCCATATGGATTAGAGGCGTACAGACAGATTCCATCATCCTTTCTGCACGCGTCATGAATTTCTTTATCGAAATATTTTTATAAACGGTCTCTACATTCTTTCGACTCAGGGACGAAATCTGGCGCACTACATCCTTTGCTTTTTCCGAAGCCTCATAAATTTCTTTTGCACTGTCCTGTTCTTCTGATCCTTCCGGAAGTTCCATCATCAGAAGCTCTGCATATCCCATGATCGGAGTCAGAAAATTATTGAATTCATGTGCGATACCACCTGTCATAGTTCCCATGATCTGAAGTCTTTGCTGATGTGCGATACTCTGCTCACTCCGATGCATTTTTTCCAACTGCTCATTCAGTTCTTTCAGATCATTGATCTCCCGCACAGCTCTTCTCATATCACGCATCACTCTGCCAAATAAGACAACCGCAATACCGGCAGCCAACAAAATACCAACAAAAATACATACCATTTTCAAGAAACCTTCAGCTATCGGTTCGTACAGATCATCGTAGTCGATCACCGCACTGACTACCCAGAAGCTGTCTCCGATCTGAACCGGAGAATATGCACTGATTTTCTGTACTCTCGGACGTTCTTCATTTGTCCACCAATACGAATAATAATGAGAAATACCTTCTTTTCTCTTCTTCTGATCCTCAATCATCTTCTCCAGACTGGAGTAATCCAGATCCGGATACATTTTCTTCCTTCCTGCAATAACCGGAATTCCCCACTGTTCTTTCTTCGGATGCATGATGATCGTTCCTTCTGCATCTTTGACTACAATGTATCCATTCGTTCCGATGTGAATTCCCGAAATCAGTTTCTGATAATATTTTTCCGCATCGATCATCAGACAGATTTTTCTCCCATCCTTCAAAACACGCTTATATACATTATAGATTTTCCCATCTGTATTTTTTTCCATATAAATGCTATTCTTTGCCGAGCTTTGAGTGAGCAGCTGTGAACTTACAATCTGTACATCCTTGACACACTCTAAAAGCTTTCCCTGTTCGTCTTCCAGGTACAGATTCGTAATAAAACTGGTCTGTGTGTCTATAAATTCCCGATATAGTTGTTTTGCCTCATCCTGCGATCTGTTCTCTGCTGTTTTCGCAAGAAAGCTTAAACTTTCCTCATATTCCTCTGTGGACATCGCCATATTTTCACTCAGGATTCTGGTTGTCAGGAGCATCTGTTCCTCCTGGTTCTGCATCAAAGTATCTCTGTACTTTTTCCAGACACCAAATCCTGCAAATACAAGAATTACGATTAAAAAAAGTGGAATCGCAGCAATCAGTGTCTTTTTGTTTTTCTTCATATATTCTCGTCCCCGGTTTGTTATCAATTGACTTGTTTTCTTTCTAATATTATAATGTTTTTTATAAGTTGTATAGAATTTTATTGAAATTTTTACTTTTGGGAGGTTGCCTCAATGGCTGACAAAATACTGATCGTAGATGATGATCCGGCAATCTGTAAGCTGCTGGAAAAGGTAATGCACAGCAATGAGCTGGAAACAACAACAGTAAACTGTGGCATGGATGCTCTGTCCATCCTGAAAAATCATACATTTGACCTGATCCTTATGGATATCATGCTGGGAGATATGGAAGGGTTTGAAGTTATCAAAAGGCTTCGCAATCAGGGGATCAGTACTCCGGTTATGATCGTCAGCGGACGTAATGAAGACTATGATTCTCTGTACGGGCTTTCACTTGGAGCGGATGATTATATCACCAAGCCGTTCCGACCGCTTGTACTTGGTGCCAAAGTAAAAGCACTGATCCGCCGCAACAAGAATCTGGTACTCGACAATTCCGATACTCTGGAATGCGGTCCATTCAGCTATGATACCACAACCATGCGTTTTTACAAAAATGGCGAAGAACTTATCCTTTCTTCCAAGGAGTCTGCACTTCTTCTGCTTTTTATGAAGCATCCGCAGCAGGTTTTCACCAAGGATATGATCTATGAGCATGTCTGGGGCAATACGGTTGCCGTTGATGACAATGCGATCATGGTCTACATCAACCGGCTTCGTGGTAAGATCGAGGACGACAGACAGAATCCGGCGTATATCCTGACAATCCGCGGACTGGGATACCGTTTTGTTCCGTAAACGACCTTTTCATCAAGAAGAGGCTCCATCCGGAATCTTCTCCTAATGAAAAAGATGACTTTTCACCCGCTCATTTGTGAAAAGTCATCTTTTTTATTCCTCACCAGTCTGGTGCAGTCCATATTCATGGCAGAAAATTTGATTCCCGTTCTCAGTTATTATACGCTCTATTTTACAACTGGAAAGAGGTTCAGGATTGCCCCGTTCTCGTTTGGAATTTTATTGCACAGCATCGCAAGAAACAGTGAGGTGGCAAGTAGATCGGCACACCCACCCGCGCTGATACCACGCTTTATATAATCCGCATCCATGCGGATCAGTTTGTCTAACGCATCTTCTGAGTAGGCTCCGCCTTCCTCCAGAAACTGCATCGCTTCCATCTGTACCTGATAGAGTACTGACGGATTCTTTCTCGATAAAATGTTGGAATCCTGCACCCGGCTCATCAGTGCAAAAAGGATCTGTAATTTGATTCGGTTCCACTCCATTCCCCGCAAAAGTCCATCCTCCAGTACCGGAAGCGCAATATGAAAAACAGATGGGTATCCGGCAAGCGCTTCCCCGCGAATCCCTGTAGTCCCGTATTGTACGAGATTTTTCTCACCGTTACTTTTCGCAGGTTCCTTTCCCAACATTTCAATTTCGGCTCTTAAGATCCTGGCAGTCATCTTCTGCTCCATCCGAAGGATGGATTGTAAAGTAACCGTTCCGTCTTCCTGGATACATCTTCCCGCTGCCGCACTGAATATTCCAAGGGTAAAGATCATCCCTTTATGTGTATTCACATGTCCGGTTGCCCGATACATGGCTTCCTCCGCAAGCATTCCGGTCTTACGGATTTCACGGAAAAGATCTTCCGGCGTACAGGTCAGCTGATATCCCTGGTATGCCATTCTAACAAACCACGGATACAACGCCTCTGCACTTCTTTCAAAGGTCTGCACATCCATATCAGTGTGGGCACCACAGGAATATGGATCTACAAGCCCCGGTTTAGGAACCGTATAGACTTCCTCAAGCAGCGCCTGATACGCCATCCGGCCAATCGATTCTGCAAAGTATTCTGCTTTCTCTACTGCCTGATTCTTTCCCATATGGTTCTCCTTTTATATCCAATTGCCAATAACCTGTAAGTTTTTCGATCAGAATTTAATCATCAAATTCAAACGGCTTGATCTGACGAACAACATCCATGATGGTACCGTCACGGCTTTCAATGACACCGACAACACGATCTCCAAACTGTACCTTCTGTGGTTCCCCTGCGATAGAGTAAGCGATATCACGTAATTCTTCGATGGTCTTAAACGGAAGATCTACATCTTTCATTGCTTCGATCAGATCCTGTCTCTTCGGGTTGATTGCAATACCATAATCTGTGATGACAACGTCTACACTTTCTCCCGGTGTTGTGACGGTTGTTACGTCTGTACAGATTGCCGGTGTTCTTCCCTGAAGAAGCGGTGCGATAACGATGGCACATTTTGCTCCGGCTGCTGTATCCGGATGTCCACCCTGCGCTCCTGTGATCATACCATTAGAATCTACAACAACGTTACAGTTGAAGTGTACGTCAACTTCCAGAGCTGCAAGAATTACGAAGTCCAATTTATTGACAACTGCACCCTTGTTGAACGGGTTCGCATACTCACCTGCACTGATCCGGAAATGATGCAGATCTTTTACAGATTCTACGGCTGCAAGGTCAAAGTCCTGTGTATCCAGAAGTGCATCTACCTGACCGTTGATCAGAAGGTCACACATCGGCTTTGTAAGACCACCCACACCAAAACGCATGCGGATATTTCTTTCTTTCATTACCTTTGCAAGTGAAATAGTAGATGCGATAGAAGCTCCGCCGACACCTGTCTGATAAGAGAATCCATCTTTGAAATATGGTGTATTTACAACGAACTGTGTACAGTAATCAGCCATCATCAGCTTTCTCATATCTGTGGTCGGTTTTGCTGCACCTGTTGCGATCTTCTTCGGATCACCGATCTGGTCTACTTCTACAACATAGTCTACCTTTGTCATTGAAATATGTGCCGGAAAGTTCGGGAACGGAACCATGCAGTCTGTGATTGCTACGACTTTGTTTGCATGGAAAGCATCTGACATTGCGTAGGAAAGTACACCACAGTCAGATTTTCCACCGATACCACGGCAGTTACCGTACTCATCACAGGTAGGAGTTCCGATAAATGCGATATCGATCTGGGTTTCACCTGTTACCAATGCACGGACACGTCCGCCGTGGGAGCGCATGATCGCAAGACCTTTTAATTTACCGTTAGAAATGGCTTCTCCGATTTTTCCACGCACTCCGGAAGACTGAATATTTGTAATGGTTCCGTCTTCAATATACTCTACCAGAGGATCATGTGCTTTTCCAAGAGAGCTTGCACAGATAGTAATGTCCTTGATCCCCATATCATGGATCTCTTTCATTACCATATTTACAACGTAATCACCTTCACGGAAATGGTGATGGAAGCTGACTGTCATACCGTCTTTGATGCCACATTTTACAAGAACATCATGGATACTGTCTACCATCTTGCTTCCGTTGGAATTGATCACACATTCTACTTCCGGTCCGTGTTTTTTATAAACATGTCCGTCAAAATGATGAACACCCTGAAATACTTCTTTACCAGTTGCTTTTAAAATCTCTTCCGGGATATCTCTACCTACTGCGTTAATCATCTTATAAATCCCCCTTATACACACCTGAAGCTTTTGCAAGCTCGATTGTTCTCTTTGCTCCGTCATAGAAAGCGATATCGATCATCTTACCATCTACTGTAAATACACCGATTCCCTGTGCTTTCTTTGTATCAATTTCGCGGACAACTTTTTCTGCAAAAATGATATCTTTCTGTTTTGGTGTAAAGATTTCATGTACAATGTTGATCTGTCTTGGGTTGATGATGGATTTTCCATCAAACCCCATCAGGTGGATATTCTCAACATCCTGACGGAAACCATCCATATCATCAAGGTCTGTGTATACAGTATCAAAGCACTGTACACCTGCCGCTCTTGCTGCGATCACCATGTTCTGTCTTGCTCCCATGAGCTCGATTCCGGTTCCGGTAATGTGTGTCTGAAGGTCTTTGGTGTAATCTCCGCCGGAAAGGGCAATTCCGAAAAGTCTTTCGGATGATTCGCAGATATCAAGTGCGCGCATCACGCCTCGTGCTGATTCAATAGCTGCCATGATCAGGACGCTTCCTTCTTCGCGACCGAAATCTTTTTCAGCCTGAACAACTTCAGCTTCTACCACTTTTACATCCTGTGCGGATTCTGTCTTCGGAATACGGATTGCATCGCATCCACCTGCGACTGCACAGCGGATATCTTCTTTCCAGTAAGGAGTGTCCAGTCCGTTAATTCTGACAACACGTTCACATCCTCTATAATTAATCGTCTTAAGTGCATGATAAAGAGAAAATCTGGCTGCATCTTTCTGGTTTTCTGCAACCGCATCTTCCAGATCAAGCATGATGGAATCCGGTTTGTAAATGTAAGGATCTTTGATCAGTCCCGGTTTCTGTGCATTTAAAAACATCATAGTTCTTCTAAGTCTTTTTTTATTCGGATTCATTATCTGATCGCACCTCCCCACGGTAAATCTTCGATCTGTCCTACTGAACGGTAAACAGCTGCTTCGATTCTTGCTTTGATCGTACAGTCAAGAGCTCCTTTATCTACGATTGTAAGCTTTACATTATCGATTCCCAGATTTTCCAGTGTTTCATAAGCTACTTTCTTAATCTGGTTTCCATACTGATTGATCACTGCGCTTTCCAGTGAAAAATCAACTTTTCCTTCTCCGGCTTCTACTGTTACCTGGCAGTCACTGGATTCTAATGTTCCTGCAATTGCAGGTTTCTTGATTTCCATTCGTGCTTCCTCCTTAACATCCATTTACATTAGTATTTGCTTCGTTGTGTTTATCATAGGGCTCTTACCTTACAGGAACACCTATGGTTTTCTTAATAATTGTTAAGATTCGCATATTTTTGCTGTTACAACTGGTCTTTCCAGTGCCTGTGAATTCATATTCACCCAGCGTTTCATATATACCCTGTCTTCTTTCCATTCAAAAGACACATGATCAAAAAAAGCCATCTCCGGATAGCGCCATTCCATCATCAACACATTTTCTGATTTCCAGTAAGCACATGCGGCAATTTTCATTTCATCCATCTCATACTGATGGTGCAGATATCCACCCGTCATAGAGGTTTTCCCATGAATCCAACAGTCCAGTCCTGCTTCTACAAAATGTGTTCCTCTGTTATCTTTCATCCAGAATATTACTTTATCTTCTAAAAATTCCAGACCTGTTTTTTCTATTCTATCTTCATTCTCAAAAGGTTCCATTTCTATTTTCCGATTTCCTGAAACCATTTTGTTACTGACAGATCTGTTTTTATTTTCCAGAGACATTCTAAGACCTTTATTTTTTAATACATTCCACATCTTTTCAGCGAAATTTCTTTCTTCTTTCATCGGATCCAAAATCTCTTTTTGAATCAGTTCCGTCTCCAGGTAATTACTGTCTGCCGTAGTGATAGCAATTACCATATTTTGTTCCGGAACAATCGCACAGGTCTGTCCAAACATTCCATCTGAACACCAGATATCTCCTGTATGCGTCCAGTGAAAATTATAATCTTTTTCTCCTGCTTTCCTTGGTTGTGGATCTTTTTTACCGAGTGCAAGATTCACCCAATCAGCACTTAATAATTGTTTTTCTCCCCATTTTCCTTGATTCAGATAAAGTAACCCAAGTCTGGCCATTCCTTCTACCGTAATGCTCACACCATTTCCACCTGAACAGATTCCTTCCGGACTTTCTCCCCAGCTAAACTTCTCCAGACCAATGTACGGTGCCAGTTCTTCTTCGATCAATTGATGGCATGTTTTTCCTGTAATACGCTGTACGATCGCTGACGTAATATAAGAATTCCCACTTGAATACATAAATTCACTTCCCGGCTCTTTTACAAACGGTACTTTAAAATATGCATCCAGCCAGCTGGTTTTTAATGGTCTCCATTCATTTCCACCTATACTTCTTTCCTGTCCACTGCGCATCGTAAGTAAATTCCGTATCGTAAGCTTCTGAAGATACTCATTTGCTGCCTCACGATATTCCGGAAAATAATCAAGTACCTTATCCTCCAGCTTTATGAGTCCTTTTGTATATGCAATTCCCGCCGCTGTATTTGTAAAACATTTTGTAAAAGAATGGACAATATGTGGGATTTCCTTCCGATACGGTTCATTATATGCTTCAAATATAACTTTATTGTTTCTCAAGATCATGATTCCATGGATCTCTGCTTCTCTTTTTTCCATCTCGTTCAGAAAATTAATAATATATTCTGATGATACGCCTTCCTCTTCCGGAGTTGAATAGGTTAATTCTTTGTTCATGCTGCCACCTCATCTAACTTTATTTTAAACTGGAAACGGGGGACAAAATTTTGCCCCCTTTGTTATACATAACTCTTTTCTGTCTTTTAAAAGAACGGGAATACCAATGGAAGAATTCCTACACAGCATATAAAGCTGATAATAACCAATGGCCATCCAAATTTTGCAAAGTCAGTAAATTTTAAGTTTGTAAAGATCATTAATGTCTGATTTGTTCCTGATGCGATCGGTGTCAGGAAAGAGCATCCTGCTCCAATTGCAATTGCAAGAACAATTGCCTGTGGGTTTGCTCCCATTGATTCTGCAATAGAGATCCCAATCGGGGCAAGTACTCCTGCGGTTGCCATATTGTTCATAAACTGTGTTGCAATTGCCGATCCAAGGAACAATACTGCTGTGATCAGATACAGATTTTTCGTATCTCCAAGAATACTCAGCACAACAGCTCCAAACACTTCCCCAAGTCCACTGTTCTTCATAACTGCAATGATCAAATTGATACCTGCACAGAAAAGTACCATATCAACACCGAATGAAGTGATTACTTCTTTTGGTTTTACAACAGTTGTAAGAACCGAAACCGCGATCAGTGCATATCCGATAAAATTCGGGTTCACTGTAATATCTGTAAGCGAATCCAGAATCAGAGCAAGTACAAATAACAGGAAACTGATTCCTACAACCATCTGTTTCTTTTTCATCTCAGGTGTAATTTCTGTAGCTGCCTCTATCTCTGAATTGCTTGGCACTGTTTCCTCATAAGACGGGCACCAGCGGTTCATCACGATCATATAAATTCCACCCAGAATAAAAATCGGAATACCTACCCAGGCAAAATCAAACATGCCAAAAAGCTTAAGTCCAGCCTCTTCAAGCGCTGTATTTGCATAAATATTTGTCGGTGTTCCAATCAGGGTACAAGCACCACCTAAAGTACTTGCATAAATTACAAACAAAATCATTTTTGAATGACTGATCTTATTTTTCTTAGCTATACTGAAAATCACCGGCAAAAATGCCATTGCAACATAACTGTTCTGCAGAACAAATGATACCAGTCCTGATGCAAGATAAAGAATTGCAAAAATTAACATTTCTTTTTTCTTTCCACTTACATTACCGGTTAATTTATCTAAAGCATTTCCCATTACGATATCAAGCCCTGTTGCAGCAATCATTCCTGAAAACATACATATAATTGCCATCAGATGAAAACTTGAACTGCTTAACACGGCATATACTCCGTCTGCATCCATTGTTCCTGTAAATACAACGATCGGTGCCATGATCAAAAAACAAAACCAGTTTGGTAATTTTGGCGTTGCAAGAACTGCAACGAAAACTATTAATGTCAGAATCGCTCCTATTGTAGCCATACTCATCTTTCTTTTCCTCCGTATCCATATACAATAAGCTTTTTCGGAGTGCGCTTTTCCAAAAACTCTCATTCTTCTCTTATATGATGTTTACCGGCTCATCACGTTAATCTTATTATAATTGTCTGTTACTGTTTTCACCAATGCCAAAAGAAAATAGGGGTATAGCTTCATACTATACCCCTATTTCTCCATTTATTATTTTCTCTTTCAAAACAGATATACAGTACTTTTCCTGTCTGGAAAGGATTTTATTTTTCAAATATATAATACCTGTTTTTGTCTTTTTTACCTTGTTTTTTCCAATGCAAAAAAAATCAATATCTTTTGTATTTGTTATGTATGGAAGAAATACTTCTGATATAAAACAGAATCCCATTCCTCGCTCCAAGGTCTGCATTGCAAGCATCGAACTGTTTACGATCATCTTTGGCTTCAATTCTTTTCCATATTCTTCAAATATCTGATCGATCTCTTGTCTGACATAACAGGAATTGTCCTGGATAATAAACTCATTCGGCATCATCGAAATATCCATCCATGGATATTTTTCACCTTCTCTTTTTTCTGCTTTCTGAAGCATCATATACTTCTTTGGAACTGCAAGTAACATATAATCTTCTACAATAAAATCAAATACGATAGAAGAATCCTTTTCACTCAGATCCGGTCCTATTGCCAAGTCATAGGTCCTGTTTTTTAAGCCTGGCAGGATTTCCTTAGCCATGACATTTGAAAATGATGCTTTACACCCGATGTATTTTTTACTGATCTTCTCCTGAACTTCCATTGCCAACAAAAGACTGGCGCTTAGAGACATGCATACATGTATTTCCTGTTCTTCAGATAATTGAAGTTCCTTTAATTCATGCTCCATTGTGCTGTTTAAACGTTTGATTTCTTTTCCATACTCAACATAAATTTCGCCAGCCTCTGTCAGACTGATTCCATTCGATTTCCGCTCGAAAAGTAAAATTCCAAGTTCCTGTTCCAGACTGGATATAAATCTGCTGAGTGATGGTTGTGAAATATATAAAAGTTCAGCGGCTTTTGAAATACTTTTGCATTCTGCAACCGCTAAAACATAGGTAAACGATTTTAAATCATCCATTTTTATCCTCATCCTCCTGTGATCTCACTAAACAGATTATAGACTTTTTTATTTCAAAAGCGCAAGACTTACTTTTCCTCCATAAAACTCCTCACAGCACCACCTTGCTGTGAGGATCTCTCTTTTTCTTTATTTCTTTTCCTTACACTTCCGTAAGCTCTCCGGTCTCAGAATCCATAATGAATCCCTTGATCTCAATATCCTTCGGCATCAATGGATGTGTCTTCAGTGTATGCACAGTCTCTTCTACCGACTTCTCCACAGATTCAAATCCACCCAGCCATTTTTCCAGATCAATTCCGCTGTGTCTTACAATATCAATATGTTCTTTGTCGATTCCACGCTCTACCAGTTCTCCTAACAGTTCATTTCCATCCATTCCCTGCACACCGCAATCCGTATGTCCAATGACCATAACCTGCTCCACACCAAGCTCCAGAATGGCAACCAGAAGGCTTCTGACCACACTTCCGTATGGATGTGTAATGACTCCACCTGCATTCTTGATGATCTTTGCATCTCCGTTTTTCAGTCCCAGCGCCGCCGGAAGAAGCTCTGTCAGACGGGTATCCATACAGGTCAGTACGGCAAGCTTTTTGTTCGGGTACTTGCTGGTCAGGTACGGCTCATAGCCTTTATTTTCCACGAATTTCTTATTATACTCTACAATCTGTTCTATCATCCTGTGTAACCTCCCATTTGATTTTCACAACGATATTTCATAAAACAGATTATAGACTTTTTTTCTCTGTAAGTGCAAGGATTCTTAATGAATTTTAATGATGTTCTTTTTTCCAATACTGAAAAAATGCCTCCTCCTGCTCTGAGCGGATTCCATACTTTCTTCTCGCAATGTAGAATTTGGAATTCCACCCTGAAGTCTTCACCGGAATCGTCACCACATTGTGCAGCCGCACGATATCCATATACGGCAATACAGAAATCCCAAACCCATTCTCCACAAGTCCTGTGATAACTTCAATCTCTTCCGCAGAACATACCGGCTTTACCTTAATTCCTTCTTCTGCAAAAATCTGCTCCTGCAGAGTACGGAAACCGCTGGTCTTGGAAAACATGATCTGTGGGTATCCGGCTGTCTCTTTCAGACTGATCCGTTCTCTATTTTCAAGCGGATGTCCCTTCGGAACCACTACTGCGATATATGAATCCCGAATCGGATAATATTCGATCTCATCCGATTTCAAAAGATCCGAGCAAAAGCCGATATCATATTTTCCATCCAAAAGTCCTTCTGCAATCTCCGGTGTCATCCGATTGTAGATGATAAATGGAAATGTCGCCCCAAACTCTTTCAGCATATGTGGAATCGTCCCCGGTGCCAGAGGATACACACTGCCGATCCGCACCGTTTTCTCTTCCGTCCGAAGTCCTACCGCCCGCTCTTCCAGACGAAGATACGCTCCCAGAATTTCATCCACATCCTTCATCAGCTCTTTGCCGTAATGACTCAGGCTCACATTTCGTCCTTCTTTTTGAAACAGCGGAACTCCGTACTCTTCTTCCAGCGACTTGATCGCATGACTGAGTCCCGGCTGTGAAATATTCAGTGCCTTTGCCGCCTTTCCGTAATGCTGGATTTTTGCCAGCTCTGAAAAATATTTTAAATATTCGATATTCATATATTCCCTCTTTTATCTTCCGCAGTCATCTTATTTTTCAAAATCAACTCTTTACTCGCCATTATCTTAGCATATTTCATTCTATTTTAGAATCAGTTCATTCAAAATAATCATTTGTTTTTATCAGTTTTCTTCATTATAATGAGAAACAGCTTAAATATAAAATTTTTGTAAATTATTATCTATCAGGAAAGAAGGATTTGTACCTATGAATAAGAAAAAATTTCATCTGGCCGGAGAAGTCGCTCTGCTCATCGTCCTGCTGATCAATTCACTCGGCGTGGATCTGATGTCAAAAAGCGGATTCGGGATCTCAACGATCTCCTCAGTGCCGCTTGTATTTAACATCGCCTTCCCGGTGTTCAGTTTCGGAACATGGAATTATATTTTCCAGACACTGCTTGTCATTACACTGATGATCCTCAAGCGTTCATTCTGCCCCGGCTACCTTTTCTCTTTCGTAGTCGGGATCGGATTTGGAAAAATGATCGACGTACACAACGCATGGATCCAGGCTCTGCCGAACTCCCTGCCTCTTCACACGATTTATTTCCTGGCAGGATTCTTACTGGTGTGCTTCGGTATCTGCCTTGCCAACAACTGTATGCTTCCAATCATCCCGACAGATATCTTCCCTCGCGATCTGTCCGGTATTGTAAAAAAGAACTATAAAATCGTTAAGACAACCTTCGATCTCACCTGTCTGACAACTACTGTGATTCTTTCCCTTGCAATCCTCCACGGATTCTACGGCATCGGAATCGGCACTATCTTCTGTGCATTCCTGACTGGAAAAACCGTTTCCGCCATCCAGAGTTTTCTTGGAAAACACGTGGAATTCTACCGTGCAACCGGGAAGAAGAGAGTTGCTCTTGAAAAGAATATGAGACATGCATAAAAGAAAAAAGATTTCAATTTTGATACATACCAGATCGGATACATCAAAACTGAAATCTCTTTTGGATTCTGTAGCCAGTCTTATTTTCTCAACTTCTCCTGTCGCATTGACAAACCTTTTTCCCATCCCGTATACTAGAAGCAGACTAATATCCTGCAAGGAGGCTTAACTACTATGATTATCAAAAACGGACTTGTCATCGATCCTGCTTCCGGACTTTCCGAAAAAATGGATCTTCTGATTGAAGATGGCATCATCAAAGAAATGGCATCCCTGATTACAAAAGAAGGAGAGGAAGTCCTTGACGCAGCTGGGCTTGTGGTTGCACCGGGACTGATTGACACCCACGTTCATTTCCGTGATCCGGGATTTACTTATAAAGAAACCATCCACACCGGCGCACTTGCCTCTGCAAAAGGCGGTTTTACTTCCGTGATCTGCATGGCAAATACTTCCCCGACTGTGGACTCTGTTCCGGTTCTCAAAGACAACCTTTCGCGTGCTTCCAAAGAAAAGATCCGTATCTTCCAGGCTGCTTCGATTTCCTGCAACCTGAAAGGGCAGGAAGAAACCGATATGGACGCCTTAAAAGAAGCAGGCGCATGTGGATTTACCGATGACGGGATCCCACTTCTAAACGCAGAATTCTGCTTCCACGCAATGGAAAAGGCGGCAAAGCTTAACGTACCGGTCAGCCTTCACGAAGAAGATCCTTCTTTCATCCGCAACAACGGAATCAGTCACGGAAAGGTATCCGATGCGCTTGGCATCTACGGTTCTCCTTCCATTGCAGAAGAATCTCTGGTTGCAAGAGACTGCATGCTGGCACTGAAATCCGGCGCCGATGTTGTAATCCAGCATATCAGCTCCGGTATCTCTGTCGATCTGGTTCGTACTTATAAGAAAATGGGTGCAAAACTTCACGCCGAAGCCACACCGCATCATTTTACACTGACGGAAGACGCAGTCCTTGAGCATGGAACACTTGCGAAAATGAATCCGCCGCTCCGTACCGAAAAGGACCGTCAGGCGATTATTCAGGGACTTGCAGATGGAACCATCGACTTGATTGCCACCGACCATGCACCGCACAGCAAAGAAGAAAAAGCAAAACCAATCACCGAAGCTCCAAGCGGAATCATCGGTCTGGAGACTTCCCTTGCCCTTGGCATCACAAGCCTTGTAAGACCGGGACATTTATCTCTTATTCAGCTTCTGGAAAAGATGACCATCAATCCGGCAAAGCTTTACCACCTTCCATACGGACAGCTCGCCGAAGGAAAGGCAGCTGACCTTGTGATCTTCGATGAAAACGAATGTTGGACTCCAACCGAGTATGCATCCCTTTCATCCAACTCACCATTTACCGGAACGCCTATGTATGGCAAAGTGAAGTATACGATCTGTAGTGGGAAAATCGTATATCATGATTAAAAAAATCCACGGACTTTGAATCTTCTAAAGTCCGTGGATTTTTCCATCTTCTTATTTTTCTTCCAGCATAAAGTATTTCATACTTGTTCCGCTTTCCGCCACATCCGCAAGATTGATACAACTGTTTCCCATACGGTCTATCAGATGCAGGATATTGGTAAACGGAGCAGTAAGGCTTGCCTTACATTTTCCTTTATTGACACGCTCAATATGCGCTTTCCGCATCTTGATATCCAGATCCAGAAGCTTATCCTTTCGCTTCATCATCTTGCCTGGTTCGATACCATCATCTCCCTGCAGTGCCTTCAGAGAATCACAGAACATCTTATTCAGTACCTTCAAACTCTTCTGCAGCTCATCCATCGCTTCCGGTGTATATTTATACTTCCGGTCTGATCTTTCCAACATACATTCTGCCATTTCCACACTTAAGGTTCCCATACGTTCCACATCGCTGAGTACACACATGAGGCTCGCCGTCTGCGCTGCCTGCTGCTCGGTCAATGAACCCGAAGAAAACAAAGCTGCAAGATATTCGGTAATACACTTTCCAAGGCGTTCAACCTGTTCTCCGTTTTCTTTCAGACCGTCAATAGATTTCACTTCTTCATTTTTCACAAGCTCAATCGTTTTCTTCAGAATATCTCTTACCTGGTCACTCATACGGAAAATCTCTTTTGCCACAAGCTGCAACGCTGCTGCTGGCTGACTGATGATATTTTCATCCAGATAAATCGGGCTGCCTGGATCTTCAACACCTTTTTTGCCATCCGGGATCAGTGTCATGACAATCTTCACCATCAGTTTAATCAGGCATACCCAGATCAGTGTCATTGTGATGTTAAATACAGTATGTGCATTTGCAATCTGTCTGGAAATCGCTTCAATCTCCGGACCTTTCGGCGAAATGTTCTGGATCAGTGCCGCAAATGGTTTTACGAACCAGATAAACAAAAAGCAGCCGGAAATATTAAAAATACAATGCGCCACAGCGGTTCTCTTCGCATCTTTTGACTGTCCGATACTGGCAAGGAGTGCTGTGATCGTTGTACCGATATTATCACCTAAAAGAATCGGGATTGCTCCTGCAAGCCCAAGTATACTCGTAACCCCGTCCGGTCCCGGCTGGGAAGCGAAGTTCTGCAAGACTGCGATCGTTGCACTACTACTCTGTACAACCAGCGTCATAAATGTACCAACTGCCACACCAAGTACCGGAATATGTGCAACCCGTCCGATCAAGTCTGTGAATACCGGACTGGATGCCAATGGTTTCATGACATCTCCCATTGTTTCAATTCCAAGGAACAAAAGACCAAAGGCAAAAATCGTCTGACCGATACTTTTTACTTTCTCTGATTTTGTTACAAATGAAATCAGAAATCCTATAAAAATAATCACATAAATATAGTCACTGATCTTAAACGCAATAATCTGTGCTGTCATGGTTGTACCAATATTGGCACCAAAAATGATGGAAATTGCCTGTGGCAGATTCATCAGTCCCGCACTTACAAAACCGATTGCCATAACCGTTGTCGCACTACTGCTCTGCAATACCGCTGTTGTCAGCGCACCGGCAAGCACACCCAGAAGCGGATTCTTCGTCAGAAGTGCAAGAATGCTTTTCATTTTATCGCCCGCCGCCTTTTGCAGACATTCACTCATCATATTCATTCCATAGATAAAAACTGCCAGACCGCCAAGCAGTCCAAAAATGATCTGAATTTTCTCGTTCATGTTAATTCCTCTCTCAATTTACCCTGTGTTTGTTAATATTTTTTAAACTTACTTTTTACAATGATGTCTTCCCTTTCAGCTCATTTTCCATTTTATCTGTGGTCTATGCAATTCCAATCAAATCTATGTTAAGTTTAGGTTAAATTTTCTTTCTTCTATCATTTTTTCTTTTCCATGATGTTGAAAAGATCGTGTTCGGTTTTGTCGAAATGTTCGTAAGCAACTATATCATAGATGCCGTACTGAATGGGAACCGTCAATCCGTCCAATTCCTGATCTTTTCTCAGAAATACGATGAAATAGCTGAGCGGATCATCCATGACCTGGATCGCGGTTGTACCATTCTCGACGGTGTAGGCGGATATTCCCGCAAACCGGTCAAGGTCGTTGTATTGCTGGCAAAAAAATCAGAATCCGTTTCCATTTTCCGTCTGGTAAAACAAATCGACCATCAGGCCTTCATCTCTCAAAGTATCGTCAGAGGGGTATACGGGGAAGGGTTTGACCAGATAAAAACATAAAACAATCATCCAAACAATTTAAAGCACTTCCATACGTTATATACACATCGTATAGAAGTGCTTTTTTATTCATACTCAACAAACATGAAACTTGTATTCGCAACAAACAACCGACATAAGCTAGATGAAGTCCGGAAAATCACATCCGGATATACCGAAATAGTCAGCCTCTCAGAGATCAACTGCCATGAGGATATACCCGAAACAGCAGAAACATTAGAAGGCAACGCCTTGCAAAAAGCCCGTTACATAAAAGAACATTTCGGATATGACTGTTTTGCAGACGACACTGGCCTTGAAGTAGAAGCCCTACACAACGCTCCCGGAGTATATTCGGCACGTTATGCCGGTCCCGGACATGATTCGGAAGCCAATATGGACAAACTTCTCCATGAAATGGAAAACAAGAAAAACCGGAAAGCTCGTTTCCGTACGGTAATTGCTCTTATCTTGAATGGAAAAGAATATTTGTTTGAAGGTATTGTCAACGGTACGATCATAAACGAAAAAAGAGGCGAAAGCGGTTTCGGGTACGATCCCATATTTGTCCCCGACACTTACTCACAAACATTTGCCGAAATGGGCAATGATATAAAAAACCAGATCAGCCACCGTGCCGAAGCTGTCAAAAAATTGACTGCTTTTTTATCGAATTACACATTTTAATATTGTAATTAATATGAGAAATATATTAACTGTCATCTTGCTTTTCTTATTATCATTTCCTGCTTTATCAGTTAATGACAATGGCAACACGCTTGGATGGAAAACATATCTCTCCTACAATAATACTGATTGTGTGGAAGAATCCGCAGACCAAGTATTTGTCGTAGCAGAAGGTGCTTTATACACATATGGGAAAGAAGATAACAGCATCAAACAATATTACAAAGGAAATGGATTGAGTGACACGGATATCCAATCTATTTCCTACAACAAACAAACAAAATCACTATTGATTGTTTACAAAAACTGCAATATAGACATTTTAGAAGAAGGTTCAGTAAAAAACATACCTTATCTGTACACGACTACATCTTTAAGAGATAAATCACTTAATTCCGTTATGATTTATAACGAATATGCCTATTTATCCATACAGTCGGGCATAGTAGTTGTTAACATGGACAAAAAAGAAATAACCGATACCTATAACTTATCTAAGAATATAACATCCTGTGCTATTTTCAACAATAATATATATGCTTCCACAAAGGAAGGTCAAAAGTCTACGATCATATACGCTTCTTTGAATGATAATCTGTTAGACGGATCAAACTGGAAAACTTATTCGATTCCGGGATTCCCATCTGAAAATTCCATAGACAAAATATCCTCATTTAAAAATAAGCTATTCTATTTGTCTCAAAATAAAGGTATCTACTATGAATCGAATGAAACTACAGTCCCTTTGGTCAGCAACACACAAATGAACAATATGAAAATTGTGGGAGAAAAACTGGCTTGCATGGCCACATCCCAAGTTTATATTTTCACAGATACGAAAACTTTTGACCAAATCAACAATCTATCCATCAAAGATATCAGCACTTATCAGACTGACAAATATTGGATAGCCGAAGGAAGCAAAGGTCTACGTTCTATCCAAAGAAAAGGAGCCAACCAGTTCGAAGCCATAAACGAAGCCATAATTTTGGATGGCCCCTACTCCAACAGTTCTTATGATATCGTATCAAAAAACGATAAAATATATATTATACCTGGTGGAAAAAGCCTGACAGGGGATAATTCTTTTAATAAAGCCGGATCGGTCATGATATATGACTATGAAAAATGGAGTGTACTAGAACCTTCCGTCGTTCAGAATAAACTAAATACATGGCCTAAAGACTATACCAGCATTGTCGTCACAAAAAATGATACTGAAAAAGAGATTATTTACGTATCTTCCTTCGGTTATGGCCTTTTTCAATTCATAGACAGAGAACCTTCCGCCGTTTATAACAAAACAAACAGTCCGCTTGAAAACGCACATGGCAATGAGGGCTTTTATTGTCGTGTAGACGGACTTGCTTTCGATAAGGAAGGAAACCTATGGATGACTAACTCTGAAGTGAGCAAAGCTATCAAGATATTGGATAAAGAAGGAAAATGGCATAGCCTGTCTGTCGAGTCGTTAAATGGAAAATACACGATAAACGACATACTCGTCACCTCAAACAATGACAAATGGATCAATATATCTCGCCCTACCAGTCAAGCCTGCCTAACAGTCGTAACCAACAGCAACTCTTTAGATGAAGCGACATCATATGAATTTAAAAACTTCATTGACACAGATAATAACGACTTTTCCCCTAACAATTATACTTGTATGGCAGAGGATAAAAACGGATATATATGGATAGGAACCAATAAAGGAGCTATATACTTAACAAATCCAAAGTTGGCAACAACAGAAAACAATCAATCTATGCGTTGCACACGTGTAAAACTAATCAATGAAGAAGGAATCCCTTATTATTTTCTCGACAATACGATAATAACGACCATCAAGGTAGATAACGGAAACCGGAAATGGATTGGAACGGACGGTAGCGGTGTTTATGTATTGAGCGAAGACAATCAGGAAATCGTCCATCAGTTCAATACATCCAACAGTCCGCTACTATCAGATAAAATATATTCCATAGAAATTAATGAAAATACTGGCGAAGTGTTCATCGGTTCCGACAAAGGTTTGGTTTCTTACAAAGGAGAAGCGACAAAAGGTAAAGATGACTATTCAGACGT